>ENA-OQAN01001112-OQAN01001112.1-human-gut-metagenome-genome-assembly--contig:-NODE-1112-length-12402-cov-2.836253_pt1 | contig 12402 bp, 17 predicted proteins | sample MGYA00242735_ERZ504527 | MGnify/ENA primary metagenome ERZ504527 (study PRJEB26092, sample SAMD00036230) | human gut metagenome | host: Homo sapiens | study: EMG produced TPA metagenomics assembly of...
ACGGAGCAAAACGGCGCGAGTCAAAGTCGCAGTATCGGCACTTTTGGGCGCAAAACGGCACGTGGACGTACAGCGCGGTAACGGCCACTCTTAAGCTCCAGCGGATGAGCGGGCACCGACTCGCCGGCGGCAAGCGCGGCCTCGCAGGCCACCACATCGCGCTCGATATCATCGACCAATGCCATGAACTCCTCGTATGTGGAGCAGCGCACCACCTGCGCGCGCCAGGCCGCAGCATGAGGCATCCCCTTTAGATACCAGCTTGCGTACGTACGGGCACGCGACATGAGCGGCAACAGCTCGTGCGTGAGCGTCAGGTGCTCGCGCAGGGCATCCAGGCGCTCGACCGAGCTACGTACCGGTACCGGCGTGCCATCGAGCGCAAGGGCGCGGGCATCGCCGAACACCCAGGGATTGCCATAGATACCGCGCGCGATGAACACGGCGCTGGCGCCGGAGTTGCGCAGATGCTCCGCGGCATCCTCGGCGCAGAACACGTCGCCCGAACCGATAACGGGAATCTCGACGGCGTCGGCCACCTCATCGACGACTGACCAATCGGCCTGGCCCGTATAGAGCTGCGTGGCACAGCGACCATGTACCGCCACCGCAGCGGCCCCTGCCCCCTCGAGCATCTGGGCAAACGTCGCGGCATTGCGGTCTTCGGCGTAAAAGCCTTGCGGATTTTTACGGTCACGGGCACGTGCGCCGCGCCTACCGCCGCCTCGACAATCTGCTCGGCCATCGGGCGTGCGCATGAGCGCCGAGCCCTCGCCCTTGGTAACGACTTTGCGAGCGGGGCATGCCATATTGATATCGATCAGCGTCAGGCGATCGCCAACGCGCTCCTCGACGGCGGCGACGGCGCTCGCAACTGATCGGGCTTGGAGCCAAAGAGCTGCACGCAGATCTGCTGTTCCTCATCGGCAGGTAGAACCAGACGCCACGTCTTATTGCTGGCATAGGCAAGGCCCGCCACGCTCACCATCTCGCTGTAGGCAAGATGGGCACCGCGGCGACGGCACATGATGCGATAGGCGGGATCGGTCACGCCGGCCATGGGAGCCATAAGGAACGGCTGCTCGGCATAGGCACCCAGCAGCCGCGTACTGTATTCAGAAAGCGTCATGGAGCTACTCGTCCACCTTGAGAATCGCCATAAAGGCTCCTGCGGGACCTCGACCGAACCGATGGCTTCATGCGCTTCTTGCCCTCTTTCTGCTTCTCGAGCAGCTTGCGCTTACGCGAGATATCGCCGCCATAGCACTTGGCCAAAACGTCCTTGCGGCGCGCCTTGACGGTAGAGCGGGCGATAATCTTGTTACCGATGGCGCCCTGAATAGGCACCTCGAACAGCTGACGCGGAATGATTTCCTTGAGCTTGTCGCACAGACCACGGGCCAGGCCATAGGCCTTGTCCTTGTGCACGATAAACGAAAGCGCATCCACCTCATCACCCGAAAGCAGGATATCGAGCTTGACGAGCTCGGAGGGACGATACTCGTTGAACTCATAATCGAGCGAGGCATAGCCTTGGTGCGGCTCTTGAGCTGGTCAAAGAAGTCCAGGATGAGCTCGGCGAGCGGCATGTCAAAGCGCATCTCGACCGATTTGCTCGTGAGATGGATCATGTCGGTCGTAATGCCGCGGTGCTCGATAGCGAGCTGCATGACGGCGCCCGTATACTCGGGCGGGCAGATAATCTTGGCCTTGAGGTAGGGCTCCTCGATGCGCTCGATGCGCGTAGCCTCGGGCAGATCCTGCGGGCTGCGGACATCAATCATCTCGCCGTCGGTCTTATAGACGTGATAGTCCACCGAAGGGCTCGTAGCAATGAGGTCAAGGTTGAACTCGCGCTCCAGGCGCTCCTTGACGACTTCCATATGCAGCAGGCCTAAGAAGCCCACGCGGAAGCCAAAGCCGAGCGCCACCGAGGTCTCGGGCTCCCACACCAACGACGGGTCGTTGACATGCAGCTTATCGAGAGCGTCGCGCAGATTCTCGTAATCCTTGTTGTCAATTGGGAACAGGCCCGTGTAGACCATGGGCTTGGCCTCGCGGTAGCCGGGAAGCGGCTCGGAACAAGGATTCGACGCCCAGGTAAGGGTGTCGCCCACGCGAACGGCCTCGGGGTCCTTCAGGCCCGTGACCACGTAGCCCACCTCGCCGACCGTCAGCGCGTCGACCGGCGTCTCGGCAGGACGCTTGACGCCCACGCCGTCGACCAAAAAGTCACCTTCTGCCTGCATCATACGAAGGGTATCGCCCTTTTTAATGGAGCCGTCAAAAACACGGACCGTGGCAACGACGCCGCGGTACTCATCAAAATACGAGTCCAGGATGAGCGCCTTGAGCGGCGCGTTCGCATCGCCCTTGGGCGGTGAGATCAAGAAGACGATAGACTCCAGCAAATCGTGAATGCCCTCGCCGGTCTTGCCCGATACGCATACGGCATCGTCGGCAGGAATCGCCAGGTCGTCCTCGATCTCGGTCTTGACCTCATCGGGGTGCGCCGACGGCAGGTCGATCTTATTGATGGCGGGCACGATATCCAGGTTGGCGTTCATGGCGAGCGTCGCGTTAGAGACGGTCTGTGCCTCGACACCCTGCGTGGCGTCGACGACGAGCACCGCGCCCTCGCAGGCGGCCAGCGAACGCGAGACCTCATAGGTAAAGTCCACGTGGCCCGGTGTATCGATCAGGTTGAACTGATACGTCTCGCCATCGTCGGCGTCATAGGAAACGCGAACGGCATTGGACTTGATCGTGATGCCGCGCTCGCGCTCGATATCCATGGTGTCGAGCAGCTGCGACTCCATGTCGCGCTCGTCGACGGTATGGGTGAGCTCGAGGATACGGTCACTGATCGTGGACTTGCCATGGTCGATGTGCGCAACGATAGAGAAGTTGCGGATGTGGGAAATGTCAATTGAAGTATTCATGCGGACTATCTTACCCGAGCGGTACAAAAAATGGAGCCTGTTCCATAAAACAGGCTCCATTTATGCGCGTAATCTGTGTGGTGTGAAATTTACAACTTAGGCGTTGATGCTGTTCACGAGCTTGGCAAGACCGGACTTGCGGTTGGAAGCCTGGTTCTTGTGGATAACATGCTTGGCGGCAGCCATGTCGAGACGCTTGGTGACGGTCTTGAGGCAGCCTGGGCCTTCTCGGCGTCGCCCTCGGCGACGGCGGACTGGACGTGCTTGGTCAGCGTCTTGAGCTCGGACTTGACAGCCTTGTTACGCATGCGAGCTGCCTCATTGGTGCGGATACGCTTCTTCTGAGACTTGATGTTTGCCACTTCTGGAGTTCCTTTCGAGTTCCTTGCAAAAAATGTATGACACCTCTGAGACACGGTGAGGTCATGCAAGCGCCTACTATAGCACGCTCCCCCTCAAAGGGATAGAACGAATTTGTCAAATAGGCAGGTATCATCACGATTTTCTCAAGATGTTCGTAATCCAGAGCAAAAGCGCGGTCTCCGAATCGGCAGAACCTTCAGTGCGAGCTCCACATCGACCGCGCCCTCGAGCGCAGCGACAAGCTCCGCCATCGAAAAGCGGCGTGCCCAGGTCAGGTGATTTTTGACCTGCCAGGCTGAAGCTTGAGTGTCGCGGCGAGCTCACGCCCCTGCCCACGAGAGTCGAGCGCTTGGCGACGATCAACTCGCGGATGCGACCGCATAGCAGCGTGTAGGTCCACACATAGCTCTTGGCGGGCAGCAGCCCAAAGAGCTCAAGCGAGCGGCGCATATCGCGGGCCGAGACGGCATTGAGGAAGTCCCAGGGCTGAACTTCGGCCGTGCGCACGATCCAGCGCTCCACATCGGCAAGCTCAATTTGCGGCGCCTCGACCATCTGGGCAAGCTTGGCCAAGTCGTTATCGAGCATGCGGGTGTTCTCGCCCGAGCGCGAGACGAGCTCCTCGGCAGCAGCTGTCGAGATGGACTTACCGCGCTGCGTCGCCATCTGCTGAACGCGGCGCGGCAGTTCCCAGCGCTTGGTACCCGAACAATCGACGATAGCTTCTTGTCGATCTTGGCGATTGCCTTATACAGGCGCGTATTCTTGGCAAGTGAGTCGGCAATAATGAGACAGACCGTCGTGGGGCTGGGACTTGCGAGGTACTCGACAAGCGGTTCCGAGACCGCCTTGGCAAGCTTGGAGCAGCCGTCGAGGATCACCAGGCGAAACTCGCTGCCCATGGGAAAGGTATTGAGCGAGCCGATGATCGACTCAATATCGGGATCTTTCGTCATGTCACGTTCATCGAGGTTGAACTCAACCATACCCGACTTTTCCAAGCGAGCTTTCATACGCGAGACGGCGTGGTCGCGCTTGACCCCATCGGTACCGACGATCAGATATGCCGGCAGCAGACCGGTTTCGGACATTGCGCTCCCCTCCCGCAGGATCTCGTGTTCGTACCGTGCCATTCTAGCCCACGGGTTGGTCCCGCGCCAACGGCAGCATCACGGTCGCTGACATCGCATGGCAAAACCGGTTGCGGTCGGCGAGACGGTAATGTCTCCTTGTTCGATAGTGCATGCGAACGCGCCGCCCGCATCGCGAACGGCATCGATACAGGCATCGGATGGATGGCCGTAGCGGTTGCCCTCGCCCGCACTCGCGATAGAGAGCTCGGCTTAAGCGTTTCCAGCAGCTCTGTGTCGACGGAAACTTTTGAGCCGTGATGTCCCAGCTTAAGCACATCGATATCGCCCACCTCCTGTACAAACTCGCGCTCCTGATCGAGTTCGGCATCACCAGTGAGGAGCATACGCAGGCTCTTGCCTTCCCGAGCATAGGAGAGCAGCAAGACAAGCGAGTCCTCATTGCCCTCGCCATCCACTGTGTCAAACGGCCACATCACACGAGCCGAAATGCGCCGATATCGACCGTGTCTCCGCGGGCCACCTGCCGATACGTTACGCCGGGGCGATTTAGGACCTCAGAAGGCGCGCCGTCCAGCGCATCCGCTGCAACCGCAATGGATCCAACCGAAAACTGATCGAGCACATCGGGAAGACCACCCAATGGTCTTCATCCAATGCGTCACGAAGACGGCGTCGATATGGTGGACATTGTTGCGAACCAACGCCGACACCACGCGGTCATCGAGCCCACAGTCGACGAGCGCCACAGCGCTGCCTTGGCGAACCAGAATCGCATCGGCCTGACCAACATCGAGAACCGTTACCGAAGGCGGCACACATCGATCCCAATAGACATACGGAACCCCCGCAGCAAGCATCAAACATAGCAGCCCCACTGCCATGGGCCGCACGCGGGGGCGTGGCCACCAGACCAAGAGGACCGCCAGCGCAAACGGCACCACGTATACCAAGAGCGTATCGGGCGGCACGCTAACGGATGCGCCCGGAACGGCGGCAAAGAGCTGTTCAAAGAACAGAGCGCAGCGAGCGACAATCATGGGCACCACGAGCGCCCCGTGACGCAGCAGCGGCACAAGCGAGCAGGCACCAACACAACCGATACAGCGAGCAGCATGCTTATCACCGGACCGATCACGGCATTTGCAAGCGGGGCAATGAGTGAAAACGTCCCAAATGCGGGAATGGTTACGGGAAGTGTCGCCAGCTGCGAGCACAGCGTGACGGACAAAATACTGGCGAGGCCCGGTGGCACACTCAGCTCGCCCAAGGCGTAGGTAGCGTAGGGGCAAAAACAAAGGATGGCAAAAACACTGACGCACGAAAGCTGAAAACCCATTTCGAACAATACCGTCGGACGCAGCAACACAAAGATTGCCATGGTGACGAACAGAGCCGAGAGGCCATGCCGACGACGTCCGGCGCTGTTGGCGACAAGCGTCGCCGCCACCATGCAGCACGCGCGCACGGCCGAGGGAGAAGCGCCCGTAAAAACGGCATAGGCAGCGAGGGCCAGCACCAACAGCCCCCGCTGCAGCCACGAGAGAGGCGTGTCTTTTGCAGGGCGCTCTCAATCACAACCCACGATGGCAAGATGACTACCCGAGACAGCGATAAGATGTGCGGTGCCCGTTACCGAAAACCAATCGCCCGCCGGCTGGGCACGCAGCTCGGCCGAGCGTCCGCAGACAACGCCGGCAATGAGCGAGCGCGCTGGATCGGTCGCGGCGCGATAACGGCAAGGAGCTCGTTTCGAAGCCAACGACAACGGGGCCTGGAGGCCTCATCGATCGATACCAACCGGACGACTTTAACCTTTCGAAGCTCGCCCCGAAGCACGCGTGAGCGCCCATACTCATCATTCTCAAAGCGCGTAATTCGACCGATAGCACGCACATGCGAACCGACGCCAAGCTCACGATCACACGACAGCCGTACCCGACCCAAACGCTTTTCGCTCGCATACGCATCACAGGTATAGGAGTACGCACCGTCATTGATGGACGGGTCGCCGTACACAACAAACTCGAGACTGCTCGCAGCCCGATTATCCAACGCCCTCGAAGCGCGCAGCGCCCCTATCGCCCAACCCGCGGACACGACCGCTCCCGCCACGAGGCCGAGGGCCGCGGCATACAGCCATCGCCTCCACCGCACAAGGCGCATGCAGGACCGAGCCAATACGATGCACCCTGCTGCCGCAACGGGAATGGCCATAAGCAATGTGACGGGCGCCGCCCGCTCTCCCAGCAGCGCATCGGCCGCCATGTTAAGCACTAACCCACAGCTCACACACAAGCCGGCACAAAGGGCTATCGTCCACGGCATCAATGGGCGCGGTGGCATCACATGCTCGCGCTCGGTCGCACTCATACGCAGATGCAATCTTTAATTTTGGCGAGTTTCTTCTCACCGATCCCCGATACGCGCATAAGGTCATCGACCGAGGCAAAGGCCCCGTTTTGCGTCCGTTCGTCGATAATTGACTGGGCCATAGAAGGCCCGATGCCCGAAAGCGTCTGCAGCTCCGCCGCACTTGCCGTATTGATATTCACAAGTCCCGACGAAGACCCTGTACCAGGGTCGTGGAAGCGCCGCTGTCGGTCCCGTTCGGCACCGCAGCCGCCTGTTGCTCCCCCACCGTCGTACATAGATCTTTTGGCCATCTATGATCTTAGACGCACGGTTAAGACCTGTCACATCTGCCTCGGCCGTAAGCCCTCCGGCGGCATCGATCGCTTGGGACACCCGCGCTCCGTCTTTGAGCCGGTACACGCCAGGCTTCACAACGGCGCCATCAACATCGACGTACACCTCGGCAGCAGAAGAGCTCTTGGCAGACGGCTCATCGGCATCGTCAGGTGAGGTATCCCCGGCCCCGCGCGCATCCGAGGCGCTCGCCTCATCACTACGCCCAAACGATACGTCGCTGGAGTGGCCGCCAAAACTTGCCATCGCCAAGCCGCTCGCGGCGGCAATAACAACCAGGATCGCCACGACCACCGCCTTATGGACGAGCAGTTTTTCTGCCCAGCGATCCATACGTTTAACCCGTTCGTGTTGCTCGCGCTGCGCCATAGCAAACACCTCCCAACACCATCGTGTCAGGAAACGAACGCCACAGCCCCCGCACGCCCACACCGGTTTTCGCGGTCAAACCAAAAGCTGACCAAAACCTTGCGGAAAAGTGTCCATTTATTCAGGCACACGTCGACAAATGAACCGCTTATCGCCTAATGTCCAGATAGAAAAAGACCGACGATGCAAAATCACCGCCGGTCTATACACAACATTATTCGTGATCTTGGTAAATCTCACGTGGAGCGAGCTCGGAATGTTTGCGTTTTAAGGTCTTAGGGGCCTTATACGTGTTGCTCTCGAAGTCGATATACTCGGTCTGTTTGAGCAAACGCTCAATCATCTCCTCGTGATCGAACAGCTCCCAGGCCTCGTGCACGGCATCGGGTTTGGCGTGCGTCTCGGGGCGGCGCGGCATAAAAAGCGTGCAGCAATCGGGAGCAGCTCGGTCGAGATATCGAAGGTACCGATTTCCTCAGCGCGTGCGATGATCTCCTGCTTGTCCGAACCGATCAGCGGACGGAACACGGGGATCTTCACGGCCTCGTTGACGGCCATGATGTTCTCGAGCGTCTGGGAGGCAACCTGACCGAGCGATTCGCCGGTCACGATAGCCTTGGCGCCCTCGATATGCGCTATGCGCTCGGCAACCGAATACATGATGCAACGGTACATGATCACGCGCAGGTTGCTGGGGCAGGTGACCGAAATCTCGCGCTGGCAGTCGCCAAACGGGACTACGTACAGGCGACCGATCTGGACACCCGGCTCAAGCGCACGGATGATGTCCTGCACCAAATACTCGCTCGTATCGGGCGTCTGCGGACGGCCGGAAAAATGTACCGGCACGCACACCGCGCCGCGGCGCGCGAGCATCCAGGTCGCCACCGGAGAATCGATGCCCGAGGAAAGCAGCGTCACGACCTTGCCGGCAGAACCCACCGGCAGACCGCCCACGCCGCGCTCAGAGCGCGCATAAACGTAGACGCTACCCTGTACCACCAGCACGTACACCATCGCGTCGGGATCGTGCATCTGGACCTTTTTATCGGGAAACGCCTCGCACAGTACCTCGCCAACCTGTCGATTGATATCAATCGAGGTGAGCTCATAGTCGGTGTTAGAGCGCTTGGCATGCACCTTAAACGACTCGAAGGGACCAAATTCGCGCAGCGCCTTCACGGCGGCGGCGCAGTACTCCTGCGGATCGCGGTTGGTGTGGTACGCCAGGGACACGCGGGCAACGCCGGGGACGGTGCGAATGACGCGCGCCGCCTCATCGGCCTGATGCTCGTTAAAGGTCACGAGGATATAACCGGAAATTCGAGACACGGCATTCACGGAAAAGGCGGCCAAGGCCGCCTTGATGTTATCCATGAGGATATGCTCAAAATGTGCGCGGTTCTTGCCCTTCAGTCCAACCTCGTGATAGTGGACCAGGCAGACGCGGGCTGCCATTTAGGCTTCAGCAACCTTGTGGCCGAGCGCCTTCTCATAACGGGCCTCGTCGTAGGAGATATCGCCGTCGACGATCTCGTCCATAGCCATCGAGATGGTATCGGCACCGGAGAGTGCAATGGTGATGTCGTCGACATCCTGAACGGCGAGCACGCGGTTGTGCTGGCCACGCAGCATGCTGTTAATGTCGCAGGCGCGCTTGGAGGCAAGCGAGGCGAGCAGGAAGCGGTTGTGATCGGTCTTCTCCAGAAGATCGTCAATGCAAGGCTTTACAACGGACACGGACCTCAGATCCTTTCATGCATATCGAGAACGCGAACGAGCTCATCGGTCGCGCGGTCGAGATCGTCATTCACCACGACGTCGTCGTAGCGGTCGGCAAGGGCAAGCTCATGGGCGGCGTTTGCCATACGCAGCTCGATCGTCTCGGGCGTCTCGGTACCGCGACCGACCAGACGCTCGCGGAGCACCTCGAGCGAAGGCGGCTTGATAAAAATCAGCACGGCCTCGGGGAAACGCTCCTTAACCTGCAAGGCACCCTGGACATCGATCTCCAAGATTAGAGACGAACCAGAGGCAAGCTTGGATGTGACCTCGCTCACCAAGGTGCCGTAGCAGTTACCGTGGACCTCGGCCCACTCAACAAACTCGCCGTTTGCCACGCGGCGGTCGAACTCCTCGCGCGTCAGAAAAAAGTAATTGACGCCGTCGACCTCGCCTTTGCGTGGGGCTCGCGTGGTAGCCGAAACCGTCAGGCCCAGGTTAGAGCGACGCTCGCGCACACGAGTGACGAGCGTGCCCTTGCCTGCACCTGACGGTCCAGAAATCACAAAGAGCTTTGAATCCTGAGCGCTCACTTATTTGGTCAGCTGCTCGAGGAGCTGCTCGCGCTGACGGACACCGAGGCCCTGGACGCGACGGGTAGCGGAGATGCCGAGCTCCTCCATGATCTTGGCGGCCTTGGCCTTGCCATAACCGGGCAGGGACTCGATGAGGGTGGAAACCTTCATGCGGGAAGCGATGGGGTCATCGGAGTTGAGCACGGACTCGAGGGACTTCTCGCCCTTCTTGATCTGCTCGCGAAGCTCAGCGCGGGCGTGACGTGCGGCAGCAGCCTTCTCAAGAGCCTGCTTGCGCTGCTCGTCGGTAAGCTGAGGGAGTGCCATTCGAACCTCCAAATAGTTGGGTTATATCTGATGCAATAATTGGCATTTTACCACGTAAAACGCACTAAATGCCCAATCGACGGCACCATAGATTAGACGATACCTGCGAAAAGTGCAATATACGGAGGTCAAAGTTAAGCCCCTGACCTGCGATTCCACACAAAGGATGGGAAAGTTTTCGCAGGCACAGGGGCTAATTTGTGCTAATGAGACCCAAAAGTGGTGACTTGAGGGAATATTTTAGGCGACGTTTTCGACCAGCTCGGCAACGATGGCGTCAAATGCGGCAACAGGGTCGTCGGCACCGGTGATGGGTCGGCCCACCACGATGTGGCTCGCACCGCGCTCGATAGCCTGGGAAGCGTCGCCACACGGGACTGATCACCAAGGCGGCACCCACCGGACGCACGCCCGGAGTCACGATCAGCGCGTCGGGGCCGAGCAGTTCGCGCATGTCATGGGCCTCCATCGGCGAGCACACGATGCCGTCGATACCGTTGGCCTGGGCAAGCTTTGCCAGACGGGCGGCTTCCTCGGCCACGGGCGACTCGACGCCGATCTCAGCCAGCGAATCCTGTTCATGCTCGTGAGCCACGGTGATGGCGACGAGCTTGGCGCGGTCCTCGCGCGCCTCCTCGGCACCCTCACGGCACGCAGCGAGCATAGCACCAGAACCCAGGCCGTGGACCGAGAGCAGGTCGGCACCGGCAAGCGAGGCCGAACGGGCGGCACCGCGCACCTGATGCGGAATGTCATGGAACTTGAGGTCGAGGAAGACCTTAAAGCCCAGGTCCTTGAACGTCTTGACGATCTCGGGGCCCTCGGCGTAATAGAGCGTCATGCCCACCTTGAGCCAAGCGGCATGACCAGAAAGCTCGTGGGCGAGCTCGAGCGCACGCTCACGGTCACAGTCGAGGGCGACGATAACGCGGTCGCGGGCGTCGGTCTCTAGCATTCGAAAGCACCTACCAGCTCGTTGATGTCCTTCACGCCCTGGGACTCCGCCCAGGCCTCGAGCTCGTGCGCGATCTTAATTGAGGCGCACGGATCGACGAAATTGGCCATGCCGACCGACACGCAGGTGGCGCCGGCCAGGATAAACTCGGCCGCATCCTCGCCCGTCATGACGCCGCCGACACCGTTGATGGGGATATCGACGGCCTGAGCGACCTCCCAGACCATGCGAACGGCGATGTGGTGGCACAGCGGACCCGAAAGGCCGCCCTTGGGCTTGGCCACACGGGACTTGCGGGTATGAACGTCAATGGCCATGCCCTGGATGGAGTTGATGACCGAAAGGCCGTCGGCTCCCGCGGCCTCCGAGAGCTTGGCAATCTCGGCGACGTTGACCGGAGCCATCTTTACGAACAGCGGCTTATCGGTCACCTTACGGCAGGCAGCCATAACGGAAGAGGCGCCCTCGGGCGAGGAGCCCATGGCGGCACCGCCGGCGGCGATATTAGGACAGCTCACGTTGATCTCGTAACCGGCAGCCCAGGGCATAGCTCGACATACATCTCGAGCGCGCGCACAAACTCGTCAACGGAATGGCCGGCGACCTGGCAGATGACCTGGCAACCGTCCTTGGAAGCTGCTCGAGCCACGGGCCGGACTCACGGGCAAAGGCGGCCACGCCGGGGTCTGGAAGGCCCACGGAGTTGATCCATGCCGCCCGGGAGTCTCGGCCATACGGGGCGCGGGGTTGCCGGGCCAGGGCTCGGCAGCGCAGCCCTTGGTGGTGATGGCGCCAACTGGGAGACATCAAAGAAATTCTGGAACTGCCAGCCGTAGCCAAAGGTACCGGCTGCGGTGTTGATGGGGTTTTGCATCTTGACGCCGCCGAAATCGACGGCCATGTTCACGGTACCCACTAGAAGACCACCACCTTGGAAGCATCGAACACGGGGCCGCACATGCAGGCGCCCTTCATACCGTCGACCGTCTCGACATTACAGGTGTTGCAGGCGCCAAAGCCACAGCTCATCATGCGCTCGAGCGACACCTCGCAGTACGCACCGGCCTCGGCGGCAGCGGCGGCGACCTTCTTCATCATGACGGCGGGACCGCAGCTAGCCACGTAGTCGTAGCCGCCCTCGCCAAGCAGCTCGGCGGCAGGATCGGTGCAGAAGCATGAGTGCCCAACGAGCCGTCGTCGGTGCACACGTTGACCGTAGCTCCCAGCGCGCGGAACTCATCGATGCCCACGGCCTTGGACGCGGTGCAAAAGCCCAGGCACACGTCGACGGCCACACCCTGCTCGGCAAGCTTGCGGCAAGGCACAGCACGGGCGGAACACCGATGCCG
>ENA-OQAN01001113-OQAN01001113.1-human-gut-metagenome-genome-assembly--contig:-NODE-1113-length-12396-cov-1.953134_pt1 | contig 12396 bp, 13 predicted proteins | sample MGYA00242735_ERZ504527 | MGnify/ENA primary metagenome ERZ504527 (study PRJEB26092, sample SAMD00036230) | human gut metagenome | host: Homo sapiens | study: EMG produced TPA metagenomics assembly of...
TATTAATATATGCAATTAATTAAGTTAATTAGATATTGAGCGCGGGGTGGAGGCAGTCTGGAAGCTCGTCGGCTCATAACCCGAAGGTCGTAGGTTCAAATCCTGCCCCCGCAATTTTTTCTGCCCAGATAGCTCAGTCGGTAGAGCAGAGGACTGAAAATCCTCGTGTCGCTGGTTCGATTCGGCTCTGGGCATTGCTACTGAAAGGTAGTACAAGTTAATAGTTGTGGAGCATTAGCTCAGTCGGTAGAGCACTTGACTTTTAATCAAGTTGTCCGGGGTTCGAATCCCCGATGCTTCATTTATTTTAACATTTAAGAGATTTCTTAGATGTTTTTTTATATAGAAAATTGCGTTCTATGCAATAAAAAAGAGATAGCTTATCTCTTTTTTTATTGTCCATCTTTTGTTAATTTACAAAGAAGAATTCCACCTGTACTGTTTCCTAAGATCATGACAATCAAAGGTAAGAAGTATTTTGTTGGAGTACTAACAAGTCCAAGATAAAACATATTTGCAATACAGTGTTCAAATCCGGCTAGAATAAAAACAGATACACATAGGAAAACCGCGAGTGTTCCAAGGATATTTGGCTGTTTTTTAAATGTTGCAACTGCAATGAACATTAGCATTCCGCAGAAAACCGCAAGAAGAAATAAACTTATGTAGGTATCTGAGAGTTTGTTATCCACAATTGGTATGGCTTTTTCCACTAACCGATCATTAAGACGGGTCTGTTTGATAAGGAATGCCATTGATATTTAACGCCAATTGCATTGCCGATCAGAGTAATGAGAATTTCAATGTAGTTGTTTTTTCCGAGATAGCCAATCTTTCCGGTAAATAGGTTCAATTCTAGATTGATGATCGTGAAGAGACCTAATCCAAACAGAAAAGAAGCGGCGATCGAATTATCCATATTGAGATATACGGTACATCCAATCCCGATTAAAACTCCTGCAACAATTGCCTTTTTTAATGCGTTTAAGTGTTTCATAATTTCCCCTATATTCTTTTGTAATAAATTCCAGCGTTTAGTATATCATAGATTTGAACAGGTTTGTAGAAAAAATAACAAAAATATAAAATTCTTGCCTGTTAAGGCAACGAAGGAAGGGAGTTTAATTAGTAATTGACATCGCTATCACCAACATGTATAATATTTGGTGATAAAAATTTATGAGATTACGGAATAGGAGGAGAATAGATATGTCAAAGAGAGAAGACATTAAGAAAGTACTTATTATTGGTTCAGGTCCTATTATTATTGGGCAGGCGTGTGAATTTGATTATTCGGGTACACAGGCATGTAAAGCTCTTAGAAATTTAGGTTATGAAATCGTACTCGTGAACTCGAATCCGGCTACTATTATGACAGATCCGGAGACAGCTGATGTTACTTATATTGAACCTCTCAATGTTGAAAGACTTGAGCAGATTATCGCAAAAGAAAGACCAGATGCATTACTACCAAACCTTGGAGGACAATCGGGTCTTAATTTATGCTCGGAATTAGCTGAGGCGGGAGTTCTTGAAAAATATAATGTAGAAGTAATCGGTGTTCAGGTAGATGCGATTGAGCGTGGTGAAGACCGTATTGAATTTAAAAAGACTATGGACAGTCTTGGAATTGAGATGGCAAGAAGTGAGGTTGCATATTCGGTAGATGAGGCGCTTGCAATCGCAGATAAATTAGGTTATCCGGTAGTACTTCGTCCGGCGTACACAATGGGTGGAGCAGGAGGCGGTCTTGTATATAATGTAGAAGAATTAAAGACTGTATGTGCAAGAGGTCTTCAGGCGAGTCTGGTAGGCCAGGTACTTGTTGAAGAATCTATTTTAGGTTGGGAAGAGTTAGAGCTTGAGGTGGTTCGTGACTCTGAAGGTAATATGATTACAGTATGTTTCATTGAAAATATTGACCCGCTTGGTGTCCATACAGGTGACTCATTCTGTTCAGCTCCTATGCTTACAATCTCAGAAGAAGTACAGAAACGTTTGCAGGAAAAATCTCATAAGTTGTAGATTCTGTTAAGGTAATCGGTGGATGTAATGTACAGTGGCGCATGATCCAAAAACAGACAGAGATATCATTATCGAAATTAACCCAAGAACATCGCGTTCGTCGGCACTTGCTTCTAAAGCGACAGGTTTCCCGATTGCTTTGGTATCAGCAATGCTGGCAACAGGGCTTACATTGAAAGATATTCCATGTGGAAAATATGGAACATTGGATAAGTATGTTCCGGATGGTGATTACGTTGTAATCAAATTTGCTCGTTGGGCATTTGAAAAATTCAAAGGTGTAGAGGACAAACTTGGTACTCAGATGCGCGCCGTAGGTGAAGTTATGAGTATTGGTAAGACATATAAGGAAGCATTCCAGAAAGCAATCCGAAGCCTTGAGACAGGTCGCTATGGACTTGGACATGCAAAAGATTTGATACAAAATCAAAAGAAGAATTGTTGAAAATGTTGATTACACCGACTAGCGAACGTCATTTTATTATGTATGAGGCACTTCGCAAAGGTGCAACTGTGGATGAAATTCATGAATTGACAAAAGTAAAACACTGGTTCATTGAACAAATGAAAGAACTTGTGGAAGAAGAAGAAGCTCTTTTAGCTTATAAAGGAAATCTTCCTTCCGATGAAGCTTTAACTGCAGCGAAAAAAGACGGTTTTTCAGATAAATATTTGAGCCAGATTTTGGAAGTAGATGAAGCCGATATCAGAGAAAAGAGAATCGAGATTGGTGTAGAGGAAGCTTGGGAAGGCGTACATGTAAGTGCTACGAAAGACAATGCTTACTACTATTCAACATACAATGCAGAAGATAAGAATCCGGTAAGTGAAGAAAAACCGAAGATTATGATTCTTGGCGGTGGACCAAACAGAATCGGACAAGGTATTGAGTTCGATTACTGCTGTGTACACGCTTCTCTTGCACTTAGAAAACTTGGATTTGAAACAATTATTGTAAACTGTAATCCAGAAACAGTTTCTACAGATTACGATACATCTGACAAGTTGTATTTTGAACCACTTACATTGGAAGATGTACTTAGTATTTATAAGAAAGAAAAACCGGTTGGAGTAATCGCGCAATTTGGTGGACAGACTCCATTGAATCTTGCTGCTGATCTTGAGAAAAACGGTGTGAAGATTCTTGGAACAGCTCCTTCTGTAATTGATCTTGCAGAGGATAGAGATTTATTCCGTGAATGATGGAAAAATTAGATATTCCGATGCCGGAATCAGGAATGGCTGTTAATGTAGAGGAAGCATTGGAAATTGCTGAGAAGATTGGTTATCCGGTTATGGTTCGTCCGTCATACGTACTTGGTGGACGTGGAATGGAAGTTGTATACGATGCAGAAAGCATGGTTGGATACATGAATGCTGCAGTTGGTGTGACACCGGATCGTCCGATTTTGATCGACCGTTTCTTAGGACACGCAACAGAGTGTGAGGCGGATGCAATCAGCGACGGAACACATGCATTTGTGCCGGCTGTAATGGAACACATTGAGCTCGCGGGAGTTCATTCAGGGGACTCTGCTTGTATCATTCCGTCAAAATATATTTCTGAGGAAAACGTAAAAACAATTAAAGAATATACAAGAAGAATTGCAGAAGAAATGCATGTAAAAGGTCTTATGAACATGCAGTATGCAATTGAAAACGGAAAAGTATATGTTCTTGAGGCGAACCCAAGAGCATCTAGAACTGTGCCGCTTGTATCAAAAGTATGTAATGTCAGAATGGTGCCTCTTGCAATTGATATTGTGACAAGTGAATTGACAGGAAGAAAATCTCGGTACCGGAATTGAAAGAACAGGATATTCCTTACTATGGAGTAAAAGAAGCTGTATTTCCATTTAATATGTTCCAGGAAGTAGACCCTGTACTTGGACCTGAGATGCGTTCAACAGGTGAAGTACTTGGACTCTCAAGATTTTACGGAGAAGCATTCTTTAAAGCACAGGAAGCAACACAGACAAAACTTCCGTTGGAAGGAACTGTGTTGATTACGGTAAATGACAAAGATAAAGATGAAGTAGTTGATCTGGCGAGAGACTTCGCGGATACAGGATTCAAGATTCTTGCATCTAAGCATACAGGAAAATTGATTCAGGATGCCGGAATCGAAGTAGAGATTGTGAATAAACTGCAGGAAGGAAGACCAAATATCCTTGACCTGATCACAAACGGAAAGATTGATTTAATCGTTAATACTCCGATTGGAAAAGACAGAAATGTAGATGATAGTTATTTACGTAAAGCTGCAATTAAGAAAAAAGTGCCGTATATGACAACAATGGCAGCAGCGAAAGCAACTGTAAGTGGTATTCAATCATTGAAGAAACCGGGCTGCGGTGAAGTGAAATCATTGCAAGAACTTCACAGTGAGATTAAAGATAAATAAAATATGTTAAAATAAAACTCTGATTTTTGTTGTGGTAAAAGTCAGGGTTTTATTTTTAGTAGTCTCCTTTTTTACAATTATTTAAAAAAAGTGTTTACAGAAACAAGATAGAAAAACAAAGAGTTAAGGAGTATTTTTTTATAATATCAGATAAAAATATAGTTAAAAAAAGTATGAGGAGACAAAAATGAAGAAAAGAAGCAGACAACTGGCAGTTTTGGGAATTATCGGACTGCTGGCAGTTCAAGGGGGAAGTATAGAAACTAAAGCAGCAAAACAGTTAGCACCATCAAGTGTGAAAGCTCCGACATTGACAATTACAGAAATTCTTCCTGACAGTTCTAATGTAGAGGGAGCCGATGCATATGAATTTGTGGAAATCTGTAACAATGCAAACAAAAGTATTAATTTGAAAGACTATCGTTTGTCATATACATATCCGGATACGGGAGTGCAGACTGTATGGTGGGAAACTGCAGAAGATAAAATTCTCGAACCAGGTGAAACTCTTATATTTTGGATTAAAAATGGTTCCAACGATGGTCTGACACTTTCGGATTTTAATAGTAAATTTGGTGTCAGTTTAACAGAGGATCAATTGATTGACATCTCTGTTGGAGGAATGGCAAATAGTGGAAAAAGAGGCTTGTGCCTTACGACTAATGTAGGCGATATGTAGATAATGTGGTGTATAATGATAATAATGCAGATAATACAACAGCAGATAAATCTATTACTTTCCAGAATCAGTATGTAAATGATGTCTTTACAACAGCAATGACTTCTGACGAGGAAACACCTACTCCTGGCACAATTACAGATAAAGAAAAAGCGATGTACCAGGCATCGATAACAGCACCGGTGAAACAACCGGCAGTAACAGATTATACAGAAACGACATTTAATAATGAAACAGATTCTTTGGCATTTTCAGTGGAAGCTATTTCTGAAGAGTCTACAGTTAAAACAGTCACATTATATATGAAAGACAGTAATCAGTCAGATTATAAGAGTTATAATTTGACACGAAGAAGTGCGGGGGAAAATCGCTTTGAAAGGATATTGAGTAATGTTGATCTTTTAAATAAAAAGAGTTTTTCGTATTATTTTGAAGTGAGCGATGGATATTCTGTCATTACAACGGAAGAAAAGACCGTTAATAATACAGACAGTGAAATGTCTCAAGGGTTAAACCTGAAGAACGGTGATGTCATTACAGACAAACAGCAGATTATAGCAAATGGTTCGCAGCTGCTTATAGATGGAACTGACTATTCAAGTAAGGCTCAGAAATCTATTAGCGGCAGCGGAAAAATTGCTTTTGAAGCTACAGACACGGATGTATTCTTCAAAAACGCAGTGGCAGTAGACGGAGATGTGGTAGGAGTATTCAATGAGGGAACGTATAGTAATGTTGCAACTTATGTATACGATATAAATGCGGACAAGTTTGACGCAGAGAAGAAAACAATTACTGTGGAATTCCATGCGGGAAATAAAGCAAACGTATTAGAGCATAATATTGAAAATAACGATGACTTTACGCTTCGCAATATTCGTATGATTTTGCCGAATGGAAAGACACTGACACCAGTCTCTTATGAAGCCAAGAAAGGTTTAGGTGAAGTGGAGCATGACAATTTGGATCAAGTTCCAAAAGTAAATGTTAATATTCCGTCACAGGAATCCAATATCTCAATGGGAGACGGTGCTTCAAAATATGAAATTCTATATGCAAATTTCCAACTAGAGGATAGTGACTTTGAAGCTATGCGCTATCTTTGGGATACAACAGAAACCACGGATGGAGAGCATACCGTATCCAATGGAGATGAGCAGGTATCGGTAACAGTAGACAATACCGCACCGGAGATTACAAGCAATATTGAGGAGGGAAAGCAATATCACAATGGAACAATAGAGGTTACAAGTAAGGATGCAATTAGCGAGAGCGTTTCAACAGTAGTAACACTTGACGGTAAAACAATTTCTGTTCCGTATGATTTCCGTGCATTGGAAATGGTGGCAGGTGAACATACGATTCAAATTACAGCAAGAGATCAGGTGGGAAACAGTGCACAAAAGGAAATTCATTTTACTACACCGGAAGAATCTGCAAGTCTTGAGGAAAATGTATCACCGGAAAATGGAATGACTGTAAATAGGGCACCGGTTCTTTCTGTGACACCAAAAGACGAAGCAGGGGATGAAATGACTGTTACCTTCAAGAAAGGTGAAAAATATGAGCTGGGAGATACCAATATTGTACAGGACAGTGGTGTAAGTGCAGAGAGTGGAAGCATTGAAAAGGCATTTGAGGAAAATACAGGAAATGGATTTCCTTACGACAGTTTCCAAATACAGCTTGATGAAGAGGCAAATGAAAACACAGTCATTACAGCTCAATGGTCAGGAGAATCAAATAATACCAAGACATTTATGTATGTGTATAACACAGAATCAGAAGAATGGGAGAAGGTAGATGCAAAGCAGACAACAGAAGGTGATAAGATGACACTGGCAGGAGAAGTTGTCTTGAAGAATCATATTGTAGACGGAAAAGTCAGAGTGATTGTGCAAAATGGAGAAGGATACACACCACCACAAAATGGTGATATTCCAGAGATAGCTTCTTATGCAATGAACGAAACTCCGGATAATGTGGAAACACATAATCAAAACGATACTCCACGCGAAGACTATGATTTTACCTTTGCGGTAGAGAGTGATACACAGTATTATAATGAAGATTATGATGGAAATACTGATCAGTCTAATGACGGACAATATCAGCATCAGATGAATATTCATAATTGGCTGCTTGGCAACAGACAGAGAATGAACATTCAGTATTTGTTCCATGATGGAGACATCATTGATGATGAGCCGAATATACAAGAATGGGAACAGGCAGACGCGCTTATAAAAAATTAGATGTGGCTAAATTCCCGTATGGAGTTCTTGCGGGAAATCACGATGTGGGACACTTAAATGGAGATTATTCAAACTATACACAGTACTTTGGAGAAAATCGTTATTTATCAAATCCATGGTACGGTGGAAGTTACAAAAATAACCGTGGTCATTATGATTTGATTTCTGTAGACGGAATTGACTTTATTATGCTTTACATGGGCTGGGGTATCGGAGATGAAGAAATACAGTGGATGAACGATGTGTTGGCACAAATATCCGGAAAGGAAAGCGATATTGAATTTCCATGAATATTTGCTAGCAAGCGGTGGACTTGGCGAGGAACCACAGCGAATCTACGATGAAGTTGTCTCGAAAAATGAAAATGTCTGCATGGTTCTTTCCGGACATTATCATAATGCGAAGACAAGAATTGATACATTTACAAATGCAGATGGAAGTCAAGAAAAGTGTACAATATGCTGTTTGATTATCAGGGACTTATGGAAGGAGGAGCCGGATATATAAGACTGATGCATTTTGATGTAGAGGGACAGCGTATGATTGTAAGAACATTTACCCCTTCTTACGGTGGATCAGATTTTAGCAATTATGGAGATTACGATGCAAAACCATCAGAAACACCAAATCCCGGAAATGAGTTTTCTGTAGAAAATGCTAATTTAAATGATGCAGAAAGCTTTGAAGTGCCATTTTCTGAACTTGGAATTGTTCCAAAAGTGAAAACATTGGAGACAGATGATTTTAAAGTAAATGTGTATAAGGAAGATGTTATAGGAAGTGTAAAACATGTTGAAAGTGGAACAACAGCATCCTATGAGTGGAAAGATGCACAAGAGGGTATCAATGGCTGGTATGCTGAAGTTACAGATGAAAACGGAGGTTTGTCCAGAACGAATGTTTATTATGTAAATGTGCAAACAGATACAGAAAAGCCAGTGCTAACGGTTCCGGAAAAAACAGTTTTAAAAGAAGGCGATACTTTCGATGAAATGGGAGGTGTTACTGCGAAAGATAATGTAGATGGTGATATCACTCATAAGATTATCGTAACAGGAAAAGTGAATACCAGCGTAGCGGGCACATATGAGCTTGTCTATGAAGTAACTGATGCAGCAGGAAATAAAGCACAGGTTACAAGGGAGATTATAGTAGAAACAAAAAGTGCTGCAGATTTAAATTCACAAGACACAAATAAATCGGAGGGAAGCAACAACCATGTTTCAACAACACCAAATGCTGATATAAAGAGTCAAAGTAGTGTTAAAACCAGTGATAAATCGAATATTAAGACGCCATTGCTTTTCACAGTTTTCTCTTTAGTAATTGGAGGCGTGTTTGTAACCGGAATAAAAAGAAGAAAATAGTAGCAATTATAAAATATCTGTATTTCATTTTGTTTGAATTTGTGTTATAGTATTTCAAGAATCAAACGATTGAAAATATTATGATAAATATGAAAAGCATAAATAAAGAAATGAGCTGCATCCTGTGATGTGGCTCATTTTAGTAGGGAGCTGAACATGAAGACAATTTACAATTATCTGAACGAATATAGTGAGAGTGATTTCTATGGAATGCATATGCCGGGGCACAAAAGAAATGAAAAAATGATGGAGAATGATCTGCCTTATAAAATTGATATTACCGAAATAGATGGGTTTGATGATCTCCACCACGCAGACGGGATCATTCGGGAGGCGCAGGAACGTGCAGCGAGATTATATGGTGCAGATGAGACACATTTTCTTGTAAATGGAAGTACGGTTGGAATTCTGAGTGCGATTATGGGAGTGACTGACAAAGGAGACCAGATTCTTGTAGCCCGTAATTGCCACAAATCTGTGTATCATGCCATTTATTTAAATGAGCTGGAACCGGTGTATGTCTATCCGGAATACGATGAGAAAACAGGATTAAACGGGGAAGTAAAAGCAGATGAGATTGCGTTGTTATTGGAAAAAAATCCAAATATCAAGCAGTTATGATTGTATCACCGACATATGACGGTGTGGTATCTGATGTGAAAAAGATTGCAGAAGTGGCACATGCACATGAGATTCCGTTGATTGTGGATGAGGCACATGGAGCACATTTTGGATTTGATCCGTATTTTCCGAAAAATGCGAATGAAAATGGTGCAGACATTGTCATACATAGTGTGCACAAGACACTTCCATCGCTCACACAGACCGCATTGCTTCATATCAATGGAACGTTTGTAAATAGAGAAAAAGTGAGGATGTATCTACACATGTTACAATCCAGCAGTCCGTCGTATGTATTGATGGCAAGCATAGATGAATGTATGGAATTGATTGAAAAAAAAGGTGAGGATATCTTTTCGGCTTATGTGGATAACTTGCAAAAAATGCGGGAAGAGTTGGGAAAACTTTCTTGTTTGAGGCTTGTCGAGACTTCACATTATGACTGCTCTAAATTTGTGATTTCAGTGAGAAATACAAATATTTCAAGCAGAGACCTTGAAAAAATATTGCGTAGGAAGTATCATTTGCAGATGGAGATGACCTCGGGAGACTATGTGCTTGGAATGACGGCAGTAGGAGACACGAAAGAAGGATTGGAAAGATTTACACAGGCATTGTTAGAAATTGATTGCTCCTTGTCTGCCATGAACAAACAACGAGTGTGGAGAGAACTTCCGAGAACGAGACTTTGTGCAAAAAGTTCTGACGTACTGCATAAAAAGTGCGGAAAACTTTGTGGATGGAAAGAGAGTATCGGAAAAATTTCGATGGAATATGCGTATTTGTATCCACCCGGAATCCCGATTATTGTGCCGGGAGAGCAGATTACGGAGGATGTGATTGCATATTTGGAAATGTATGAGCAGTTAGGATTTTCGATTGAAGGTCTGGAAGTGGATAAACAGATAAAGGTGTGGATAAATGAGTAAGATTTTTTATTTTATGGGGAAAAGTGCCTCCGGGAAAGATACAATTTTTAAACAGATCAAAGAGAGGATGCCAAATCTTAAGACAATTGTAATCTATACAACACGTCCGATTCGGGAAGGTGAGCAGGAGGGTGTGGAATATTATTTTGTCGATGAAAAAAGATTGGCTGAGCTCGAAGCACAAGGGAAAGTAATCGAGCTTCGCGCATACAATACGGTACACGGAGTGTGGAAATATTTTACGGTGGATGACGGACAGTTTGACGGAGATGAGAATTACATTGCAATCGGGACTTTAGAGTCATATGCAAAGATGCTCGCATATATGGGGACGGACTCATTGGTACCTATATACATTGATGTTGACGATGGAGTGCGATTGTTAAGGGCGGTAGAACGAGAAAGAAAACAGAAAAGAGCCAAAATACGAAGAACTGTGCAGGAGATTCCTTGCAGATGCAGAGGATTTCTCTGAGGAAAACTTACAAAGAATGGGGATAACTCACCATTATTTTAATGACAATATGGAAAACTGCATCCAAGAAATTATGCTATGTATTCACCAAGAATTATGATATAATGTTCACGTAAGCAAAGCGATGGCAAGGTTGCACGTCGAGTGAAACTGTATAAGAAAGTGCGTAATAGAAAGGTAATAATATGAGCGGATTTAAAGATGTTGTAGGACACAAAGACATAATTCAATATATACAAAATGCCGTAGAGCAGGATAAAGTATCTCATGCATATATCTTAAATGGCGCAAAAGGCTCTGGAAAAAAGATGCTTGCAAAATTATTTGCAATGACTCTGCAATGTGAGAACAGCCAGTTAGAACCTTGTGGTGAGTGTCGTTCCTGCAGGCAGGCAGATAGCGGGAATCAGCCGGATATCATTACGATACAGCATGAAAAGCCGGGGTCAATCAGTGTAGATGATATACGAGAGCAGCTCAATGGTGACATTATGATCAAGCCATACAGCAACCGCTATAAGATATACATTATTCCGGAAGCGGATCTGTTGACTGTGCAGGCGCAGAATGCACTGCTAAAAACGATTGAAGAGCCACCGGAATATGCCATTATTTTTCTGCTGACAGAGAATGCAGACAGTTTGCTGCCGACAATTCGTTCAAGATGTGTCATGTTGAAATTGAGGAATATTAAGGATACTTTGATTAAAAAGTATTTGATGGAGCAACTGCATATTCCGGATTATCAGGCAGATATCTGTGCCGCATTTGCACAGGGAAACATGGGGCGTGCCATTATGCTGGCAACGTCAGAACACTTTAATGAGATTAAAGAAGAAGCAGTTCAGTTGTTAAAATATATTGATGAGATGGAACTGAACGAGATTGTCAGTGCGATAAAAGAGATTAATAAATATAAATTAGAAGTGACAGATTATCTGGATCTGCTTACTGTCTGGTACCGGGATGTTCTGCTTTATAAGGCAACAAAAGAAGCAGGAAAAGTTGTATTTGGTGACCAATTGACTTACATCAAGGAGAAGGCAAGCAAAAGTTCTTATGAGGGAATTGAGATTATTCTGGACAGTATCGAAAAGGCGAAAACACGCCTGAAAGCGAATGTAAACTTTGATCTGGTAATGGAATTATTGTTGCTTACGATAAAGGAGAACTAGAATATGACAAGAGTAATCGGAGTAAGATTTCGTCCGGCAGGAAAGATTTATTATTTTGCACCAGGTAAATTTCACATCAGACAGGGTGATAAAGTAATTGTGGAGACAGCAAGAGGCATAGAGTTTGGAACTGTTGTGACAGGACCGAAAGAAGTGAAGGACGAAGAGGTCATGCAGCCGCTAAAATCGGTAATTCGAATTGCCACAGAGGAAGACAAAAGAGCGGAAGAAAAGAACCGAGAGAAAGAAAAAGAGGCATTTGAAATTTGTCTGGAAAAAATAAGAAAACACAATCTGGATATGAAGCTGATCAATGCCGAATATACATTTGACAATAATAAAGTGCTGTTTTATTTTACTGCAGACGGAAGAATTGATTTTCGTGAGCTTGTAAAAGATTTGGCAGCAGTATTTCGTTACAAGAATTGAGCTGCGTCAGATTGGTGTGCGATGAATGCGACAAAGT
>ENA-OQAN01001114-OQAN01001114.1-human-gut-metagenome-genome-assembly--contig:-NODE-1114-length-12390-cov-1.572535_pt1 | contig 12390 bp, 16 predicted proteins | sample MGYA00242735_ERZ504527 | MGnify/ENA primary metagenome ERZ504527 (study PRJEB26092, sample SAMD00036230) | human gut metagenome | host: Homo sapiens | study: EMG produced TPA metagenomics assembly of...
TACCAAGAGCATGGCAGAGTAGCCAAGCCGGGAAGGGATAAACGCTGAAGGCATCTAAGCGTGAAGCCCCCCTCAAGATGAGATATCCCATAACGTCAAGTTAGTAAGACCCCTTGAAGACGACAAGTAGATAGGACAGAGGTGGAAGTGCAGTAATGTATGCAGCTGACTGTTACTAATCGGTCGAGCATAACCAAAAGGTGATAGGAACAAGAAGGATGAAGAGAGACTTATCGAGTGGATTGTATGTGATTTTGCAGGTATATAAAGTGAAGCATCTGGAGATTATTTCCAGATGTTTTTTAGTTTTATAATAAATTGCCTTCTATGCAATTTAAAAATATTTATTTCCGGAGGAGAATAGTTGATGAAAAATCAATATCATAAAACAATCTATGCATGCTTTTTGGGGTATATTGTACAAGCGATTGTCAATAATTTTGTTCCGCTGTTATTTTTAACTTTTGAGGAAACCTATCAAATACCATTGTCCAGGATTACACTCCTTGTGACGATTAATTTTGCAGTACAGCTATTGGTGGATTTACTGGCAATTGGATTCGTGGATCGCATTGGATACCGGGTGTCGATTTTAATAGCACATATTTTTTCAGCAGGTGGAGTATTGCTGTTAACAGTATTGCCGGATAGGTGTTCAGAGCCATTTGTAGGTCTTTTGATTGCAGTGATAATCTACGCGACAGGAGGAGGTCTCTTGGAAGTTTTGGTAAGTCCAATAATAGAGTCGTGCCCAACAGACAATAAGGAGGCAGCAATGAGCCTTTTACATTCATTTTATTGTTGGGGACATGTTGGAGTTGTATTTCTTTCCACTGTCTTTTTTGCTGTTTTTGGAATTGACAACTGGAAATCATGGCGATAATATGGGCATGTATTCCATTGGCGAATACAATTTTGTTTGCAAAAGTCCCAAATTGCACCATTGATAGGAGAAGGAGAGAAGGGACTTACGATAAAAGAGTTATGCTCAAAGAAACTATTTTGGCTATTTCTTTTAATGATGATATGTGCCGGAGCGAGTGAACAAGCTGTTAGTCAATGGGCATCTACATTTGCGGAAAAAGGTTTGGGTGTAAGCAAAACAATCGGAGATCTGGCAGGACCGATGTTCTTTGCAATCTGTATGGGACTTTCCAGAGCATATTATGGAAAATTTGGAGAAAAAATAAATTTGCAGCGTTTTATGATTGGAAGCAGCATGCTATGTGTGGTTTCTTATCTTGGAATCGTATTTTTTACGATACCGGCGTTGGGGCTTATTTCTTGTGGAATTGCCGGATTATCTGTAGGAATTATGTGGCCGGGAACGTTTAGTATGGCATCAGTGTCCATAAAGAGAGGTGGAACAGCGATGTTTGCGCTGATGGCGCTTGCAGGAGATCTTGGATGCGCAGGAGGTCCGACCGTCGTAGGAATGGTTTCCGGTCATTTGCAGATAATTTGCAGATGGGAAACTTTGGCGGCAATTGTATTTCCGGTGATATTATGTGTGGGATTAGCATATACAAAGAAAGTACGAAATGTGTGATTGTGGAGGGATATGTAATTATCTCTCCACAATTTTTGAATTTGGTGGAAATGAAAATGTTTCAATAGAGAAAAAAGGAACGTTTTAAGCAGCGCTCTTCTAACAGCTTTTGAAACACTTCCATGAAAATGCCAGAGTGTTTTACTTTTCTGAGCGTCTGGATAGATTCAGTTAAATCAGGAATGCCAGTTAATTCTCCACCCCAATCGCCGTCGTAGGTCGAATGAACACCGCAGCTCGGACTTCCGTCGATTCCAACGATTCCTAAGAGTTCAAAACGTTCTGGGGAAGAAAGATATTCTTCAATCTGCATGAGAACTGGTTCCAGCATACGTTCTGTCTCTTTACGGAAAAAAAGGAGTGTCGAACTGAGAGACAGCATGCCCCCAGCGATTACTGCCATATAAGAGAAATTCAGGGCATGGGAGTTGGATGAGTTCAATGTCACTGTCTAATATTTGTTTTAAGAAGGCTCTTTTGGAAATTCGTTCAGATTGTTGAGCTTCTAAATTTTGATGTTTTAATTTTGCCGCATCGTTCAAAAAACAATGGCTGACAAATAAAATTTTTTGTCTCATAAAATAAATCCTCCGCTTTATATTATAGATATTGTATCATTTTTTTTAAAGAAAAGGTTAATAGAAAAATATAATATACATATAAAAATATTCAATTTTTCAAAAAGTTGATGTGTTGATAAAATAGTCTTAGATGTATTTAAAGGAGGAGAAAAGAGAGATGAACAAAGAAATTTCAGGGACAACAAGACTTGTGTTGTGTGGTCTCGCAATTGCACTGAATATAGTGCTTGGAATCGTGACGGCAGCGTTGAAATTCCCATTTTATCTGGATGTGATGGGGACGATATTCATTGCAATTTATTTTGGACCGTGGTATGGAGCAGTTGTTGGAGCGTTGACTAATATTTTTGACGAGCCTTTTTAGCGGTTTCGTTTACCGGAATGCCATTTATGTTAGTGAGTATTGTGGTAGCGTTGATTGTCGGCTTTGTATTCCGTAAAGTGAAATTTAATTTTGTAACGGCGTTGGTTGTTGGAATCATTACAGGAATTGCAGCGCCGGTTGTGGGGACACCGATTGGGATTGCAGTTTATGGAGGACTGACAGGTACGATATCTGATGTGGCGGTAATGTTCTTAAAACAGAGTGGAGCAGGTATTTTTGCGGCATCATTTATACCGAAGTTATTCAATAATTTACTTGATAAAATCGGTTCTATTTTGATTGTATATTTGGTAGTGTTATCATTGCCGGGAAATTTGAAACCAAAATGTTTCGGTAAAAATAAGAGATAGTTTATAAAAGAAGAATAATGCGCATTATCAGAGGAGTGAGAAGTAGTCACTCCTGCTTTTGTTAATTAGATATTTAATTAAATTTTGACAAAAAATATAAAAAAAAATGTTAAATAGAAGGATTTTCATTGACATTTTTAGTGAATACTAATAATATAACGGTTAGACATCTAACTAATTTGGAAAGGAGAAGAAAGGGATGGAGAATAATACACAGTTGCTGGTAAACCAAGTACTGCATCTGTATATTCAAAGAAGTATGCACTTACTGCGGGACTTGAAAATACATCCTGGGCAATGCGGCATGTTGTGGGGATTAAGCCAAAATGACGGACTTTCACAAAAGGAACTTGCATCTAAAATGGGGATTACGCCACCGTCTATTACGGTGATGATCCGAAAGATGGAAGCGGAAGATCTGATTGAAAAGCATCAGGATGAGAAGGATCAAAGAATTACCCGTATTTATAATTACAGAAAAGGGAAGAAAAATCGCAGAGAATATGGATGATGCTTTGCATCAGCTTGAGAAAGAGGCATTTGCAAATATGAGCGAGCAGGAGATTATGCTGCTTCACAGATTGCTATTGCAAATGAAAGAGAACCTTATAAAAGGCGAGAAAGACTAGAAAGGGGAAGACAAAACGATGGGAAAATTATTTAAATTTTTGAAGCCACGTGTAGGTGCGGTGCTTGCAATTGTTGCAGTGCTGATCATTCAGGCATATTGTGATCTGTCGCTGCCGGGATACACTTCTGATATTGTAAATGTTGGAATCCAACAGGGAGGAATTGATTCGGCAATTCCGGAACAGATTGCAAAAGACGACATGGAAAAGTTATTGCTGTTTGTGTCTAAGGATGATCAGAAAATTGTGATGGATGCCTATACGTTAGATTCTAAGACATATAAAAAAGATGCTTATGTTCTTAAAGACGATATGTTGAAAGATGAAGATAAGGAAGAAAAATTAATTGATATCCTTTGGAAAACCAATGCTGTTGGTATCTGGATTTGATTCAGAATTCTGAGACGAGCAAACAGATGAAACAGGCAATATTTGCGAATGTGCTCAGGAGATGCTACGGAGGATACAACGATATACGATGTACTTTCTATGATGCCAGAGGAACAGAGGCTGCAGATGACGAAGCAGTTAGATGAAAAGATGGAAGAGATGCCGGAGACGATGGTGGAACAGGCAGCCACAATATACATCAAGTCTGCGTATGAAAATCTGGGAATTGATATGGATAAAGTGCAGACAGATTATATGTTTGCAACTGGTGCAAAGATGATCGCACTTGCGTTTTTAGGAATGGCGGCAAGTGTGCTTGTAGGTCTTATGGCATCAAAGGTGGCGGCCGCTACCGGACGAGATTTGAGAAGTGGTGTGTTTAAGAAGGTAGTTGGGTTCTCCAATGGGGAGTTTGATAAATTCTCAACTGCGTCTTTGATCACTAGAAGCACGAATGATATTCAACAGATTCAGATGCTGACGGTAATGATGCTGAGATTGGTGATCTATGCACCGATTCTTGGACTGGGTGGTGTGTTTAAAGTATTCCACACAAATGTATCGATGTCATGGATCATCGCACTTGCAGTAGCTCTGATCTTATGTGTTGTGATTGTATTGTTTGTTGTGGCAATGCCGAAATTCAAGATGTTGCAGAATCTGGTCGACAAATTAAATCTGGTAACAAGAGAAATATTGACAGGACTTTCTGTTATCCGTGCATTTAGCACAGAAAAACATGAAGAAGAACGATTTGATAAGGCGAACAAAGATTTGACAAGAACGAATCTATTTGTAAACAGAGCGATGACATTTATGATGCCAACTATGATGCTCATTATGAATGGAATTTCAGTGCTGATCGTGTGGAGTGGAGCACATGGAATTAATGACGGACAGATGCAGGTAGGAGATATGATGGCATTTATCCAGTACACAATGCAGATTATCATGGCATTCCTAATGATTTGTATGATTTCAATCATGCTCCCAAGAGCAGCTGTTTCCGCAACACGTGTGGATGAGATCCTTACAAGCGAGACTTTGATTCATGATCCAAAAGAACCAAAACAGCTTCCAGAAGATGGAAAAGGTGTTGTGAAATTTGATCATGTGTCATTCCGATATCCGGGGGCAGAAGAAGATGTGCTGCACGATATTAATTTTGTGGCACAACCGGGAGAGACTACAGCATTCATCGGAAGTACCGGAAGTGGAAAATCAACGTTGGTAAATCTGATTCCGAGATTTTATGATGTGACAGAAGGAAGTATCACAATCGATGGAGAGGATATCAGAAACATTACACAGCATGAATTGCGTGATCGTCTTGGATACGTGCCGCAAAAGGTGTGCTGTTCTCCGGAACGATTGAATCCAATATTTTATATGGGAATCCGGATGGTTCTGAAACTGAGATGAAAGAGGCTGCAGCAATTGCACAGGCAAGTGATTTCATCGAAGAAAGAACAAAAAATAATGAAAGCAGAATCGCACAGGGTGGTGCAAATGTATCAGGTGGACAGAAACAGCGTCTGTCAATCGCGCGTGCCATTGCAAAACAGCCGGATGTGTTTATTTTCGATGACAGCTTTTCAGCATTGGATTATAAGACAGATGTGGCACTTCGAAAGGCTCTGAAGGAGCATACAACAGACAGTGTCGTCCTGATTGTAGCACAGCGAATCAGTACAATTTTGCATGCAGAGCAGATTATTGTATTAGATGAAGGAAAAGTAGTAGGAAGAGGAACGCATGAAGAACTTCTGAAAACTTGTGAAGTATATCAGCAGATCGCAATGTCTCAGCTATCAGAAGAAGAACTTGCAGGAAAACTCGGAAAGGAGGAGAAGAGTCATGAGTAAAAGACAGGGAGGCCCTATGGGCGGAGGTCCACACGGAGGAATGGGAGCCGGAGAAAAGGCAAAAGATTTCAAAGGAACAATCAAGAAATTGATGAAATATCTTTCCGAATATAAAATTGGATTGATTTTTGTTCTCCTTTTTGCAATCGGAAGTACGATTTTTAATATCGCGGGACCGAAAATTTTGGGAAAAGCGACAACAGAGATTTTTTACAGGACTTGTGGGAAAAGTATCCGGAAGCTCCGGAATTGATTTTGAAAAAATCGCACATATTTTGATTTTCCTGATGTGCCTGTATGTAACAAGTGCAATATTTTCATTCATTCAGGGATATATTATGACGGGTGTGTCACAGAAGCTGACGTATCGCCTTCGAAAAGAGATTTCAGAGAAAATCAATCGTATGCCGATGAACTATTTTGATACAAGGACACATGGAGAAGTATTGTCACGTGTGACAAACGATATTGATACACTAAGCCAGAGTTTGAACCAAAGTGCAACTCAGATCATTACTTCTTTTACAACAATTATCGGTGTTTTGATCATGATGCTGAGCATCAGTCCTCTGATGACCTTGTGGCACTTTTGATCCTTCCGATTTCGCTTGGATTGATTTCGACAATCGTAAAGCGATCACAGAGACACTTTAAAAACCAGCAGGAATATCTGGGACATGTGAATGGTCAGGTAGAAGAAGTTTATGGCGGGCATAATATTGTAAAGGCATTTAATAAGGAAGCAGATGTCATCAAAGAGTTTGATGAGACAAATGAGATCCTGTATCAGTCAGCATGGAAATCACAGTTTTTCTCAGGAATGATGATGCCGATCATGCAGTTTGTGGGAAATCTTGGATATGTTGCAGTTGCAATCTTAGGAGGATACCTTGCAATTAAGAAAACGATTGAAGTCGGAGATATCCAGTCTTTTATCCAGTATGTAAGAAACTTTACACAACCAATTACGCAGGTAGCTCAGGTTGCCAATATGCTGCAGTCGACAGCAGCCGCTTCGGAAAGAGTGTTTGAATTCCTGGAAGAAGAGGAGGAAGATCAATTGCGCAAAATCCAGTGTCAGTAGAGGGACTGGAAGGAAATGTGGAGTTTGATCATGTTCATTTCGGATATAATGCGGATAAGATTATTATCAATGATTTTTCAGCGAAGGTAAAACAGGGACAGAAAATTGCGATTGTTGGACCGACCGGAGCAGGAAAGACGACGATGATCAAATTGCTGATGCGTTTCTATGACGTAAACAGCGGTGCGATTCTGATTGACGGACATAACCTGAAAGATTTCAATCGAGGTGAACTTCGTCAGATGTTTGGAATGGTTCTTCAGGACACATGGTTATTCCATGGAAGTATCAAGGAAAATATCCGGTATGGAAAATTGGATGCGACAGACGAGGAAGTTATTGAGGCAGCAAAAGCGGCTCATGTACATCGATTTGTGCAGACTCTTCCGAACGGCTATGATATGGAACTGAATGAGGAGGCAAGCAATGTTTCTCAGGGACAGAAGCAGCTTTTGACGATTGCGAGAGCGATTCTTGCAGATCCGAAGATTTTGATTTTGGATGAGGCGACAAGTTCGGTAGATACGCGAACTGAAGTGCGGATTCAAAAAAGCAATGGATAACCTCATGCGAGGAAGAACAAAGTTTTATCATTGCGCACAGATTGTCTACGATTCGTGATGCGGATCTGATTCTTGTGATGAAAGACGGTGATATTATCGAGCAGGGAAATCACGAGGAATTGCTGAAACAAAATGGATTTTATGCAGAACTTTATAATTCACAGTTTGAAAAAACGAGTGCATAAATAAAAAAGAAGACGAGGGAAATGGAAGATTTCTCTCGTCTTACTTTTTATAAAATTAGTGATAAATTCGTTTGTTTTCATACTTTGCTTCTGAAGTGAGTTGAACGTTCAAACGTTTTAAATTGCTTGATGTCCACAGAAGAAAGCATTACAGAAGTGTGAGCCTGACATCCACTTAACTTAGGAATCTGTTCCAAAGCAAGTTTTGCGTTGTCATCTGTAGCAGCACAGATAGAAAGCGCAATCAGAATTTCATCTGTGTGAAGTCTTGGATTGATACTTCCAAGGTATTCTGTCTTTAACTTTTGAATCGGTTCAATTACACTTGGTGAAATCAAGTGTAATTCGTCATTCAATCCGGCAAGATTTTTAGGGCATTCAAAAGCAGTGCTGAGGATGCACCGAGAAGACAGGAAGTCTTTCCAGTGATAATCTGTCCGTTTGGAAGTTCCATAGCAGCAGCAGGACCATTCGTTTCTTCGGCACGTTTGAGCGCGGCATCCACCACTTTTCTGTCTTCCACTGTGATATGAGCCTGTTTCATCAGAAGTTCAATCTTGAATGCTTCTTCCTCCTGTGCAGTTCCTTCCGCCAATCCATTTAATGCAGCGTAATAACGGCGGATAATCTCCTGATTGGAAGCTTCGCGGCAAGCGTCATCATCACAGATGCAATTTCCAGCCATGTTAACGCCCATATCTGTTGGAGACTTATAAGGATTTTCTCCGTAAATTCGTTCGAAAATAGCATCTAGAACTGGGAAAATCTCAACGTCACGATTATAGTTGACTGTTGTGACTCCGTAGGCATCCAAGTGGAACGGGTCGATCATGTTCACATCATTTAAGTCAGCTGTTGCAGCCTCATAAGCAAGGTTCACAGGATGCTTTAGCGGAATATTCCAAATTGGGAACGTCTCAAATTTTGCATATCCGGCGCGGATCCCTCTCTTATGTTCGTGATACAACTGTGAAAGGCAAGTTGCCATCTTACCGCTTCCAGGACCAGGTGCAGTGATGATGACAAGTGGTCTGGATGTCTCAATATAATCATTCTTTCCATAACCTTCATCACTTACGATCAACGGAATATTAGATGGATATCCTTCGATGGAGTAGTGTGTATACACTTTGATTCCAAGTTTTTCCAAACGAGCTTTGAATAAATTTGCACTTCCCTGACCGGAATATTGTGTGATTACGACACTTCCGACAAACAATCCTTTTTCTTTAAAAGAGTCCATCAGTCTCAAGACATCTGAATCGTATGTGATTCCAAGGTCTCCGCGGACTTTATTCTTTCAATGTCTCCGGCACTGATTACAAATTACGATCTCCGCCTGATCTGACAGCTGCATCAATAATCGGAGTTTGCTGTCGGGAGCAAATCCAGGTAATACGCGGGCAGCATGATAATCGTCAAATAATTTTCCGCCAAACTCCAAATAAAGTTTGTTATCAAAGTGATTAATCCGTTCTCGAATATGTTCCGACTGCATTTTTAAATACTTTTCGTTATCAAATCCAATTTTCATAAGTAATCCATCCCTCTATTAAAAGTTTTCCTACATTGTTCAATTGGCATAATAAATGCACTAGGATAGTATACTACAAAATAGATTATTTTACAAAAGTTTTAGAAAAGTATTTGCGTATTTCATAATGTTTTTATTGATTTATAGAAAAGCAGTACTTATAATAAAGAAGATAGAGATTAGGAGGATAAAGATGGATAATAACCAGAACAATAATAAAAATCCTAAGAACAATAAACAGAATTGGAGTATTATTATCATTACGACTCTGGTAACTGTATTTTTGGTATTAGGACTATACTCATTTATGCAGAAGACGACATCGAAGGAGATTAGTTACAGTGAGTTCCTGAAGATGCTAGATGACAAGAAAATTGAAGAAGTTGTATTTGATACGAATCAGCTGATCATCACACCGAAGACAGAAAAGAAAAATGGTCTGCCGCAGGTAAAGGTGACATATTACACCGGTTACACCGGAAGTATGGAGGACAGTAAGCTGGTTGACCGTTTAGAAAAGGCGGATGTGAGATTCGGTGAAAAAATTCCGGACTCTACAAGTGCCGTTTTACTGAACATATTTGTGACATTGATCCTTCCGTTTGTATTGATTTTTGTCGTTTTGAATTATCTCATGAAGAAGATGGCAAAAGGCGGCGGAATGATGGGAGTTGGAAAGAGCAATGCCAAGATGTATGTGGAGAAGCAGACAGGGGTTACATTTAAAGATGTTGCCGGGCAGGATGAAGCGAAAGAATCTCTTCAGGAAGTTGTGGATTTCCTGCATAATCCGGGAAAATATACAGGAATTGGAGCCAAGCTTCCAAAAGGTGCACTATTAGTAGGACCTCCGGGAACAGGTAAGACATTGCTTGCAAAAGCGGTAGCGGGAGAAGCAAAAGTACCATTTTTCTCATTGTCTGGTTCGGCATTTGTAGAGATGTACGTCGGGGTCGGTGCATCGAGAGTGCGAGATTTGTTCAAGCAGGCACAGTCGATGGCTCCATGTATCATTTTTATTGATGAGATTGATGCAATAGGAAAAAGCCGTGATAACAGTATGGGAAGCAATGACGAGCGTGAACAGACGCTGAATCAGCTGTTAGCTGAGATGGATGGATTTGATACGGATAAGGATTGCTTTTGCTGGCAGCAACAAACAGACCAGAGATTTTGGATCCGGCACTTTTGAGACCGGGACGTTTTGACAGAAGAATTATTGTGGATAAGCCGGATTTAAAGGGGCGTATTGATGTATTAAAAGTACATGCAAAAGATGTAAAGATGGATGAGACAGTAGATTTGGAGGCAATTGCGCTAGCAACTTCAGGAGCAGTTGGTTCAGATTTAGCAAATATGATCAATGAGGCTGCCATCAATGCAGTCAAGAATGGCCGAAATGTTGTATCGCAGGCAGATTTATTTGAAGCGGTGGAAGTAGTTCTTGTCGGTAAGGAGAAAAAGGATCGCATTATGAATGCAGAAGAAAGAAGAATCGTCTCTTACCACGAGGTAGGACATGCGCTTGTGAGTGCTCTGCAAAAAGATTCTGAGCCAGTGCAGAAGATTACCATTGTGCCAAGGACAATGGGAGCTCTTGGTTATGTTATGCATACACCGGAAGAAGAAAAGTTCCTGAATACAAAGAAAGAACTGGAAGCGATGATTGTCGGTATGCTTGGAGGTCGTGCGGCAGAAGAGATTGTTTTCGACACAGTGACAACAGGTGCATCGAATGATATTGAACAGGCTACAAAGGTAGCAAGAGCGATGATCACTCAATATGGTATGTCAGAGCGGTTCGGATTGATGGGATTGGAATCTATCCAGAACAGATATCTGGACGGTCGTGCAGTATTGAATTGCGGTGAGGCAACTGCAGCAGAGATCGATCAGGAAGTTATGAAGATGTTAAAAGCAGCTTATGAAGAAGCAAAACGTCTTTTGACGGAGAACAGAGAAGCGCTAGATAAGATTGCTGCATTTTTGATTGAGAAAGAGACAATCACAGGAAAAGAATTCATGAAGATTTTCCATGAAGTACAAGGCATTGAAATGGAAGAGGAAGAGACTTCAAAAGAGGACGTTTTAAAAGAAGAGACGGTACAAGAGGAAAAGAAAGAAGCGATAGCAGTTGTAGAAGAAAGTGAATTTGCAGAAGCAGCACGAGAGCATCATGATAATGAAGAGTACGAAAATGAGGTGGATTTCCACCTCATTTTCTGTTACATTATTTATAAGAAATTTTCCTATGAGGATTATAAGATAAAGCAATTAGACCGTAAATTACCGATATGCTACAATTTTTATATGAGAACAAAGAAAGGGGGATTTGAAAATGAACTTTTCAGATTCAAAGAAAAAATTAGCATTGGCCGGTGCGTTATGCGGTGTGATTGCAGCGGTGCTAGCCTATTTTGGTAATCCGGCAAATATGGCAATCTGTGTTGCCTGTTTTATTCGAGACACAGCAGGTGCATTGAAGATGCATCAGGCAGCGGTTGTACAGTATGCAAGACCTGAGATTATCGGGATTGTGGTAGGTGCATTTGTGATTTCAGCGGCTACAAAAGAATATCGTTCTACAGCAGGATCATCTCCGATGACACGTTTTGTCCTCGGAATTGCTATCATGATTGGGTCATTGGTATTTTTAGGATGTCCGCTTCGAATGGTACTTCGTATGTCGGCAGGGGATTTGAATGCGTATGTGGCATTGATTGGATTTATTCTTGGAATTGCAACTGGGATTGTTGCATTGAAAAAAAGGTTTCAGCCTTGGAAGGGCACATGAAACGAACAAGATGAGCGGAGCAGTGCTGCCGGTACTTATGGTGGGAATTTTGATTCTTGCAGTCGGAACAACGCTTCTGGCGTCCAGCACAGAGGGACCGGGAAGTAAACATGCGCCGATTGTAATCGCATTGATTGGCGGATTGTTATTTGGCGCATTTGCCCAAAAGTCAAGAATGTGTTTTGCAGGAAGTATCCGTGATATTATGTTAATGAAAAACTTTGACTTGTTCTCAGTGATTGCAGCTCTGTTTGGAGTGATGCTGATCTACAACATTGCAACTGGAAATTTCATCTGAGCTTTTCAGGACAGCCGGTTGCACATGCACAACATTTGTGGAATATTCTTGGAATGTATATTGTAGGGCTGGCAGCAACACTTGCAGGCGGATGTCCGCTCCGTCAGCTTGTATTGGCTGGACAGGGATCTTCGGATGCAGCAGTGACAGTTGCAGGAATGTTTGTAGGTTCTGCACTCTGCA
>ENA-OQAN01001115-OQAN01001115.1-human-gut-metagenome-genome-assembly--contig:-NODE-1115-length-12376-cov-2.402155_pt1 | contig 12376 bp, 19 predicted proteins | sample MGYA00242735_ERZ504527 | MGnify/ENA primary metagenome ERZ504527 (study PRJEB26092, sample SAMD00036230) | human gut metagenome | host: Homo sapiens | study: EMG produced TPA metagenomics assembly of...
AAGAAAACGTAAACAAGAACAACCAGTATGATACAAGAATATCAGTAAGAGTTCTGCCCGAGCAGGCAGCCAGCGAACAACATATCAAGCAATACGTGAGCCGTGAAAAGGGGCTCGACATTCGTACCATACACGCCGTACGGGTACTGAAACGGAGCATCGACGCCGCCAGCGGACGATTTACGTAAACCTGAAGGTACAGGTGTTCATCAACGAAACGCTACCGAGGAGGAGTTTGTACGGACGGAATACCGCAACGTGGAGGGAAAGCCACAGGTGATTGTGGTAGGAGCCGGACCGGGCGGTCTGTTTGCTGCCCTGCGTCTGATAGAGCTGGGACTGCGTCCGGTGGTAGTGGAGCGCGGAAAGAACGTGCGCGACCGCAAGACGGATCTTGCCCGCATCAGCCGTGAACACAAGGTGGACCCGGAATCGAACTACAGTTTCGGTGAAGGAGGTGCGGGAGCTTACTCCGACGGCAAGCTGTATACGCGCAGCAAGAAGCGTGGCAGCGTGGACAAGATTCTGAACGTGTTCTGCCAGCACGGAGCAAGCACATCTATCCTGATAGACGCGCATCCGCACATCGGAACCGACAAGTTGCCGAGGGTGATTGAAAACATGCGAAACACCATCCTCGCCTGTGGCGGAGAGGTGCACTTCCAGACACGCATGGATGCCCTGCTCATCAAGGACAACAAGGTAGCAGGCATTGAAACGAATACGGGAAAGACTTTCCACGGTCCGGTGATTCTGGCTACAGGACATTCGGCACGCGACGTATACCGCTGGTTGTATGCCAACGGGGTGACCATCGAACCCAAGGGTATCGCCGTAGGGGTACGTCTGGAGCATCCGTCGATGCTGATCGACCAGATTCAGTACCACAACAAGAACGGACGCGGAAAGTATCTGCCGGCAGCCGAATACAGCTTCGTGCAGCAGGTAGAAGGCAGAGGGGTGTACAGCTTCTGCATGTGTCCGGGAGGATTTGTGGTTCCGGCAGCCAGCGGGCCTCACCAGCTGGTGGTAAACGGCATGAGTCCCAGCAACCGTGGCACGAAGTGGAGCAACTCCGGCATGGTGGTAGAATTGCGCCCCGAAGACCTGCTCCTGCCCGACTTGCAGCTTCAGGAGTGTGAAACCATTCAGGGTTCGGCAGAAGCGCAGACCGAAGAACTGATTGCCCGTTCGGGAAAACTGCCCGAGGGAAGCGTACATACACTGGCTGTAATGCACTTTCAGGAGAAACTGGAGCAACTCTGCTGGCAGCAGGGTAACATGCGGCAGACGGCTCCTTCGCAGCGTATGGCGGACTTCATCAACCGGAAAATCAGCTACGACCTGCCCGATACCTCGTACAGCCCGGGACTGGTTTCTTCGCCGCTTCACTTCTGGATGCCGAAATTCATCAGCAGCCGACTGAGCCGGGGCTTCCAGTTGTTCGGCAAGAGCTCGCACGGCTTCCTGACCAACGAGGCTGTGATGATTGCCGTAGAAACACGTACTTCGGCCCCTATCCGCATCGTACGCGACAATGAAACCTTGCAGCACGTCACCGTAGAGGGACTGTTCCCCTGCGGAGAAGGAGCGGGATATGCCGGCGGTATCGTGTCGGCAGGTGTAGACGGCGAACGGTGTGCCGATGCCGTAGCGGCGTACTTGCAAAAATGATTCTAATCCTCCAACAACCTATCAACCAAGATGCAACATATCCCTGAAATAGCAATCGTAGAACAGAATACGCTGACAGCATTGGGCTTGCAGACCATTCTGGAAGAGCTTATCCCCGTAGCGACCATCCGTACGTTTCCGTCGTTCGCCAGACTGATAGACGATACGCCGGATATGTACAGCCATTATTTTGTTTCGGCACAGACATACTTCGAGCATACGTCGTTCTTTCTGGCACGCCGTCCGAAGACTATCGTGCTGGCGGCAGGCGAACAGCCTTCACTGAGCGGCATTCCCACGCTGAATGTCTGCCTGCCTCAGGACAAGCTGGTGAAAGCATCATGCAGATGCGGAAACAGGGACACGAGGTGACACATCATCCCGTATCACCGCAGGAAATGCAGCAGGAGCATGATCTGTCGCCTCGTGAAATAGAGGTACTGACTCTGATTACCAAAGGGCTTATCAACAAGGAAATAGCCGACAAACTGAACATCAGCCTGACGACGGTTATTTCGCACCGAAAGAACATCACCGAGAAGCTCGGTATCAAGTCGGTTTCGGGGCTTGCCATCTATGCCGTGATGCACGGGTATGTAGAAGCGGACCGGATATGATACGGGGTACGTATCAGTCCAGTCTAATCTCCGCCAGCGGAAAGTCCATCTTCTCTCCGTCTACATACAGGCTGGAGTGTACGACAGGATTGTCTGTATTTATTCCGTCCACCCAAAAATCAAACGATATGTTCCACGTACGCCCTGTACCTAAATCGAGCGTAAAACATTCATTCTTGTACATCTTGGTCGGACCAAACTCACCGAACTTCAGGCAAGGTCCGCAGTCGTCTGTCATTCCCAGAGAAAGTCCGTTCCAAGCCGGTAAAAGCATACGTGTGCTGGTACATCGGATTCCGGCTGTCCACCTCTTCCGGTTTCATCTGCCAACGGATAAACTTCTCCGGCATATTCTATCCGGATATCGTTTTCAAGAATATTTCCGGCAACACCGGCATCCAGCAGATTCGTTCCTTCCTGACTGGTAACATGCAGCACAATATCGGAAACGTTAAAGTCCCATTCGTAGTCAGCCGAAGGTTTTTCGGAATCATTGCAGGAAGTCAGACAACCCAGACTCAATGCCAGAAGCGAAACGATAAAGAAGAGCTTTTTCATATTCTCATTGTATTTAAGATTACGGATGCAATTTTAAAAAAAAACGATAAAATAATTGTCTTAAGATAAATCTGTCAGACGACAGTTTTCGAGTGCTTTCTCCACACGACGTTCACGACGCATAGCCTGAATGTACTTGTCGAGGTTATGGAACGGATAATCAGCGTCAGTATTATATTCGCGGTCGAAATCTACATCCGGCATGTTCACACGAACGCGCAACGGATGCAAAGCTTTCTGAATTTCGCTGGCATTGTTTGCACCGTCCAGTTCAGCCAATGCCTCTGCATAGTTCAGCAGGATATCAGCATAACGTACCTGAATAGCCGAAGCCTGACTACGGTTTGCAGTAGTGTAGGCAGCTGTCTTAGCCTAAAAAAGGCTGACTGTTTTTTAAGTTAAACCTGAAGCCTGTTGACTTCTTTATCTTATCCCTATAGTTTGTTGCCATAATATTTGTATTCTCACCCTTTGCCTGACGGTTTATAGCAGCAGAGAACAGACCTACATAACCGAACAAGTCAGGATTATTGGCAGAAATATAAAGAGAATGGAATCCACCCATCGACAGTCCGGCAATCGCACGGTGATTCTTATCATTTATAGTACGATAATGACTTTCCACATACTTCATGATATCCGGAAAGGCCTTTTTCGAAAGAACCTTCCATCGTCTTCGGATTGGCAAACGAAGGCTTATACATACTGTTAGGATATTCACCCGGTACAGCTTCCTGAACACCGTTTCCGTTAGGCATAACCACAATCATCGGTTCAGCTTTTCCTTGCGCTATCAGGTTGTCAAATATCTGAATGGCTCTACCAGCTCACTCCAGGCATTTTCATCACCTCCCGCACCATGCAACAGGTATAATACCGGATATTGTTTATTGCTGTCTTCATAACCGGCAGGTGTGTAAACCGTCATGCGGCGACGTTCCATACCCAATGTTGGACTAGGATACCAGACCTTCGATACGGTTCCGTGAGGAACTTCACATACAAAATAGTTTTGAGACAATTCTCCATCGACCAGAAAATAATTGGTATACGTAGCAATATCACGAATCATATACACATTGCTGGGATCGAGCATACGCATGCCGTCAACGTAAAAACAATAAGTATGGAGTTCGTTCAAAAAAATCTGCCTCAACCACTACTTCTTTGGCATTTGGAGCCAGTAATTTAAAAGTTACTGTCTGGTTCTTCAACTCAGGAGAAACAATATCTCCCGTGTTTACAGCTACAGTTTCCTGAGCCCATGCGGAAAGAGAAATCAAACATCCTACCGCCAAACTAAAAAATGCTTTCATAACAAAATAATTTTATGCAAAAATAAAGAATATCATAACATCTGTTATTTACATTTTTGCTTATTTATTACAAAAATCTTTGAGTATAAAGCTTTATATAATAAAATAGAAAAAGACAACCTGAGTAATAAAGATCCCATCATATATCAATAAGAATCTTTATAGCACATAATGAAGAACGTCTTTGAACTATCCATACACTTTCGACAAAGTGGTATTAACATTTTTCTAATGAATCTGTACAAAAAATAAAAAACAAGCCGATGTTTTTCCCTAAACTTCATATACTTTTTCCCACATAATCCTCATAAATTAGGATTGCCGGATAAAGAGAATTGACGTTACTTTGCAACCGAATTACAAAAAACCACTAGACAGATATGAAACGTACAATTCTCGCTTCGCTGGCAGCAGCCGTGACAACAACCGTTTTTGCTGCCCCGACTGATACAGACAATGCATTGGTCAAAGATACAACTAAAGTGATAGACATCGAGGAAGTAGTTGTCATCGCTACTCCGAAGGAAAATAACCGTCTGCGCCAGCAGGCCATTTCGTCAACATCGCTTTCGCAAAATGAAATGCGTAACAACTCGGTGACCTCGGTCAAAGCGTTGTCGGGACTTGTACCAATCTGTTCATCCTGATTACGGCTCGAAGTTGACAATCTTCGGTATATGTACGCGGTATCGGTTCGCGCATCAATACCCCAGCCGTAGGTCTGTATGTCGACAATATCCCATTCATCGACAAGTCGGCATTCGACTTCAACTACTCTGACATCGAACGAATAGACGTAATGCGTGGTCCGCAGGGAACACTGTACGGACGAAATACGATGGGGGGACTGATTCGTGTATTCACCAAATCACCTTTCACTTATCAGGGAACAGATATCCGTCTCAGCGCAGCTACATACAATGACTATAAGGCTTCTCTTACTCACTATCACCGTATTTCTTCACAGTTTGCGTTTTCTACGGGATTCTTCTACGAACACAAGGGAGGTTTCTTCAAGAACAACTTCAACAACAAGCGCATTGATACAGACGATGAGTTCGGAGGACGTTTCCGCGCCATTTATCTGCCTTCGGAAAATCTGAAGCTGGACTTCACGCTGAATTATGAATATACCAATCAGGGAGGATATCCATACGAATATACCGGACGTACCGATGACAAGACAGAAGACCGCGGTGAATATATCGGAAAAATATCTTATAACCGTGAATGTGGCTACAAGCGTAACCTGCTGAACGGTGGATTGAATCTGGAACATCAGGCAGACAACTTTATTCTGAGCAGTGTGACTGGTTTCCAGTATCTGTATGACCAGATGAATCTGGACCAGGATTTTACGGAAGCTGACATTTATACCATCATGCAGAAGCAGAACTCCAAGACTATCAGTGAAGAACTGGTGCTGAAATCGAAACCGGGCAATCGCTGGCAGTGGACTACGGGAGTGAGCGGATTCTACCAGTGGCTGAAAACCGACGGACCGGTTACTTTCCAGGAAGCTGGTATACAGAGTCTGATTGAAGACAATATCAATGCAGGGCTTTCTCATCTTCCTGCCGGAGCACCTACACTGGCAGCAAAGATTACCACACGTCCCTTGCCTGTTTCGGGGGTATTCGATACACCTATATTAAACGGAGCTATCTATCATCAGTCTACTATCAATGATGTGCTGGTAGAAGGACTGTCTGTTACAGCAGGACTTCGCCTGGACTACGAAAAGCTGAAACTGGATTATAACTCAGTATGCGACATGAACTTCGATTTCAGTGTATCGGCTCCTTTCCTTCCAACGGCGATTGTCAGACAACTGAATGCCAAGACACAGTTCATCGGAAAAGAATCGACCGACTACCTTCAACTGCTCCCCAAATTCACTATACAGTATGCATGGAACAGTAAGAACAATGTATATGCTACTGTCAGCAAAGGATATCGTTCGGGAGGATACAACATCCAGATGTTTTCCGACCTGATACGAAACAACATGCGAAGCGACATGATGAACGCCATCAAGCAGGACGAAGTACTCGGAAAGTTCGCAGGTATGATGCCTGACGTACCAGCCTCTGATGTAAACGTATCGGATGCAACACTTTATAAACCTGAATATTCATGGAACTATGAAGTTGGTTCACACACCACTTGGTTGATGACAGACTGCAAGCCGACGTCGCTCTCTTCTACATGGATACTCACGACCAGCAAATCTCACGTTTTGCCGAAAGCGAACTGGGACGTATCACGGTCAATGCAGGAAAGAGCCGCAGTCTGGGAGCTGAAGCTTCCCTGCGTGCACAGGTGACTGACGCTTTCAGCCTGAACGGAAGCTACGGATATACATACGCTACCTTTACCGATTACGTAGTGAGCGATGAAGAAAACTATAACGGCAACTATGTGCCTTTCGTTCCCAAACATACATTTAATGCAGGAGCACAGTATGTGTTCGGTCTGCGTAACGGAGCTATATTCGACAACATTACTGTAAATGCCAACTACAAGGCTGCCGGACGTATCTACTGGACAGAACAGAACAATGCCAGTCAAGCACTGTACGGCACACTCAACGGACGTGTAAGTTTCAACAAAGGCAACGGACAGCTGGCTTTCTGGATAAATAACGCACTCAACACCGACTATCAGGCGTTCTACTTCGAAACCATGAACAGAGGCTTTGCACAGAAAGGTCGTCCGCTTCAGGTAGGTGTGGATATCCGCTGCCGCTTCTAAGCTAAGGATTAAACAGAAGTTTTTTATTTTCTAACCGATATTTTATTAGTAAGCTTTCTCAAACATAGAAAAAAAAAATGAGAAAGCCTTGCTTTTTATATTTTCATACCAGCTATTACCTTCCGCCTATATTCACACTGTATTCCTCCTTGGAAATGCGCGCAAAATCATTATTTTTAGGTATTTCAAAACTCCTCCATACACCGTTACTTTGCAATGTCAAATCAACTAAAAGTATAAAGCAATGAAAAAAACTGGTGTATTTTACGGTTCTACAACAGGCACAACCGAGTCTGTTGCACGTACGATAGCAGAGAAGCTTGGCATTCCTTCAAGCGATGTATACAATGTAAGCAAAATGACTGCCGATGTAGCAGGAAGTTATGAAGCACTGATTTTGGGAACTTCTACCTGGGGCGACGGTGAATTGCAGGACGACTGGTACGACGGCATCAAGGTTTTAAAAGGAATGGACCTCTCCGGCAAGACGGTTGCCCTGTTCGGATGCGGTGATTCTGAATCTTACTCCGATACGTTCTGCGACGGCATGGGTATCTTGTTCGAAGACTTGAAAAACAGTGGCTGCCGCTTCATTGGTGCCGTTCCGGATGCAGACTATACATACAGCTCTTCCATTGCTGTAACTGATAGTAATTTCGTGGGACTCGCCATCGACGACATCAACGAAAGCGACAAAACCGACGAACGTGTAACGGCCTGGACTGAAAAATTAAAGACTGAACTGGCCTGAAAGCCTTGAAAACAAACGTCACTAAAACCTAATCTCCATGACAGCTCCTGATATAAATCCCGTAGAACTGAAAGTTTTTTCTAAACCACATCTACGAATACAAGAAAGGTGTACGCCAGATGGTGCTCTACACCACCAACCGAAAATACGAAGCATTCGCCGTAAACCGACTGAAAAGCCAGCGCATTAAGTTTGTGATTCAACCGGTAGATGAGGAACGTATCAACCTGTTTTTGGTAAGGCAGAATGTATCAATGCTATCCGGCTGATGGTAACCCGCCCTTTAAATCTGCTTACGCCCGAAGAAGACTTTATTCTGGGAGCTATGCTGGGATATGATATTTGTGCACAATGCAAGCGTTACTGTACCCGCAAGGCACGCAGAAGCGTATCAAACTAAAATCATTTTTCCTATTCATTCAGTGCACCACAATGCGGACAAATCCCTTTTGTCCGCATTTTTGCTCCACACGCACCACAGGCGTACGGATATTTGTCCGATTTCTTTAAACGCTCGATACACCACACCGCATATACTGCCAGGCAGATGTATGCCGCATATACCCAGATGCAGGTAAAGAAGATATATAAGAAAATACAATACGAAGCCAGTCCCAGCAAATAGAAGAAAGCCGTTTCAAGCTTTACCTGATGGAAAAGGTCATCGAGCATAGCCACTCCAAAAAGCAAAATCATCCCTACACATACGATGAACAGTCCGAGAATAAAAGGAACTTCAAAAGGATTCAGTGTAGGATCATAATAATAATGCTCCCACGTTTCGGGAACGAAATGCTGAATACTGTTATATACGGTAGCCGCCACAGCCAGTAGAAATGACAGGATAATAGGAAATACACTGTCGATATCATTCAGACCTATCAGCTTAATCTGTTTCCTCTGTACTGCCCGATAGACAAACCATAGAAAGAATACGGCCAGCACCAGAAAGAAAGGCAAGGTATGCGAACTGCTGAACAAATGAATAAACTGCGAAATAGGATCGATCGGTACGATATTCTCCAGCAGCTTATGTTCCTGAATCCAGCCGATAGTTTCCTGGTCACGCGCGACCTTTACCCATACCGAATCGACTGAATCCTGAGGATGTACATCAAACTCCGCCACCACAAGCTGGTTCCCTTTCACAACGGGAATAGTATCCATAAACGGCAACTGATGAAGCCACAAAGTATCAGCCTCAACTTCAAAATTGCTGCTCAGTGCATAGGCACGCTTGTGTAAGGCCTCCGGAACTGAATCTGTCTTATTCTCTGAAGTCCCGTCTGCCGGCAGGTCCGATGATAATAACAAGCCACAAGCCCTACCAGCAACAGGAGAATCAATATGTACTTACTCTTCTGCATATACTTTCATCTGACACAGCTTACAGTCGAACTGTAAACGGAAACGTTTGCCATCGCTGCTCACCAAGAAATACGGTTCACGATAAGGAGAACGCACCTTATGATGTACCGGACACCAGCCCATGCTATAACGCAGACAATGCTTGCAGAACATCAGCACAGCCTTTTCGGGTGCTTCTTTCTCGAATGCCGGTGCAATACGACGTACCCCATGGTCATGATAGAAAGCAGCAGCAGCCCCATTCATGACATTTCCCAGATACGTCAGTTCCTGAGCCGGAAAAGCATGATGAGTTTCAGGCACACGCCATACTTCCCGCGGATAATTGATACGGCGGGCTTCCAGCAGTTTTTCTACTGCGCGTCGGCGTAAGTCTGACAGTTCGGATGAAGGAATAAACCAGTTGTCCGATAAAACGATTTCCACACTTTCCGCCTCGAACGGTGTATTTCCCAGCTTACTCAACTGATTCTTCAGGTTCTCCAGCTGAGGAGTACGAGCCAGTTCCTTCTCTCTAGGCATAGCCAGCTGATACGGTTATCATCCTCATCAGCAACCGACAGGGTAAATCCGAAATTATTTTCTTCAAGTCTCAGCGTAACGGCAATTTTCCGTTCGGCCGACTTTTTCTGCATCACCCGCTCAAACTCCTGATCGAAGTTACGGTAAAGTCTGGTTTTAGGTTTCACACGAGGCATTTCCTGCGGATAGAGCTTGTTGCCGTCTACCCGGTTCACACGGAATCCGCACAACTTACCCCGCTCGTCAAGATAGCATAATCCATCGCCATTGCTGAACGACTTCACTCCCGCTACCGTCAGGTAATTGCCACGAATCTCTTTTACTGTTCCTACCTCTTCTCCCAGTGACTTCGGCGTATCGAACGAGAAAATTCCCGGATTACGCCCGTGAACAAAATAGTCGGTAAAGCCACGGCTGAAGCTCTTGTCCAGCTGCGGACGGAAAGCAAGCTTCACTGTACCCGACGAGGCACGTATGTACTCCTTACGACGTTTCAGAATGGCATCCAGTTTCTGACGATAATAAGCCGTCACATTCTTTACATACGAAACATCCTTCAGACGTCCTTCTATCTTGAGCGAAGAAGCACCAGCATCAAGCAAAGCCTCCAGATTCTCACTCTGGTTCATATCCTTAAGCGACAGCAAGTGTTTGTTTCGAGCAATGACTTTTCCATCGGCATCTACCATATCGAAACCTAAGCGACAGAACTGCGCACACTCTCCACGGTTGGCACTGCGGCCGAAGCATGCCTGACTGACATAGCACTGTCCGCTGTAGCTCACACACAATGCACCATGCACAAAAACCTCGAGCAACGTATCGGGACAGGCAGCATGAATTTTGGCAATCTCATCGAGCGTCAGTTCCCGAGCCAGCACCACCTGACGGAAACCGACATCAGCCAGAAACTTCACCTTCTGTACCGTACGGTTGTCCATCTGCGTACTGGCATGCAACGGAATAGGCGGCAGATTGAGCCGTGTTATTCCCATATCCTGAATAATCAGTGCATCTACACCGGCACGATATAAATCCCAGATCATCGCCTCGGTATCTTTCAGTTCCTCATCACGCAGGATCGTATTTACTGTAACGTAGATGCGAGCATTGTACACATGCGCATGCTGTACCAGTGCAGCAATGTCTTCCAGCGAATTGCCGGCTGCCGCACGCGCCCCGAAACGGGGAGCACCGATATATACCGCATCGGCACCGTGATTAATAGCTCGATGCCGCACTCCAGATTCTTTGCCGGAGCCAAAAGTTCTATAGGACGTTGTCTGATCATTATTTAATCTGATTAATATCGTATGGAGTTTCCTGATATACATAATAGTTCAGCCAGTTGGAGAACAGCAGGTTTGCCGTACTCCGCCAGCGAACCAGCGGACCCTTTTCAAGATCATTATCGCGATAATAATTCTTCGGCATGTCGATAGGCAGACCTTTTCCCAGATCACGGCGATATTCTGTATCGAGGGTATAAGGAGAATATTCCGAATGTCCGGTCACGTAAAACTCACGTCCGCCACGAGCCATAACGATATGTACCCCCGAATCGTCCGACTCGGAAATAATAGTCAGCCCAGGATGTTTCTCGATATCCGCACGGCGTACCTCCGTATGGCGGCTGTGAGGCACGAAGAACACATCATCGAAACCACGGAAGATAGGCAGCTTGCTCATACCCTCGCAGATATGATGCTCGAAGATACCGAACATCTTCTTGTCGAGCGGATACTTGGGGATACCATAGTGATGATACAGTCCTGCCTGTGCTGCCCAGCAGATATAAAGTGTAGAAGTGACATGTGTACGTGTCCAGTTGAAGATATCCTGAATCTCGTCCCAATAGTTCACATCCTCAAATTCGAGATGCTCCACCGGTGCACCCGTAATAATCATTCCGTCGAACTTTTCATTCCGCATACATTCGAAATCGCGATAAAACGCCTTCATATGTTCGATAGGCGTATTCTTCGAAGTATGACTTTTCAGTTTCATGAAGCTGACCTCAATCTGTAGCGGTGAGTTAGACAACAGACGAATCAAGTCAGTTTCAGTAGTTATTTTTATCGGCATCAAATTGAGGATAACAATTTTCAGCGGACGGATATCCTGCGTACTGGCGCGTGAATTGTCGATGACGAAAATATTTCCTCCTTCAGTATATCGATAGCCGGAAGTTTGTCTGGTAAATTAAGTGGCATTTCTTTATCCGTTAATTAGTTGCAAGTGCAAAATTAGGAAATAAAAATAAAATCTCCCTTATTCTTCCACCGGAAAGACTAAGTGAGAGAACAGATTATTTGAACATTACAGAGCTATCCGGACACTTTCTCTCTGTCTCAACAATAACCACCGATTACAATCATGCCACAATTACACTTTCTCCGTAACACAAACGAACGCTCACAAGCTTGCATATATTAAAAAATTTTACGAATATTGCATATAAGTTTGCCGATAACCTAATCTATAAGTCTAAACTTAAAAAACCCATTAACCTAAGTATCTATACAGCTACTTATACAATATTTAAACATAAAAGGGTATGAAAAAAATAAAATCATTCTATTATGAGATTGTAATTTCAAAGATTTATATGCTGGAAAAATACAAACGAGAATTTGATGAAGGAAACATATACAACGGAATTTGGGGAACTTTACAGACATTTGTTGTATACCTTAATTCCGCAACACTTTGATTTAACTTTATTTATAAGTTCCTGAGCAACAAAAAGTTGCTCAGGATTTTGCATGTCAGATTTTTCACTTTATCTTAGTGTTGCAAATCAAAACAAGCGTAAA
>ENA-OQAN01001117-OQAN01001117.1-human-gut-metagenome-genome-assembly--contig:-NODE-1117-length-12361-cov-1.739088_pt1 | contig 12361 bp, 20 predicted proteins | sample MGYA00242735_ERZ504527 | MGnify/ENA primary metagenome ERZ504527 (study PRJEB26092, sample SAMD00036230) | human gut metagenome | host: Homo sapiens | study: EMG produced TPA metagenomics assembly of...
CTGGCTGGTCAGAGCTACAATTTGCCTTCTATCTTGCCTTGATTTGGTTCCTTACGTAAAGAACTTAAATCCTTTACTTGGAAGCACTTTGGACAGAAGATTTCTCTCTTTTCTTGAAAAAGGTTGCCCTCTTAACCTTTGTGCCATCAGCTTGAATATCTTCCGCAGTTGGGAATGACTAATCACCTTGTAATGGATTTTAGTACATCAGTCTGGCTCTTCTTGGTCTCTCTAGCTTGTGATGCGATTCGTCTTCGTAAGGGACAAACAGCGGTCAAATAATTGAATAATTCTTATTTGAAAAGTAGTAAATCTTATCTAAAACTAGTATTTTATATTGATATTCGATATAATTGATACTGTTAATAGTTAGCTAATGATTTAGAACGAGGTCAAGGCTCCTAGAGGCACCTTGGCTTTTTCTAGTCTATTCTCCAAAAAAATCAAAATGTATTTACAATTGAGGTAACACATGAAAACTATCTTATTCTATGTTTTAATCGTCCTAGCCTTAGCTGGTTCTAGTTATTATGGTTGGAGATCTGCCAAAAGTGCCAAAAGTCGCCAGGAAACGCAAGAACAAAAACGTCTGCGTAGTGTTCTCCTATTCGTCAATGTTCTCCTTTTTGTGGGCTTTTTAAGTCTTGTAATCACCATTTTTACTGATGCCTTTATCCTGACTGGTCATGAAGGACTCTTACACCAAGGTTTGCGTATGCTTCTTGGTTCGGGAGTTACCGTGAAAAGTACTAGCACTAGTCTGACGCTTTTTACAGCAACCATTGATTTCCTTCGTATGTCAGTCAACATAGGCTTCTTGTTGTGTCTACGTGCCTTTCTGATTAATCTTTATCGTTCTGATATTTTTATCGCTAAAAATGCTAAGTTGGTTCGTTGGTCAGCACATTTGCTAGTTCTTGGGGCCTTTATCCATAATGGTATCTTTACATTTGGGACAGGCAACCATAGTTATAGTTTCTTTAATATCAGTTATTTGCTAGTTAGCTTTGTTCTCTATGCTGTTGCTATGATTTTGACTAAGGCTAATGCCATTGCTGAGGAAAATGAGTACACGATTTAGGAGGGGCTTATGATTATTGTCAATTTGGACGTTGAACTTGCCAAGAAGAAGATGCGCTCGGGTGAGCTGGCAGAACGTATTGGTATTACCCCAGCCAATCTCTCGGTTCTTAAGACAGGCAAGGCCAAGGCAATCCGTTTTACAACTCTGGATGCTATTTGTAAGGAGTTAGATTGCCAACCAGGAGATATTCTTGAATATAGACCAGACGAAGAAAACTAAAAGCCTGAAGCAGTTCAGTCACTTCTCTAGTGACCATGCTTCAAGCTTTTTTATTTTTTCTTCAACCATGCGACCAGGGCTACACTGGCTAGCACGGTACCACAGACTATGGCGATATATGTTTTTGAGACTGTCAGCTCATAGTGGAAATCTTTATTTTCCAATTTATCGGTTGCTTCAATACTAAGTTTCATGTCTTATCCCTCGATATAGTTTTTCAATTCTTGGCCTTTGAGTCCTGCACTAAGTGCGATGAGGAGTTTGAGGCGAGCCTTTGGTGCGTTGAGTTCTTTAACAAACATAACGCCAGCTTCTTGGAGTTTGACCCCGCCTCCTTCATAGGCGTAGACAGGTTCGGCGATACCGTTGAAGCAGCGGGAAACGAGCACAACAGGAACACCTTTTTCCATCAGTTTTGTGATTTCTCTTGCGGCTAATGGTGGGAGGTTTCCAGCACCTAGTGCCTCGATAACTACACCGTCAATCTTCTCAGGGTCTAGGAGACTGATGATTCCATCTCCGATACCCATCCAGCATAGGCCTTGATGATTGGGACTGTTCCTGTGATTTGTTCCAAATTAAAGCGAACCCGAGGCTCAGCAGTTTTGAACCAGAGGATGTCATGCTTCATGATGATTCCTAGTGGACCATGAGTTGGTGTGTGGAAGGTTGCCACGTTTGTGGTATGGGTCTTAGTCACATACTTGGCTGCATGGATTTCATCATTCATCACGACCAGGATTCCTTTGTCAGCGGCCTTGTCGTCGCTAGCAACACGTAGGCTGAGAGATAGTTATAGACTCCGTCGCTTCCTAGTTCGTTTGACGAACGCATGGCACCGGTTAGGACGATTGGAATCTCAGGGACGGCCATGGTGTCTAGGAAGTAGGCTGTCTCTTCCAGAGTATCTGTTCCGTGGGTGATGACCACACCATCATATTGCCCAGCTGTTTCCTTGATTTTTTTGTAAATATCCAGCATGTGGTAGGGTGTGATATGGGGCTAGGGATATTAAGAAAATCGAGAACGGTTAGTTCTAAATTGTCTAAATCAAGCCCCACATGGTTCATGGGATTATCAGCGTTTTGACTGACCTTGCCATCATTATCCGCTGACATGGAAATTGTTCCTCCAGTGTGAAGGACTAGGATTTTTTTTGTCATTTATATTACTCACCATTATATTATATGTTATAATTTATTTTAGCATAATATGTTAGAAGGAGGGGAGCTCTGTGGCCATTAAAGCAGTCTTTTTTGATATTGATGGGACTTTTCTAAATGACCGAAAAACGTGTGTCAAGTTCAACCAAAAAAAGCTATCAGTCAAATGAAGGAAGATGGTATCTTGGTTGGTTTGGCAACAGGTCGTGGTCCAGGATTTGTTCAGCCTTTCATGGACAATCTGGGTCTGGATTTTGCAGTCACTTATAATGGTCAATATATTTTGACTCATGACAAGGTCCTGTATCAAAATCAGCTCCCTAAATCAACAGTCTACAACTTGATTCGCTATGCCACCAAGCACCGTAGAGAGATTTCTCTAGGGACTAGCACAGGTCTTGTTGGTTCCAATATTATTAGTATGGGAACGAGTAAGTTTGGACAAATCGTCAGCCGTATTGTCCCTAAGTCCTGGGCTAAGATGGTGGAACGTAGTTCAAGTCTTTGATTCGTCGTTTCAAGCCACAAAGTATTGAGACTCTTAAGACTATCATGCGTGAGCCTATTTATCAGGTGGTTATGGTAGCGACGGTGGGTGAAACACAAGATATTGAAGAAAAGTTCCTCATGTGAAGATTACTCGTTCAAGTCCTTATTCAGCCGATATTATTTCAGCGGACCAATCTAAGTTGAAAGGTATCGCTCATCTAGGTGAGGTTTTTGGTTTCGAACTCAGTGAGGTTATGGCCTTCGGGGATTCGGAAAATGACCTAGAAATGCTGTCTGGCGTCGGCATTGGTGTTGCCATGGGTAATGGTGAAGACGAACTGAAAGACCAGGCTACCCATGTCACTGATACTAATAACCAGAATGGGATTGCCAAAGCCTTGTCACACTACGGTTTGATTCATTTTGAGACAGAAAATTCATTTACCAGTGATGATGGCAACTTCAACAAGGTTTAAGGATTTCCACCATTTGATGGATGGCTCAACTAACGACATGCCTCGTGTTTACGGTATCGAGGAAGCTGGTCACCGTGCGGACTTCAAGTTGGAAGAAATCGTCGAATTTCTTTATGCTTCATCAGGTGGGGACAAGCGTGTCTTTGGTCAGGCTGTTCTGGATTTGCATGCTGCTCTTGATAAGGCGGCCCTCAAAGTTAGTTCTAAAGAGCACTCAGAGTCAACGATGGTTGGTCAGGTGGATGCTTTGACTGACTTGCTTTACTTGACCTATGGTTCATTTGTTCTTATGGGGGTGGATCCTAAACCTTTCTTTGATACGGTTCATGAGGCTAATATGGGGAAAATTTTCCCCGATGGCAAGGCTCACTTTGATCCCGTGACCCACAAAATTCTTAAACCAAGTGACTGGGAAGAGCGATTTGCACCAGAACCACACATTAAACGAGAGCTGGATCGTCAGATTCAAAAATCTCTACAAAGAAATAAGTAAGAAGATATAAAGGTTTGGACAGTTTGCTCCAAGCCTTTTTTCTAATAAAAATGACATTTATTAATGTATTTATTTGTGATAAAATAAAGACATTCTATGTATTTTTAAGGAGATTATTATGACTAAAGCAGATTGGTTAGACTTTTTTGAAGCCATCAATGGTCGTTCAGCGACTGAAGAAGAAATTGCAGCAGCACTTGCAGCTGGTGAGTTCCAAGATGACGCACCAGCAGTAGAAACTGCCCCAACACAAGAAGCGCCAGCGCAACCAGCTTTCGCTAATGTTCAAGAAACACCAGCCCAAGAGGCGCAACCACAGCCAACATTTCGCTGGTGCCCAAGAAGCGCAACCACAGCCGACTTTTGCGAGTGCACAAGACTCACAAGCGCAAGCTCCTTTTACAAATGCTCAGGCAGCACAACCTCAACCAACCTTTGCAGGTGCTCAAGCTGCTCCAGTACAAGGAGTGCCAAATCAGGCAGCACAACCACAAGCTGGTTTTGCGAATGCTCAAGCTGGTTTTGCTAACGGTCAACCTCTTCAACCAGGTCAAAACGTTCAATTTATCAATGGACAAGCCATAGTTGTTCCAGCACAACCATCAGCATTTGCGACAACTTTCAAAAACTACTGGACATGGTTGCTTAATGCATGGCGTCGTCCAGCTGACATGACAGATTATGGGAAACACAATGGTTGGCTTAACTATATCTTCTTGTCACTCTTCACTGGACTTGCTTCTTTGCAATCTTGAGCGCTGTGGCACGTAAATTTATTAGCCCTGTTGTATCAACAACAAATGCATTGTCTAGTATGTTTGGTTCTTATGGAACAGATGCTTACTCATCTCCAGTTTCAAGTCATACATCTAGCATTGGTTTTGGAGCTTTCTTTGCAAGTATCCTAGCTGCCTTCCTCTTTATCTTTGCCTTTATCTTGGCAGGATTTGTAACACGTAAGGCCATCTTCCGTGATCCTGAGACTACTTTCTTGAATAGCTTTGACCGTTTTGGTCGCTTGACATCATTGGCCTTGCCAATCTTGCTCGTAACAATCTTGTTGGGAGCTATTGGACTTGTTGCCTTCCCAGGATTCTTGTTCTATGTTGTTTACTTCTTATTTGCACTTGCTAACCTCTTTACAATTGTTCCTGTAACAACAGCGTGGAAGGCTGATAAGTTCTATCAAATGATTTTGGCAGCACTTTTGAATGGTGTGATTTTGTCAATCTTGTTTGCAATCGTATTTGCTATCATGTCATCATTTACAGTAGGTCTTCTATTCTAATCTAAGTAAACCTCTAGCATTTTTTGAAAAAGTAAGTTTATAGGAGTCTTTATGGCAACAAAAGAAAAGTGGATTGATTTATTTGAAAAGGCAGTTGGTCGTCCGCCCCATGCTTTGGAGATTGAAGAAGGCCAGAAAGCAGACTTTGACTTAAAGGCTATTAAAGGCATTGCGGCAATGGGCTTGGACCAAGAAGCCACTCCTTCTGAACCAACAGAAGAAGTTGATGAGTATGACGTTGCCGAGGAAGTGTTTGAAGATGTACCGCTTGGTGATGAAGAGGAAACGACTCCTTTAGAAACTGAGGAGCTTACACCAGTATCTCAAGCTGAAGAAAATTCAGAGGCCGCTTCTAAAGAAGCACAAGCTATCTGGATGAAGGCTTTTAAAACCTATGTTGGGCGTCAACCTCTTCCTGAGGAATTCCTACTTGGTAAGTCTTCAGGTTATGATGTGTCAACCATCCATCAATTTATCTCAGATGGTAAGGCTGCGAAACCAGCCAAGCCTGCCATGGCTAAAGGAAGAAAATCCTGATTATTGCTGGTGTTGTTGCAGCAGTCTTAGCACTTGCTGGTTACGGCTTTGGTTCTTATTACTACTCACGTGGTCAAGTAGCAGAACGTTATGAAGCAGCAGCTAAGAAGAGCTTTAAAGATAGCTTGGAATACCAAGTATGGTCTGATACTAAAAAGGAAATTAAAACATCCGAAGTCAAGTACACAGACACTAAAAGTACACAAGCCTATAGCAAGAGCCAACTCCTGTCTGGCGAACGTATGCAAAAGGTTGGACGTCAGTTCCTTATTTTTCCTAAGTGGAGAGTCGTGGTAGATCCTGGAACGGTTGATTTGACTGTTAATACAGCTGATTTGAATGTGACTATTAACGGGGTTTCTTACGCGACCACAGATGGCAATAACTACACGGCTAAATTGAATCATCTCTATCCAGGAACCTACAATTTTGTGGCTTCTGGTAAGGTCAATGATCAAGATATCACTGTCTCATCTGAGGAAAATGTGACCTCTAAAACAGAAGTCAATCTCTCTGTAGAGTATCTCAGCTTTACTGTTAAGTCTAATCTTAAGGATGGAGACCTCTACGTTGGTGGTACCAAGATTGGAACCCTCAACTCAGGGAAACTAGATGTTAACAAGGTAGCAGTAGCTGGATCATCAGCCGTTTATGTCAAGAAGAATTTCGAAGATGGTAGCTCTATCAAGACAGAGACATTGTCTATTAAGAAAATCTCTGAAGGTCAAACGGTTACTCTAGATGCTGATGGTGTTCTTGATCGTGATACGGCAGATCGTCTCTTGACTGCTGCCTACGGTAAATTTGGTAGCTACGCTTCTAATCACAACACGACACCAGATGGTGTATCCGACATTTTCCTTAATGGTACTGATGATACCATGTATAAGGATGTAACGGCTGATATTGATAAAAATACTACAGGTGCTAAAAACCGTGCTGCTGATAGTATTACTTTCTCGGACGTTGACGTCACAGAAGTCGTTCAGACTGGTGAGAAGACCTTCAAGGTGACCTTCACAGCCGTTTATGATTTCTACTATGGTTATGATTCGAAATTCAAGTCATCAGGAGATATCAAGGATAAAATCTCTTGGTCATGTAATGTGGAATATGTTGGTGACGATAGTGACTCTAGCAGTAGTGGTTCTAACTACAGCGACTACCGTATCAATGGTAAGGCTGGTGAATCACAAAAAGTGAGTCGTGAAGATACTGTGAAATAACAGTTACTTTCTCAGTTAGCTGGCATTGAACAGATTACAAATAGGAGGCTAGACCTCCACACTAAAAATGAGAGCCTGGTAATTGCCAGGTTCTTTTGTTTGTCTGTTTTTACCTCTTAGGGGCTAAACCGTGCCACTTACCCAAAAGGCCTTGTTTTGTGTAAAGCACTTGTTATAATGGAACCATCAAAAGGACAGGAAAGGAGTCTTATGAAAGTTAGAATCGAATTAGACCCATCCATGGATGAGCCTGAAATCTTGATTCGAGCTCCTCGGTTAACACAGGAATTAGCCCAGCTCCAAGAGTCTATTCTAAAGCAAAAGTTAGTTCCCTTAGCCTTTTACAAGGATCGCAGTGAATATTTTCTAGATTTGGCAGATATTCTCTTTTTTGAAACAGACGGGGAGAAAATTTATGGTCATACTAAGGATGAGGCTTATGAGGTGAAGCAAAAACTCTACGAATTGGAAGAGTTGCTTCCGATTGCCTTTTGTCGGATTTCCAAATCGACGATTGTTAATGCTAAGCAGATTTATTCTTTGGAGAAGTCTTTTTCAGGGACCAGCACGGTGAATTTCTATCAGACCCACAAGCAGGTCCATGTATCAAGACGCTACTATCAAGTTTTAAAAGAACGACTAAACGAAATGAGGTAAGATAATGAGAAAGAAATTAATTGGGATCCTCTTGATCCTTTTGGCAGCTTTGGTAATTGTACAAGACTACTTTATAAAATGGGAAATTAGTATTTGGATGTTGGCCTGGGTGGTCTTATTAGCTATTTTATCTCTTTCTATCTTTGAATGCGACATTTGGTTCGTTGTTTGTCGCCTATTGGTATTGTGGCTCTTTTTTCACTCAATGGACAGTTCCATTTTCTTCCAGTATCTAATTCGGTCGTTTATTTTTTCTTCTGTTCTTGCAGTTATTGGCTTGAACATTCTCTTCAATTCTTCTGGTAAAACAAAGAATCGTTTTGGATTGGGTGTAACTGGTTCAGACGCTAATAATGGAGGAAATGATATTGATGTCACTTTTTCATCAGTGACCAAGTATCTTAATGACCAGCAATTTACGCATGGGAGTGCAGATGTTAGTTTAGGACAGGCTTCCGTCTATTTTGATAATTGCCGTATTGAGGGGCCATCTGCAGTTGTATGATGGACGTTCTTCTTGTGAAGTCTTAGTCTCTATGTGCCTAGTGATTGGCGAGTACATGTGAATGTGGATAATTCTCTCTCAGCTGTACAGCATGAGGAAAATCCTAGCAACTTGACTAGCAAGGACTTCTACATCAAAGGGGATGTTTCCTTGGGGAATTTAGAAATCATTTATGTTGGTGAGAGTTCGATTGATTAAGTTAGGAGAGAAGTTGCTCTAAACATGACAATGAGGAAGATCATATCCTCTGTATTTATAAGTTCATCCAATCTATCAGATTGATTGACACTCAAGGGAGTGGGACAAGGAACAATTTGTAAAAAGTTGTTCGGTCCTACCCCCTTTTTTCCCTGTTTTATAGTCTCTTTATTTGTGATACTATAGTATAGTGAAAAAACTAGACTGGAATAACTTTACTCTTTTGGAGTTTTATGTGACAGCGATGAATGGAGACAATCTAAGCAGATGCCTGCTTGGAGCGATAGTCAAGTAAACTCAAAATGAGGCTGGAAGGGAAATTGTTATGAGAAAAAAAGCGATTGGTATTGATTTAGGAACAACGAATTCCGTTATGGCTGTTGTTCGTGAAGATGTGCCAGAGATTATTCCGATGGGGACGAATGACGATCAGGTCTTACGTTCAGCGGTTTATTTCTCAAATATTGGTGGACAAAACCATGTGTCTTTTGGTAAGGAAGCCATTGAGCGTGGGACAGAAATCGGAAGTACAGAAAATTTTAAATTTGACTTTAAACGTGATATTGGGCGTCCAATTGCCAGTGATACACCAGACCACACACGTGTCAATTCTATTATTCTTTCTGCCTTGGTTTTGAACGAATTTCGTAAACGCGCTTATGTAGTTGGTCAGGAGATGGGGCAAGCAGATGGTATCAAGGATGCTGTTATCACAGTGCCTGCCTACTTTACGTCAGATCAACGTGCAGCAACTAAGAATGCTGGTCGTATCGCAGGATTTAATGTCTTGCGTATTATCAATGAGCCTACAGCTGCGGCTATTGCCTATGCCCACACTAAAAATGCTCAAGGAAATGTCTTGGTCTTCGACTAGGTGGAGGAACTTTTGACGTTACCATCATGCGCGTGGCTGATCATGCCTATGATATTTTGGCAACTGACGGGAATTCACGCCTTGGTGGGATTGACTTTGATAAGCGTCTTGTGGGCTACATCATGCAGGAGTTGGAAAAACAAGGGGTCAATATGACTAACCTTTCCGAGAAGGAAAAAATTCAACTTCAATATAAGGCTGAGCAGATTAAGACTAGTCTATCTGTGAATGACCAAGCTCTCTATGAGCACTATGTCAATGGTCAAGGTTACGGTGTCTTGATTACTCAAGCAATTTTCAACGAAATTACCTTGGACCTTCCTCAAAGATACTGAAATCAAGGTGCAGTCTACTCTTCAAGCATCTGGCTTAAAATGGGAAGAGATTGATCATATTCTCCTTGTGGGTGGGTCAACACGTATGCCAATGATTCGTCAAATGATTCGCTTGATGAGTGGTTTGGAACCTAAGTTTGACCTTAATCCAGACACTATCGTGGCACAGGGAGCTTCTATTTTGGCTGACCTTATCGTCAATAATGAGGTTAGCTTCTCTGAACATCAGGATGGTAAGACAACTGAGACAGATAGAGTAGTTGTTAAGGATGTGACCTCTCAGGGAATCGGTCTGCTCTTCAAGAAAAATCCAAATAAGAACTACAGCTTTGTGGGTGACTACTATAATAGTGTCGTGGTTCCACGTAACTCGGTCTTGCCTTTGGCTGTTACTAAGGATCTCTTTGCGGTCGTGGATGGACAGAGCAAGTTCAAGCTTCGTATCACAGAAGGAAATTACGAGAATCCATTTGCTGTGAAGATTTTGGGACAAGTGGAAGGGCAAGTGCCACAACCTCGTCAGAAAGGCGAGCTCTTGGCACAAGTCACCTATGCCTTTGACTCAGAACAAATTGTTACCGTGACAGTATCGGATCCTCGAAGTAATACTGTTGTGGCACGCTTTTCAGTCAATGCACAAGTCAACCAAACCCAAGAAGTGGTTAAGGAAGATTTGTCAGAACTTCAAGCTATTTTTGCTAAATTCATCTCATGATAGACTACTACAAAGCAATTGATACAGAGACAGGACAGGAAGTGACCTATTTAAGAGAGGTCAGTAACCGCATCTCTCCAGAGATGTCGGCTCAAGATTGTTTCGTGGCTCTTTCCTTTTTACGTGAGGAGCTGGAGGAGCTCTGGACAAATGGTACCTTGGATAAAGAAGGTGAGCGTTTGCGCAGTGAGCTCTACACGATTCGCTCAATCTTTTTCTCAGACCATGAGAAGTTACAATATGACCGAAAACTTAGACAGGCTCAGAGAAAGGCCTTGGAAGTTGAGAAGGTGACGACCACTGATGCTAGCAATCTATCAGCTAAAAAGGAAATCCCTTTTGAACCTGTTGCGGTGACTCAGACTAAAGAGTCACCTCTTAAAAATTACCTCTTTGCCGCCTTCGCCTTTGTGATTTTACTAAGCTTGATTCTCTTCTTCAATATCAATGTCATCGTTCTTATTATCGGAGCCATTCTAATTGTGGCTTTGATGTTACTTATGTCTTAGGAGATATTAATGGAAACCAATCAATTAACATTTGAACATATCTGTTTCAAATATAAGGGAAATGATAACCAGCTCTTTACAGATTTGGATGTTACTATGGAGACTGGCCAAGTTGTCGGTATCTTGGGTGCTTCTGGTTCAGGGAAACAACCTTAACAGAGATTCTCCTTGGCCAGCTTAAACCAACCTGCCAACAATTTCGTATTTTAGAAAATGGCAAACCTGTGACTGCTGGTTCACGCTCTTGGTCCTATGTGCCCCAACAAAATCTCCTACGTGAGTACCTTAAGGTATCTGAGACCTTTGATTTTTATGCGGACCACCATCTGAAAGGGGGTGGTAAGCTGACTAAAAAGCATCGCATTGCAGGCATCATGGACGATTTAGGGTTGACAGAATTTGCCAATAAGAAGATTTCAGAGCTTTCTGGTGGCAAAAACGTCGTGTCTCTATTGGTATCGAGCTTCTTAGCCCTAGTCCCTATTTTATTCTTGATGAACCGTCTTCAGGTTTGGATGCCCTTAGTGATCGTAATCTCTTACGTACCTTGAAAATCTTGGCTAAATCAGCTAACAAGTCTATTGTGGTTATTACCCACAACACAGAAAATTTGGCTATTTTTGACAAGATTATCTTCTTGTCTAAGGGACGTCCGACATTCGCAGGAACCTATGAAGAGTTGCTTTTGGAATACAAGACTAGCGATCCTTATATGATTCGTAAATATATGGATATGAATATCGCAGATGTCTACCAAGAGCTCAATGCTTCAACACGTATTTACAAGATTTAGGGAGACTTATGAACGCAGCATTACGATTAAGTTGGTATAAATTTAAACACCACTACATGGATTTTGTGAAGGTTCTTCTGGGCATTGTCGCTTTCGAAGGCTTAATTCTCTATATCCAAGACAAGGGATTTTTGAAAGATTTCGAAACAACTCGAATGACCCTCTTTCTCTTGCTTTTCTCAACCAGTCTCTTGATTGTGGTTCAAAACAGTATTTATATTTCTAAGGAACGCTCGGTCCTCAACCGTGACTTTTTCTCAGGTTTGAGTCGTTCGGCCTTTGCTTGGCTAGTATGGGGATTCACGCCTTCTTTGCTGTTTTGGAAACCATTGTCTTTATCCTATCTTACTCTGTTTTTAGTAAGTTCTTTGACAAAGAATTTCCAGACGCTGGTCATATTTTTGGTTCCTACCGTTGGGAAGTTGGGATTACAGTGCTTCTGGTTTTCTTGGCGTCGCATTTTATTGCCCTCTTTATCTCAGCTTGGTTGGCAAATCTGAGATTACCTCTGTTATCCTAGCAGTCGTTGTGGGTATCATGCAATTTTCATTGTCGGGAACTATCCTATCTTTGCCAAAAGCCATTGATTGGGTACAAAAATTTGTCTATCTAGGTTATGGCCACAAGCTTTTTGGGATTTCTAGTGACTTGTCAGACTTGCCATCTAGCTTGGCTAAGTACCATGTTCCTGTCCCTAAGAGCCAGTTGGAGGCTTTTCAAGGGTCTACAGGCGAATTCTGGGGACAATGGTGGGCCTTGGTACTTCATTGCCTAGTTTTATGCCCTATCTTTTTCGTCAC
>ENA-OQAN01001118-OQAN01001118.1-human-gut-metagenome-genome-assembly--contig:-NODE-1118-length-12356-cov-1.962548_pt1 | contig 12356 bp, 15 predicted proteins | sample MGYA00242735_ERZ504527 | MGnify/ENA primary metagenome ERZ504527 (study PRJEB26092, sample SAMD00036230) | human gut metagenome | host: Homo sapiens | study: EMG produced TPA metagenomics assembly of...
CCCACGTATTGTTGAAAATCGCCAAGGATGAATGCGACAAGGAGGAACGCTGATGGATGCCGACCTGTATGTGCCAGGCGACGGATGGTTGCATCGCACCGATCCGCGCGTCAAATTCCTCATCTCCATCGTCATGCTGGCCCTTTGCCTCGTATGGCGTAACTGGGCGTTCATCCTCGGCATCCTCATTCTCGAACATGTGATGCTCGCCACCGACCGTGTGCCCGCCGAACGCATTGGATGGGTGTGGAAGATCCTCGCCGTGCTCATCGTGTTCATCGTGGTGCTTTGGCCGGTCTTCGACCAGAGTGGAACGCACGTGCTCTGGCAGTGGGGATGGTTGCGTCTCACGCAGGAGAACCTGCTCATGGCGGCGGTGATGGGTCTGCGCATTCCAGCGCTTGGCTTTGCATGTTTCATCACGCTGTTCACCACCAGCCAGACCAAACTGGTTCGTGGCCTTACCTCGCTTGGTGTGCCCTACAAGGCCGGGCTTACCCTGGCAACCGCATTACGGTATATTCCCGTGTTCTTTTCCATCTTCCAATCCGTGTCCGAAGCGCAGCGTGCGCGAGGCTTGATCTGAGCGGCAAAGTCAATGCGGCAGGTAAAAAACGCAACATATTCGTACGTCTCGTAGACCGGTTCAAATCGTATCTGCCGATCATCATCGCCGTATTGATCCGCGCCTACAAAATGAGCCAAAGTGTGGGCTGGGCCATGGAATCGCGCGGACTCAACCTGAATCGGAACGGTGTGAAACGCACATATCGGGTCAATCTCACGATGAGCATTGCCGACTGGATTATTCTCGTGATTGCCATCGCCGCCGCCGCAGGCAGCGTGTGGTTGATGACATGGCTGTCATAGGGGGTGCAATGACACAGGATGAAGGGCGTACCATAATCACCGCACGTGATTTGAAGGTGGTATCGGCACTGCAATGCAACGGACGCATGACCATGCAGGCGCTTGCCGATAAAATCGGCATTTCCGTATATGCGGCGACGGAAAGCTACAAACGGCTCACCGATGCGGGCATCATGACCATTGTGCCCGTATGCAATCCGTTGAGTCTCGGCAATTACAGTCAGGTGCTTGTGGGACTGCGCATCAACGGCAATCGCAACGAGGCGCTCGCCATGCTCAAAGCCATGCCTCAGGTCACCTATGTGGTCTGCACGCTGGGCGATGCGACATCATCGCCGAAGCGTGGTGTATTCAGCCGACGGTATGGACCATTTCCTGAAGTACGATTTGCGCGCACTGCCCGGATTGACCCGTCTGCAAGTGTTCTCCTGCGGTCGATTGGTGCTTGACGACCATAATGTCAGCGTGGTCAACCGTCTGCTGGCCGAACGCGGCGAAACTGGATTCATGACCAAACGTGAGGCCAGCGTCGGCACCGATATTCCCGTGCATCGGTTGGACGCGCGATTCGTGCACACGTTCAACGAATTGCAGAAAGACGGCAGGGCAAGTTACGCCATGCTGGGGGAGCATCTTGGTGTGACGCACACCGCGATTCGTGGGCGCGTCAAAAAACTGGAGGATTCCGGTGTGATGCGCATTATGGCCACGGTAAGCCCCATGCGTTTAGGCGGATTCCGCCAAGCGTTTCTCGGCATCGGTGTGAAGCCTCCGTATCGCCTCGACGTCGAACAGTTGCTAGCGATCGACGAGGTGACATATGCAATGAGCGGAGTCGGTTTGAATGGCGCCGACTACCTCATCGAAATCATCGCCGGAGATGACGAGGACTTATGGCGTGTGGTGGATGAGTCCATCCGTTCGCTGCCAGGCGTGGACCAGACATGGTGGGCTTCCACCGTCAGCGTGGAAAAAGAGTCGTACTGGCTCGAACCTCCGCAGGATGGTGTACTCCTCGACGATTGATGAATCAATGGTATTAGGCGCCTCGTCTTTGCTCATTCTCAAGGATGAGATGATAATTCAGACCAACGCATGATATTGGAATCAGCTGTTTTTCCGTAATTTTGGAGGTAATCCAAAGAAAGGAATGACAGCATGGATATCAGGGACACCATCAAAGCTACCAATACGGCCATTGCAACCGTGGATCTTGTGAAGGACTACGGTTCCGGAAATAACACGGTGCATGCGTTGCGTGGCGTCAACGTCGCTTTTGAAAAAGGAAAATTCACGGCGATTATGGGACCTTCCGGTTCCGGCAAATCCACGTTGATGCACACGTTGGCAGGACTGGATTGTGCAACCGGCGGGCACATCATATTCAATGGCGACGATCTGACGCGCATGAACGACAACCAGCTTACGTTGCTGCGCCGCCGCGACATCGGATTCATCTTCCAAAGCTTCAACCTGCTGCCGATGTTCACCGCCGAACAGAACATTCTCATGCCATTGACCTTGGCTGGAGCGAAACCCGACCGACAGTGGTTGCGTCTGCTGGTGGAAACGCTTGGCCTTAAGGAACGTCTCAACCATCGTCCGAACGAACTATCGGGAGGTCAACAGCAGCGTGTGGCCATCGCACGAGCATTGATCACCAAACCGAAACTGGTGTTCGCAGACGAGCCCACCGGCAATCTTGACTCCGTATCAAGCGCCGAAGTGCTGAGCTTCCTGAAACGTTCCGTCAACGAACTTGGCCAAACCATCATCATGGTCACGCATGATGCGGTCGCCGCGTCTTACGCCGACCGTGCGCTCGTGTTCGCCGACGGCCAGATCGTGGCGGACGTAAACAAGCCGACAGCAGACCAGATGAGTGAACTGCTGATGAAGGAACGTGAGGCCGCCACAATGAATGTGGCTTCCGCGAGACATTCCCGCTAAACGCACTATAGAAGCATTCGAAGAAGGGAACAGAATCCACCATGTGGTCCATCACTTTGAAACTCATGCGAAAAACCAAGCGCATGCTCATACCCGCAGGCATCGCCATCATGATCGGCACGGCGTTCATCGCCAGCACCTTCCTGTTCGGCAATGCCATGAACGACTCCCTGACACGGCAGCTGACCGCCATGTTCGGAAACGCCAACTATGCGGTGAGCATCAACAGCTCCGACCTGAGCGATAAGGAACTCAACGAGGCGTATTCCAGCACTGTCGGCGACTTTCATCTCGACCAGATCGCCGGCATCGAAGGGGTTGGCGGCGTCCGTGCTCGGTGGAAACCGGCGTCAGCGTTTCCAAGGGAGACAGCACCGTCAGCGGCGAGATCATTTCCACCGCGGCACAGAAGAACATGCTCCCCGTGAATATCACGGAAGGGGACCAGCCGAAGGATTCCAACGAAGTCGCGCTGCCGGAAGACATGGCGAAACAGTTGAACGTCGGCGTTGGAGACACTGTAAGCCTGACCTCCCGATATGCGGTAGGCGACGATGGCAAAGCAAGGCGGACAACGTGCGCGTGGTAGGACTCACGTCCGATCCGAACGGCGCCTACTCATACTATGGTGGTGCGATCGTAGGATCCAACAATCTGCTTGCCGCAATGCAGGGAGTGGACGATTTCAACGCCACCGGAACAACAATGGTGTATCTCGACCTTGCCTTGGATGGAAACAGCGTATCCGCAAAAACCATCAACGGTGTGAAAGCGTTGCTGCCAAAGCATTTCGATCTGATGTCACGACAGCAAATCAGTGACGAAAGCATCAAATCCTTAAGCGGCAACCAAACCAACATCGTCACCACATTCCTTATGTGCTTCGGCGTGCTTGCCATGTTCGTGGCGGCTCTGGTGATCGCCAACACGTTCCAAGTGCTCGTGGCGCAACGCCGCCGCACACTCGCCTTGCTACGCACCATCGGCGCAAAGAAAGGCCAACTGTATGGTTCCGTGCTGTTCGAAGCGGTGGTGCTCGGCTTCGTCGCATCCGTGCTTGGCGTGGTACTGGGAAGCCTGCTCATGTGGGGCATGTGCGTCAGCGACATCATGCAGGCGGGTATGCGGTTCAACTTCTCCTGGCAAGCCGCCGTCGTACCGATTCTCTTCGGCATTGTGGTGACGGTGCTTGCATCCATGGGATCCGCACGTTCCGCCACCGCGGTAACGCCATTGGAGGCATTGCGTCCGATTGAACTGACCGACAACCGTCGTTCCAGCCTTACGCGAGCCATAATCGGTATTCTGATGGTGGCGGTCGGTATCGCTATGGCCATATTCTCCATCTGGCAGGTGCAGGCCACCAACGGCGGCGAGGATGCGAGCGGCGATCAATTCACGATGATTCTGCTCATAGCCATCGCCGGTGCCGCACTGGTGTTCCTCGGCATGGTGGTCACCGCGGTATTCTGGATGCCGACCCTCATGAAGGGCGTTGGAGCGTTGGCCTCGCTGACAGGTCCTTCCGCAACAGTTGCACACGCCAACATTCAGAAGAATCCGCGACGCATCGCAGCAACCGGTGCCGCTCTGCTCATCGGTGTCACCTTGGTCTCCACCATGCAACCGGTGCCGCTAGCGCCAAAGAGACTATGAATGGTGCGCTCGCCACCCGTTATAGCGTCGACATCGTGGCCATGGGCGATGACATCAGCCAGCAAATGGTCAAGGATGTATCTGACATCAACGGCGTGTCCGACACGTTGTATGCGCCGGCGGTTTCCGTGACCTTGGAGAAAGCGGATGGAACCCAGCCTACGTCCGCATTGCTGGTCGGCGTGAAAAACATCGATCAGGTCAAGCAGGTCATGCGTGCCAACTTGGGTAACGCCTCCATCGACAGTGATAGCGTGCTCATGCCAACATACAATGCGCAAACCGGCAAGGAGCTGCAGTTCGCCAATGGCACGGCTGATTTCTCCACTGAATGGAACCAGAACGGCGACGCTACGCGTTCGCTGACATTGCAAGCCAACCAAGCCGACTACCGTCGTGTATCCGCGCAATATGGAGCTGTCGGATTCGTGGATGAAAGCCATTTCACCAATGGTGACCTTGACGCCGCCACCCATGTGTTGCTGGTCAAGGCAGGCACTGACAAGTCGGGAGTTTCCGTTGACGACATCTACAACGACATGCAGGCCGCATTGGAGAAGAGCACTGATGCGACAGTGACCGGACCGATCGCCGAACGCATCGTATGGGCGAACATGATTGACTCCATGATGATGCTTCTGGTGGGGTTGATCGCCGTGGCCGTGCTCATCGCACTTGTCGGCGTAGCCAACACGCTGTCGCTGTCAGTGATCGAACGCACCCGAGAATCCGCACACTGCGTGCCATCGGCATGACGCGAGGCCAGTTGCGACGCTCCCTCGCGGTGGAAGCCCTGCTCATCTCGCTGGTATCCGGCATCTCGGGCGTACTGCTTGGCACACTGTTCGGCTGGCTGGGCGCATACGTGGTGTTCAGCATGTACGGCAAAGTGGTGTTCCCATTCGAATGGGGCATCAACGGCATCGTACTTGCCGTGGCGGCCGTGGCAGCACTGCTCGCCAGCGTGCTCCCCGCACGCAGGGCAGTGAGCACGCCTCCTGTTGAGGCGCTCGCCGAAGCCTAAGCTTCATAGCAAACACAACGAAAAGGACTCCTGCCACAAACATGGTAGGAGTCCTTTTGCGTATCATGCATACGCAAAACAACAAATCAATCAGACCAAATGGTTTTCGTAAGCGAACACCACTGCCTGCACGCGGTCACGCGCATTGATTTTCGCCAGAATGTGCGCCACATGCGTTTTCACCGTCGGCAGGCTGATGAAAAGCTTGTCGGCAATCTCCTGATTCGACAATCCATGTGCGATCTCAATAAGCACTTCGCGCTCGCGATCGGTCAGTTCATCTAATTCCGGATCGGTGTACGTCGAATCAAAAGTGGAAGCAGCAGCGGAATTTCCATGTGCGCCAACATTCGCAGCCATGAAATCGCCTTCCATCATTTTCTCGATAAGACGTTTCGTGGCGGACGGTGCGATAATCGCATTACCTTGAAAAACCGTGCGAATCGAATTCAGCAATGTTTCCGGTTCCGTATCTTTCAGCAGAAAACCGGAAGCTCCGGCAGTGATCGCAGCCATAACATATTCATCCAAGTCGAATGTCGTCAGAATGATCACTTTGGTATGAGTGACTTCTGATTGCGTTCCATCGGCAGCGAAGCGATGCCGCAACGCACTGATCTGCCGGGTCGCCTCGATACCATCCATGCCGGGCATGCGCACGTCCATCAACACCACGTCAGGATGCAGAGTTTCCGCCAATGCCACAGCTTCCGCGCCATCGCGAGCCTGCGCCGCAACCGCCATATCAGGTTGGGAGCCGATCACCATGGCGAAACCGGCACGTACCAATTCCTGATCATCGGCAATGACCACACGAATCTTCTGTTCCTCGCTCATACTCTCCACCTTATCGGCATTGTTCCGCTCACAGCGCGAAACAAACCCTTAAATCTCCCTGAAAAAACTTGAATCGGCTATCGAGACACGCGCTGCAGCTGCTCCTCCAACGGTGCCGCGGGCCTCAACTGCAGTTCGCTCGCACTACCGGCATGAGCGTCATCGCTGAAACCAGTCTCACGAAGCACGCCAAGCAGTTCGCGCATACGCTTGAGCGCGGCGCGCCCCTGCTCGCCAATGGCTTTGAACGCTGCGGAAATCTCGTCGGCGGTAGGCTCCTTGCCTTGTGCTTCGGCGCTATCCAGCATGCGGATACCATCGACGGCTTGACTAATCACGCTGTTCAACGTGGCGGTGACTTCAGCCTGAATGCTGGCACTGATACGGTCACGTTCCATATTCGCCGCGAGAATACGCTGCTTCTCCTGCTCTGCCACCAGTGCCTCTTCGCGAGCCTGCAATACCAGTGCGTTTGAATCGCTGGAACGAGCCCAACGTGCCCACGCCATGATGCCGGCGCACAGCATCAGCACCGCAACCGTATACATAACGCCGGTAAAGAACGCTGCACTACTACTTGACGTGGCTGAAACCGGTTTTGTTAAGCCCCCGGAAGCGGCGATGGCGTCGAACAAGGTAGTGCATCCGTGTTGAGCAGCTGCGATTTTCAAGCCCATCAGAGCTGAACAGGTGACAGCGGCAAGACCGGTCCAACGCCATACGTGTTCACGCCCATACAATATGGCTGAATACAGCGCACACAGCGACGCTACGATATGTCCAACCTCAATCGATTCCAAAAACACCAATTGCACAACCGACAATACGAACACAATAAGCGCGCAAGTCTCGGGGAACCTGCGTCGAAGAGCCAGCGCCAGCAAGCAGCATGCGGCGATCGCATGAGAGAGCTGCACATGAGGTGAACTATCAAAAAAAGAACGTAATCGACATGCGATTCAGCAGCATGACCAATATCACGGCATCAACGGAATCCATGAGCACATAATGGCGCTGCGTCCACGCGGAAACACGTTCCACCCAATTCAGTCCTCGTGAATTGGATGTATTTGCAAGTTCTACGGATTTCAGTTTTAACGATGTGAGCAAATCATGCAGATTGGGTGCGGTAATGCGCAAATGTTGCAGGGCATTCGAACGATGATCGCGACCGGTTGGTTGGTTTGTTTCCTGCGTCTGTTCCGATGGTTGATCTGGGATTCGCGCCGATATGTTGGCGGCTGTGTGAGATGCGATTGCTTCGTCGGATAATTTCGCTTTGCTGGATATGGCAGTTGTGTTGCAAGATTCGGACTGTTCCGAGGCATACTGTTCGCCGGTTTCGTCTGTCGCTGGCTCTTTACCGCCGTAAGGCAGGGTGGCCATGACTTCGAAGCCTCCGCCGAGTTGAGGGCCAGCCTGCAATGAGCCTCCGGCCGATTCGATGCGTTCCTTCATGCCCAATAGGCCGTAACCTGGCGTATGCCCGTCGATATTGGCCGTCGCGCCACGACCATTGTCGGTGACGGTCAAAGTGAGTAAACCGTTGTTCCATGACTCTTTAATATGCACATCGACGTGCGGCCCCGCATACTTGCGGATATTCGTCAGCGCCTCCTGCACTACATGGTAGGAAGCTATCGAGGCTTGTTCACCGAGTTGTTCTGGGCTGGCGGTGCCGGTGATATTCCGTCGGATTCGAATGTCGGGGGAGACGTTTTGCGCTTGTTCCACAAGATTGCCTATATCGTTATAATCGGCGTGCGGTGAACCCCCGAATACTCCCAGAAGACGTTGCATGTCATGCAGTGCGCGTTCCGATTCGTGTCGAATCGTCTCCATGGTGTTTCTAGCCACCGCGGGATCATGCGTGCCTGCATAGTGGCCGCCATCAGACTGCACGATGATGATTGATAGGGTGTGCGCCACCACATCGTGCATGTCACGTGCGATGCGTGCTCGTTCCGCCAACGCGGCGATATCGCGTTCGTCCTGGTCTCGCGCGGCGATTGCCTCATTGCGTTCCCGCATCATGCGAACGGTTGCCAGACGGGCACGCTGCCAGAACGCTACAATGACGGTGGAAATGATACATACTTCGAAAATCGGCGTCAGCACCAGCATGTATTGCGCCACCATGTCGGCGACTTCCGACATGGATGTTCCTGTGTAGATGGAGCGAGAGTGACTTCCGTGACCATTGCGCCATTTGGATTTGAGCCATTCCAACTGCTCCACGTATGCACTTTGCCACCGGTGAGCAGCGGCCCATTGGTCATGGTCCATGCCATCAACGCCGAAGCCAGAAGACCGATGGCCAACGCCAAAATAATGAAGGCTTTCGTGTTTTTGGGATTGCCGTAGACGATCACCGAATACAGCATGACCAATGCCAGAATATCGGCGCCCAATATGCAAGGGCCGAATATGAGATGCGTCAAGGCCAATGCCACGCAGAGCAACGCTCCGGTCTGTGGCCGCCATCGACGAATCAGCAGCGGGATCAGCATTGCCGCTTCCCACGCCATCTGTATGGAAGGATTAAGGTCAAACAGCAATCCCGGATTATAGGTGATGCTGCCGGTCACGCCGAACAGCAGAACACCTATAACAAGCGTGAGGATGAGATCGCCTGCGAAGACATGACCATGCATCCACGACAAGAGACGCTGCTTGAAATTCGACATATGCTCCACCCTAGCGCCAGATACGCTGTGGCGCCATCATGCGCAGGAATGAAATGGCGGTAAGATAAAGCCGCTTTTGTGAGGTAAGGTTGTCTCCGCGTGTGGGTGGGATGGAAGCCATCAAGAAGCCACTACTCGCATTGAATATGCCGATGACGCCAAAGGAAAGGTGAATGCATGACGTTGCTGAGCGAATACTACGTGCCCGGATTGCATATTGAGGATCGTTCCATCAAGGTGCCGTTGGATTGGACGGGCCACGAGCCCGGTCATGGGTTCGATGGCGAATCGATCAGCCTGTTCTACCGTGTGGTCACCGCTCCTGAACATGTGCATGACGACCTGCCGTTGCTCGTGTTCCTGCAGGGCGGTCCCGGCGGTTCCGGTCCGCGTCCGCTCGGTCCAAGTTCCGATGGTTGGATCGAGGAGGCCATCAAGCATTTCCGCGTGGTGTTGCCGGATCAACGTGGTACGGGGCGTTCATCTCGTGTCGACACGCATGTGATTGAGGACATGGGCGGCGACGGCAAGGCCGGTGCCGCGTTTTTGAAGCGTTTCCTCGCCGATTCGATCGTTCGTGACTTCGAGCATCTGCGTCGCACCGAATTCGGGGGGCGCACGTTGGGTCACGCTTGGTCAAAGCTATGGCGGATTCCTGACCCTGACGTATCTTTCGCTGTTCCCGCAAGGAGTTATCGCCAGCTTCACCACGGGCGGCATTCCTCACGTTCCCGCCGATGCGACCGACGTGTACCGTCATACGTTCCCGCGTATGGCGGCAAAGACGAAGCAGTTCTACGAGCGTTACCCGATCGATATCGAACGTGCCGCAGTGGTTGCCGACATACTGCAATCGCGCGAGGTCACATTGCCGAACGGCGATCCGCTCACGGTGGAACGCTTCCAATGCTTGGGATCCGATTTCGGCATGAAGCCGAGTTTCGAACGCGTGCATTGGATTCTTGACCAGGCATTCCTTGACGGAGACGGTTCGGCCTCGACATCGACGGAACTGTCTGACGAATTCCTGTCTTCCGTGATGGATGCGACCTCGTCTCGCCCACTGTATTGGCCGTTGCAGGAGTCATCTACGCCAACGGCGAGCTGAAAACGCCGATTCGCTGGGCCGCCCAGCGCGTGCGCTGCGAGCATCCGGAATTCGCGGGTGGCATTCGTCCGCTTAATTTCACCGGCGAGGCCATGTTCCCGTGGATGTTCGAGCAGGAACGTGCGTTGCGTCCGTTCAAACCTGCCATGGACGTGCTTATGGAAGACACGCATTTCGGCACGATCTACGATGCCGACCAGTTGGCCCGTAATGAGGTTCCGCTGCAGGCTGCCGTCTATTTTGACGACATGTACGTCGATTCTGGATTGCAGCTCGACACGCTGTCTCGCGTCGGTCGTTCACATTATTGGACTACCAACGAGTTTGAACATGACGGCGTGCATGGTTCCACCGTGTTCAGACATCTGTTTACCGAGGCGTTGAACCGCGGAGATTTGGCGGAGTTGTTCTGACGATTGTTCGGCAACGACGAGTATCGATAGCAAAGGAAAGAAACATGGCCAATCCAACCATCGGATTCATCGGATACGGCAATATGGCACAGGCGATCGCCGAAGGCCTAGTCAACGCTGGCGTCGTCAATGGCGGCGACATCGTGGCCTGTGCCGCGCATTACGACAAGCTGGAACGCAACGCCGCCAAACTCGGCGCAAAAGCGGTGCGTACCGCCGCGCAAGTCGCCGAAGCAGCTGACATGGTCGTCATCGCCATCAAACCGTATCAGATCGAAACCGTGATCGCACCGATCATTGATCAGCTGGCGCAAGAGAACACCATCGTCGTGTCCATTGCGGCAGGCTGGGATCTGAACAAATTCCGCGACCTGTTCGGAACGTCTTTCGAGCAGGCGCACATCCAATGCACCATTCCGAACACGCCGATGGCTGTCGGCAAAGGCGTGCTGGTCACGGAAATCGACAACACGCTCACGCAGGAACAGACGGAAACCTTCGAAAGCCTGTTTTCGTCAATCAGCCTGATTGAACGCGTGGACACCGCACACATGGGCATCGGCATGTGCATCGCCGGCTGCGCGCCGGCCTTCACCGACATGTACATCGAAGCATTGGCGATGCCGGTGTGAAATATGGATTGCAGCGTGCTACCGCGTATCGTCTGGCTGCCAAAATGGTGGAAGGCGTGGGCGCGCTCTATTTGGCCAACGAAACGCATCCGGGTGCCATGAAAGACGCTGTCTGCTCTCCGGGAGGCACCACCATCAGGGGTGTCGCATCGTTGGAGGAAAGCGCGTTCCGTGGTGCCGTTATCAAAGCAGTCGACGCCATCGAAGCCTAATACTAAGCTAGGGAACCATGTCTCTTACTATCGGAATCGTCGGACTGCCGAACGTCGGCAAGTCCACCATGTTCAACGCATTGACCCGCAACAACGTGCTGGCGGAAAACTATCCGTTCGCCACCATCGAACCGAACACCGGCATTGTGCCGTTGCCGGATGACCGTCTGCCGGTGCTCGCCAAGCTCGTGCATACGGAGAAGATCGTGCCGGCCACCGTCACGTTCGTCGACATCGCAGGCATTGTCAAGGGCGCTTCGGAAGGTGAAGGTCTGGGCAACAAGTTCCTCGCCAATATTCGCGAAGCCGACGCGATCTGCGAGGTCGTGCGTGCCTTCGAAGACGATGATATCGTGCACGTCAACGGCAAGGTCGATCCGTCCGACGACATTGAAACCATCAACACCGAGCTGATCCTCGCCGATCTGCAGACCATCGAGAACGCGCTGCCGAAGCTGGAGAAGGATCTGCGCGGCAAGAAGATCGAACCGGCTTACATGGAAGCCGTCAAGCAGGCGAAGACCATTCTTGAAGCTGGCGAAACCATTGATAAGGCGACTCGCGAAGGTCGTTTCGACAAGGATTCCGTCTACGATCTGCACTTGATGAGCGCCAAGCCGTTCATCTACGTGTTCAACGTGGACGATGCCGAACTGCAGAACAAAGACATGCAGGCCAAGCTCGCCGCATCCGTGCTCCGGCCCCCGCCATCTTCCTCAACGCGCAGTTCGAAGCCGATCTGACCGAGCTCGATGAGGCCGACGCGCGTGAAATGCTCGCCGACGCCGGTCTTGAGGAGTCCGGCTGGATCAGTTGGCGCGAGTCGGCTACGATACGCTCGGCCTTTCCACCTTCCTACCGCAGTGAGAAGGAAGTGCGTGCATGGCAGATCCACAAGGCTATACCGCCCCGCAGGCTGCCGGTATGATTCACACGGACTTCGAAAAAGGCTTCATCAAGGCCGACA
>ENA-OQAN01001119-OQAN01001119.1-human-gut-metagenome-genome-assembly--contig:-NODE-1119-length-12354-cov-1.737466_pt1 | contig 12354 bp, 23 predicted proteins | sample MGYA00242735_ERZ504527 | MGnify/ENA primary metagenome ERZ504527 (study PRJEB26092, sample SAMD00036230) | human gut metagenome | host: Homo sapiens | study: EMG produced TPA metagenomics assembly of...
GGAAAGGAAACGCCCAGGCGTAAGCTATCCCCAAACGTGGGACTGTCCATCGTACGATAGGCCATAAGGCCATTGTTTCCACAAAATCTTTTTTAAGCAATGGCCTCACGTACTCCATCAAATCAGCCGATTTTGGGCTGAGTAAAAATATATGCCCGACGTCTCCTTACGAGCGGCAAGCGAAGAACATTTTCCCTTTTGGATAGTAACCGTATCCGTTCCCGTGCGGTTGCCGACAAGCAAGTCTCCTGTGTACGTATTTTCATAAACTTCGCCTGTCGCGGGATCTGTCCATTTCCAATGCCAGCCATTGATACCTTCGGCCGTGATGTCACCATCATCAGTCGCGCTGACATGATCCGGACCCGCAATGGTACCGTACGTATGGGTTTCCGCATGGGTGACTCCCGTCTGAAGGCTCAATAAAACAAAAAAAGCAAGTATGCTCCGGCAAGAACAATACGTAGGTTTCATCAACTCCGCATCCCCTTTTCCCAGTAAATCAGTATATTTAATGCTAATTATTTTTATTTCTCTATCTATATTTTATATTATATCATAAATATCTAGTAAATCATCGAATCGCGTCATATTAGTAGAAAGTAAAATCAACTTATCGAAAATTCATGATTCATACTAGATTTATATGCTATAATGACCGCAATCAATGATTTACGAAAGAAGGCATTCCTATGAAATTTGCTGCCATGGCAGGATCCTTTCTGCTTTCCTGCCTTTTCTTACTGCCTCTTGCTCCAGCTCAGGCTAAGACGAAAACGGAAGGAATCATAATTCATCCAGCTTATGAAAAAACAGCCACACAATTCCCTTTCAGGTCGTCTCTTCTTAAAAGAGGGAATCCGCTTATACACCGAGGGGCATTATGAAAGCGCACTCAAGATTTTACAAATTGCCTTTGACCGAGGCGACATGAAGGCAGGACGATATATCGGTCTTTGCTTTGAAAATGGAGATGGTGTGGCTCCTGATGCCCAGTTAGCCGCCCATTGGTACCAAGCAGCCTCCCTTAGAGGAGATGTGACTGCTACTTATCTATTGGGTACGCTTTACGAAAAAGGCAAAGGCGTTCCTCAAGACATACAAAAAGCCATGGACCTTTACCTGCAGTCCGCATACCGCAGCGACCATGTTTCAGCCCCCAGTCAGCTTGCCTTGGGACGCCTCTATGAAAAGGGGGAAGGCACGGCAAGGAATCTTTCAAAAGCCCGTTATTGGTACGCTCGTGCCAGTAAGTCCGGAAGCAAGGAAGCCGCAGCTGCACTTCTTCATGGGGAACACTAGAAACTTTCTTTGACGCCATCGGTATTCCCTTATCAAATGTTCCGCTTCAGGCGCCCAACATTCCCAAGAATAAAAAAAAGACTGCCGCCTAAGCAGCAGTCTTTTTATTTTGGAATTAAGCTTCCGCCTCAACAGGAACGATGCTGATGATGCGGCGATCCTTACCCCATCTTTCAAAAGCGACTTTACCGTCAACTTTTGCGAAAATGGTGTAATCCTTACCCATCCCACGTTTTTCCCCATATGGAAACGGGTACCACGCTGACGGACAATGATGGAACCAGCCGTTACAAACTGACCATCATGAGCTTTCGTGCCCAGACGCTGAGCGTTGGAGTCACGACCGTTGTGAGTGGAACCAGAACCTTTTTTATGAGCGTGTAATTGCAGGATTAATTCGAACACTAAACTCACCTCCTGTGTTCCTCGATAGCCAGATAGTCGGAATATGCCTTTTGGATGCCCTTCAGTCCCAGGACCATGGTCCGCAGGAGGACTTCGGTTTTATCATCGGGCGCATCGACCAGTCTGACACAGAGCAATCCGTCTTCTTCATCGACGCTGTAATCCAGCGTACGGGAAAGGACCTGCTCCATCCCAAGTACCGGGACCTGGGTTGTGAGGGAAACCATGGCACACACTTCATCGAATCCCTCGGGATTCGAATCGGCATGACCGGATACACGGTACTCCCTGATCTTTCCTTGATCATCTTCGTAAATATCGACTTTGATCATGCTTATGCTTCGATAGAAGTAATTTCAACGCGGGTGAAGGGCTGACGATGACCCTGGCGTTTGCGATAGTTGCTCTTTGCTTTGTATTTGAAAACAAAGATCTTATCAGCTTTGCCTTGAGCAGCAACCTTTGCAGTGACTTTAGCGCCTTCTACAGTCGGTTTGCCAACCTTGACATCCCCATCGCTTACAACGGTCAGGACGTCATCGAAAACGACTTCGTCGCCTTCCTGGACGTTCAGTTTTTCAACTTCCAGGACATCCCCTTCGCTGACACGATACTGTTTACCACCAGTACGGATAATAGCGTACATTCAGATGCACCTCCCTCATTCCAAGACTCGCCGAATACGGTACTCCTTCCGGAGTTTTCGGAACCTCTCCGGGCGGTAGTGCTAAAATTAGCTTCAGCCTATAAATTTACTATATGAAAAGGGAAAAGTCAAGCCATTTTGGGCTTTCTCTTCATGTTTTTCAATGAATGGAACCGATTCACGCTGCCGCCAGCTTAGCGAAAAGATAAATGGCCCCATCCGTTTTTTTTGACGCCTTCTATGATATAATGCATCTATGATACTAAAGGGGGCGATGATCATCAGCACGAAGGCAACATATATCCTCTTGTCCCTCATCGGGCTTTTGTGGGGATTCCAGCCCATTACGCTCAAATGGCTGCTCCCTTATTGGACGCCAGCAACCATTACGACCTTCCGGTTCCTCGTCGTCGGCATGGTCATCCTCTTTTACCAATACTTCCGTCTCGGTCGGGACATGGCAAAGCTTCTCCCCCGCAAGACAGATTGGCCGTGGATTGTTTTTATGGGAATCAATGGACAGATGCTCAATTCCGTGCTCCAGTTCCACGGTCTCCAGTTCACGACGGTGACAAACAGCACCCTGATTACGGCGACGACACCTGCCATTACGTCGGTCTGCGCCTACCTGCTCCTTCACGAAGCCTTTTCCAAGAAACAGTGGCTGGGCATCCTGCTCTCCTTTAGCGGCGTCCTTGCAGTCATTACCAAAGGGAATTTTGACATAATCCGCACCATGAGCTTCAATGTAGGCGACGTCTTCTGTATTGCATCCCAGCTTGCCTGGGCCTTTTACAGCCTGGCCTCACGAAAGCTGACAGGCCACATGGACGTCCTTACGGCCCTTGGCTGGTGCAGTCTCTGCGGGACAGCCGGAACCGCTATTTATGGGATTTTTTCAAACACCCTTGTCCTTTCTCCCTTGCCGCCTGTTCCCTTTCTTTCCTATCTTTATATCACCCTTTTCGGCGGGATTGCCGCCAATGTCTTTTGGAACATTGGCGTCAAGAATGTCGGTCCCAGCGTCAGTTCCGTCTTTTTGAATTTCACGCCCGTCATGGGAATGGTTGCCGGGTATCTCATTTTTGCAGATCCCATCGGACCGCTCCAGATTGTCGGAGCCAGTGTGATTTTTGTAGGGGTATACCTGACGACGCATGGTTGATTTTTATTCAAAGCAAGAACCGCTCCGAATTGATGTAGAACTTGAGCCCATTGCTTTAGAAAAGATTCTTCTAAGGCAATGGATTCATGACGTATCGCAGGAGGCCATAAGTCGTTCCATTGCCATTTCCCGTCTTGGCAGTGGATGAGACCGCACAGCGACCTTTTCATACGAACGGTAGTGAGGGACATTCGCCCGGAGTTCGAAGGGTGCCTTTGGAGCGATAACAGAAGTCCGAGAAACTTGTTTGAAGCCAAATTAAGTTTGATTCCCACCCTTCGAAGAAGTAACGGTTTCGGGCCGTGCGTTTGGTCTTTTCACCTCTCAAAAGGCAATACATTTGAGACTGTCCATCGCAAAAATACAAAAACGGCATCCCAATTGCTTGGGATGCCGTTCCTTTCATTTTTCTTAGCCGAGAATGCTCTTCTTGATCATCTGGTTGACCATGCCCGGGTTGGCTTTGCCGCGGGATTTTTCATGATCTGTCCTACAAGGAAGCCAATGGCTTTATCCTTACCCGCTTTGATATCCGCAACAGACTGCGGATTGGCAGCAAGGACTTCGTCGACCATGGCTTGGATAGCGCCAGCGTCGCTCACCTGTTCAAGGCCCAGTTCCTTAACAAGGGCAGCCGGAGCTTTGTCGGTCTTGAGCATTTCCGCAAAGACTTTCTTGGCAAGCTTGCTCGAAAGGACGCCTTTATTGATGAGGTTGACCATTTCCCCAAGATGGTCGGGGAAACGGGGAATTCGCCAATGGTCACGCTATTGGCATTAAGATAAGCCGATACGTCACCGAGCATCCAGTTGGCGACACTCTTGGCGTCTTCCGTTGATTTAGCGGCTTCATCAAAGTAAGCGGCAAATTTCTTGTCCGATACAATGAGTTCAGCATTGTATTCATCGAGGCCTTTTTCCTTCATGAGGCGGTCTTTCTTCGCATCAGGGAGTTCAGGCAGTTCGCTCTTGGCCTTTTCGATCCACGCGTCATCAATGATGATGGGCGCAAGATCCGGTTCCGGGAAATAGCGATAGTCATGAGCCTCTTCCTTGGAACGCATGGAGAAGGTCATGCCCTGGGCATCATCCACGTACGGGTTTCCTGGACGACGTGCCCGCCGTCTTCGAGTATCTCTTTCTGACGCTGGACTTCATACTCAATGGCCCGTTCCAAGGCTTTGAAGGAGTTCAGGTTCTTGATTTCTGCACGGGTGCCATATTCCTTGCTGCCTACAGGCATGATGGAGATATTGGCATCGCAGCGCATGGATCCTTCTTCCATTTTTCCATCGCAGACTTCCGTGTACTGCAGGTAGGAACGGAGTTTTTCCATATAAGCACGGGCTTCTGCCGCACTTCTCATATCCGGTTCGGAAACGATTTCGATAAGGGCACACCGGCACGGTTATAGTCAACGGCGGAAGAGTCGCTCGTTGAAATGGTGGCACCGGAATGGACGAGCTTACCAGCATCTTCTTCCATATGAATTCTCGTAATGCCAATGCGCTTGGTTTCACCATTTACGTTGACATCAACATGACCGCCCAAGGCGATAGCTGATAGAACTGGGAAATCTGGTAGGCTTTGGCAAGATCTGGATAGTAATAGTTTTTCCGGTCAAACTTGCTGTAGTGCTGGATATCACAATTGACAGCCAGGGCAAACCGCAGGGCAAATTCAACCATTTGCTTGTTCATGACCGGCAGGGCGCCAGGCATACCAAGGCAGACAGGGCAGACATGGGTGTTCGGTTCGCTGCCAAAGGCAGTGGAGCAGGAGCAGAAAGCTTTGGTCTTCGTCTTTAGTTCGGCATGGACTTCAAGACCAATTACAGTAGTATATTCAGTCATTATTTCTTACCTCCCAGGGGCGCCACGCTTTGTGGAATTCCGTAGCCTGTTCAAAGGTGTAAGCGGCGCGCAGCAGGGTTTCCTCGCCAAGCGGTTTGCCGATGAGCTGGGCACCAACGGGCATGCCATCCACAAATCCGCAGGGGATGGACATACCGGGCAGGCCGGCCATGTTGACAGGAATGGTCGTCACATCAAGCATATAGACCGTCAGGGGATCCATCTTGGCATCGAGTGAGTAGGCCACGACCGGGCTCGTCGGGGTAAGCAGGAGGTCACAGGTCTCAAAGGCCTTCTGGTAGTCCTGACGGATGAGGGTACGGACCTGCATGGCTTTGTTGTAGTAAGCGTCGTAATAACCAGAGCTTAAGACGTAGGTCCCAAGCATGATGCGGCGGCGCACTTCCTCGCCAAAGCCTTCCGTACGGGTGGCGGCCATCATTTCCGGGGCCGATTTGGCAGAAAGGTCACGGAAGCCGTAACGAACACCGTCAAAACGGCCAAGATTGGCCGACGCTTCTGCCGGTGCGATGATGTAGTACGTAATGACGGCATATTCCGTATGAGGCAGGGAAACTTCGACGACTTTTGCGCCCAGCTCCTCATATTTTTTCGCCGTCAATTTGATCTGTTCAGCGACTTTGGGATCGGTCCCCTTACCAAAAAACTCCTTCGGAAGGCCGATGACCATGTCCTTTACGTCCTGTTTCAAGGCTTTCGTGAAGTCGGGCACAGGGACATTTGCACTAGTCGAATCATGGGCGTCTACGCCGCAGATTGTGTTGAGGACAATCGCCGCATCGGTCACATCCTTCGTGATGGGCCCAATCTGGTCAAGGGAAGAAGCAAAGGCAATGCAGCCATAACGGGAGACACGGCCATAGGTCGGTTTGATTCCGACACAGCCATTAAAGGAAGCAGGCTGACGGATGGATCCGCCCGTATCACTGCCCAGGGACCAAATAGCTTCGCCGGCTGCGATAGCAGCGGCACTGCCGCCGGAAGAACCGCCCGGTACGCGGGTAAGATCCCAAGGGTTCGACGTGGCCTTGAAATAACTTGTTTCCGTCGTGGAACCCATGGCAAATTCATCCATGTTGGTCTTACCGATAAAGACCGTATCATCCCTACGGAGATTTTCAATGACGTGGGCATCGTAGACGGGCTGGAAGTTTTCCAGGATCTTTGAAGCACACGTCAGGCGCATACCTTTGAGGCTGATATTGTCCTTGATGGCGCCGGGAATCCCCGTCAGCGGCTTTATGGCCTCACCCGCGGCAATCTTCTGGTCGACTTCGCGAGCTTTCTTCAGGGCCCCTTCTTTATCCAAGGTAATGTATGCCTTGACACTGTCTTCGACTTTGTCAATGCGGTCAAAGACTTTTTCGGTCAGTTCACACGGAGCTGATTTCTTTTTTGGTCAGCTTCTCATGGAGATCGTGAACAGTTTCATTATATAACGTCACAGTGCTTCCTCCTCTTATTCGATGACGCGGGGTACCTTAAAGCCGCCATCATGTTCTTCCGGTGCATTTTTCATGGCGTCCTCGTGGGAGAGCCCTTCTTGGGGCACATCTTCACGGAAGACATTGCTCGTCGGAAGGACATAAGGAGAAGGTTCAATTCCCGTCGTATCGACTTGTTTCAGGATTCCGCATAATTGAGGATCTGGTTGAACTGGTCCTCGAATTTTTTCCAGCTCATCTGCCGGCACATTGAGTCTCGACAGAGTTGCGATATGTTTGACATCTTTCGCTGTAATACTCATGGTCTCACCGCCTGTCTATACTTTTAACATCTAATGATTATATCACATGAAAGGACGTGTGAACATCCCCCGCCCCGCCTTTATCCTCACTCAATCGGCAGAGAACTTCCCTCAGGCCCGATCAAAAACGCCTCGCGCATTTTCTTATACTGAAAGAAGAGGCTGTCTTCCAATCAATCATGGGCCTTTCTATTGACAGCCGCTTTTTTTCATCGTAAAGTAGTAGAAAATCATTGATGTGATTTCTTTTATGCTTTTTAATCCTATCAATTTTCTATGTTTTAGGAGGGGTTTCCATGAAGTTTCAAACAACCTGTATCCATGGAGACGGGCCCAACGATGCAACGGGTGCCGTTTCACCGGCGATTTACTGTACGTCCACCTTTTCCCATCCTCATGTAGGAGAGTCAACAGGCTTCAACTACACCCGGGAATCCAATCCCACCCATGCCCGTTTGGAAAAAGTCATGTCCGCCCTTGAAAGCGGCGTCGATTCCCTCGCCTTTTCGTCCGGTATGGCTGCCATTGATGCGGTGATGCGTCTTTTTGTATCCGGAGACCATATCCTTACAGGTTTTGATCTTTATGGCGGCTCCTTCCGTCTCTTCCGTTCCGTCTACGAACCGTACGGTCTAACCTTTTCCGCCGTCCATACAAGCGACCTTGAAGCCGTGGAAAGAGCCATTACACCTAAAACAAAGGCCATCTATCTGGAAACACCGACAAATCCCACCATGGAAATCACCGACCTGCGCGCCCTGGCAGAACTTGCCCACAAAAAGGTCTTCTGGTCATCGTTGACAATACGTTCCTCACCCCATATTTCCAACGTCCTCTGGAACTTGGCTGCGATATTGTCCTGCACAGCGGGACGAAGTACCTGGCCGGTCACAACGATATCCTCGCAGGCTTTGTAATCAGCCGGGAAAAATCCATCGCGGAAAACTTCGTTCCATCTACAAAACGACAGGCGCCTGCCTGAGCGTTTTTGACGCCTGGCTCATGTTGCGCAGCCTCCGCACCCTCCCCCTGCGTATGCGCCAGCACGAGAAAAATGCGGAAACGCTGGCTGCTTTCCTAAAGACCCAGCCCTATGTGCAAAAGGTCCTCTATCCAGGCCTTCCCGAACATCCGGGGTATGAGATCCAGAAAAAACAGGCCACCGGTTTTGGCGGCATGATTTCGTTTTATGTTGATACACCGGAGCGGGCCAAGAAAATCCTTGAAGGGATTTCCCTCATCCAGTTTGCTGAAAGTTTGGGCGGTGCCGAAAGCCTCATGACCTATCCCCGCACCCAGACTCACGCGGACTTGACGCCGGAAGAAGCAAAAGAAAAGGGAATTACGGATACGCTTCTGCGCTTTTCCGTAGGTCTTGAAGATGTAGAAGACCTCAAGGAAGACCTTTTGTCCGTCTTCAAAAATCTCTAAAACAGTTTCTGGGCTGCTCCCCGCCATATGGGGCGGCAGCTCTTTTTTCATACCTTGCCTCTATCCAAATAAGAGGAAATAGTGTAAAATATCCTAAGCCGTAAAACACTTAGAAACGTTAGACAAGGAAAGGAGTACGGCATGGACGATTGCATCAGTGTACGCTTTGAAGAAAATAATAACCGTTCCGCAGCTTACGATGGAGACCAAGAAGTAGGGTACTGTTCTTACACCCTTGATGGAGATGTCTGGGTCATTGAACACACGTCGTCGATCCCGCCTATGGAGGAAGAGGCTGGGCCCGCCGTCTCAGTGGACGCTGTTGTCATGGGAGCCCGGGACAGCCGCGTCAAGATCCTGCCCATTGTGTTCCTAACGCCGTGAGCCTTTTTAAGAAGGATCATAAATACGAACGAAGTAAACGCCAATCTCTAACCATGACGTCAGCATGCAAAAAGCGGAAGAACCTATTAACATCGGATCTTCCGGCTTTTTAGTATGACGTTTTTATTTCATGACAAGAAGAGAGACATCACCCACACAGCCAATGAGACTGCGGATCTTTGTCAAAAGGGCAAGGCGGTTTTGCTTTACGGCTTCATCCTTATCCATGACCATGACGTCATCAAAGAAATGGTTGATGGGTGCAGAAAGCTGTCGCAAGCGGTAAGGACGCCGGCAAAATCACGGGAAAGAAGCATTCCATGTACGTTTTCAGCAGCCTTTTCCACAGCTTCAAAGAGGCTTTTTCAGCGTCTTCTCTCAAAAGGGCCTCGGAAACAGGTGCGTCAACGCGACTTTTCTTGGTAATATTTTCCACGCGGGTAAAGGCCTGAAGCGTTTCTGGCGCCTTATCCGTACCGAGATAGGCCGTCAGGGCATCAGCGGCAGCAAAAGCGTCGCACAGGTCATCCCGGCCTTCAGCACCAAGGACGGCATCGACGATATCGTACCGAACGCCGCGGTCAAGCATCATGTTCTTGGAACGCTGGGCGAAGAATTCAACAATATCAGCCACAAGTTTGTCTTCACTTTGATTCGTTTTGGGCAGGCGGCTCAAGGTTTCCTTGATGGCGCTTGTAAGGGCAAAGTGGATGTTTCCATCGGTGACGATATTGAGGATCCCAGGGCCTGGCGGCGCAGGGCATAGGGATCCTGGGAACCGGTTGGAGCTTCCCCGCGGCTGAAGGTTGCTGTGATATTATCCAGTTTATCGGCAATGGCAAGGAGACGGCTTCATTCGTCTGAGGCAGTTCATCGCCGGCAAAGCGCGGCATGTACTGCTCTCCAATAGCCGTCGAGACCGTATCGCCTTCGCCGTCAAGAAGGGCATATTCACGGCCCATGGTGCCCTGCAGTTCCGTAAATTCCGTAACCATGCCGGTCACAAGATCGGCCTTGCTGAGGCGGGCTGCGCGAACAAGAGCCTTTTCATCAGCGGCAACGCCCGATTCCTTGAGGAGGCAGCTCGTAAGGGCTTCGAGGCGTTCCGTCTTTTCATACATATTCCCCATGCCGCGCTGGAAGGCTACATCATGCAGGGCCTCCCGATGTGCTTCAAGGCTCTTTTTCCGGTCGTTTTCAAAGAAGAAGACCGCGTCGTCAAGACGGGCACGAAGGACGCGTTCGTTGCGTGGGTCACGATGTCAAGATGTTCACTGTTGCCGTTGCGGACCGTAATGAAATAAAGGCAAAAGCTTGCCGCTGTCATCAAGGACAGGGAAGTAGCGCTGATGGTCGCGCATGGGAGTAATGACAGCTTCTTTCGGGAGCTTCAGGTACTTATCATCAATGGAACCGCAAAGGGCCGTCGGATATTCGACAAGATAAGTGACTTCATCGAGCAGGTCTTCAGAAATGGCCGTATGGCCGCCGGCTTTTTTGCCCAACGCTTCAATCTGTTCCCGGATGAGGGCACGGCGTTTTTCCACGTCGACAATGATGAAGTTTTCTTCGAGGGTTTTACATAAGCCTCGGCCGAAGGAATCGTAATGGTCTGACTGCCAGGAAGCGATGGCCGCGGGTCACATTGCCGCTTTTGACATCGTTTGCTTCAACAGGAATGACTTCACTGTCAAGAAGGGCCACCATCCAGTGGAAAGGACGGACAAACCCGAAGTCATAGTCGGCCCAGCGCATGGTCTTTGGGAAGGACAGGCTGTGGAGAATATCATCCAACAAGGCAGGCAGCAGGACCTTGGTTTCACCGCCCTTTGTGTGTTTGATGGCATAAACGTAACCATCCCGTTTTTCAAGGGCAGAGACTTCCACACCCTGACCGCGGGCAAAGCCCTGGACGGCTTTCGTCGGGTTGCCGTCTGCGTCAAAGGCAATCTTGAGGGATGGACTTTGCTCTCTGCCGTCATATCTTCCTGACGGTCAGCAATGCCTTCAGCCACAAAGGCCATGCGGCGCGGCGTTCCGTAGACGCTGACTTTTTCAAAAGGAATACGGCTTCCTTGAGTTTTGTTTCTGCCAGTTCCTTATAGTTTTTCAAGATACCCGGCATGTATTGGGCCGGCATTTCTTCCGTTCCGATTTCATATAATAACGTAGCCATTAGTTGTTCCCTCTCTTCAGCATAGGAAATCCCATCTTTTCACGCTGTTCCACATACGCCGCGGCGCACAGGCGGGCCAGGGCGCGGACACGGCCGATGTAGTTGGTCCGTTCGTCAACGCTGATGGCACCTCGGGCGTCCAAAAGGTTGAACGTATGGGAGCACTTGAGCACATAATCATAAGCTGGATGGATGTTCCCCGTTAACAGGACCTTTTGGCTTCCTTTTCATATTTATCAAAGAGGTCAAAGAGCAGATCCGTATCGGCAATATCAAAGCTGTAGCAGGACTGTTCCACCTCGTTTGTGTGATACACATCGCCGTAGGTCACATCGCCCACCCATTTGATGTCGTAGACATTTTCCACACCTTGGATATACATGGCAAGGCGTTCGAGGCCGTACGTGATTTCAACGGCGACAGGTTTGATATCAAGGCTGCCAACTTGTTGGAAGTAGGTGAACTGCGTCACTTCCATCCCGTCGAGCCAGACCTCCCAGCCATGCCCCAGGCACCCAGGGTCGGCGATTCCCAATTGTCTTCAACAAAACGGATATCGTGTTCTTCGGGATGGATCCCTAGTTCGCGCAGGCTTTCAAGATACAGTTCCTGAATGTTATCCGGAGACGGTTTCATGATGACCTGGAACTGATGATGCTGATAAAGGCGGTTAGGGTTATCGCCATAACGTCCGTCAGCCGGGCGGCGGGACGGTTCCACATAGCATACGTTCCACGGCTCCGGTCCCAAGACGCGAAGGAAAGTTGCCGTTCATGGTCCCAGCCCCTTTTTCTACGTCATAAGGATGGAAGTTGATGCATTGCTGACGCCCCCAATAGGCACTCAGCGCCGAAATGATGTCTTGGAAATTCATGGTTTTCTCCTCCTAAACAAAAACTCCCGTCTCTGCAATATAGACGAGAATCATCTACATTACAGGGACGGGAGTGACTTCCGCGGTTCCACCCTGTTTGCTGCCAAGGCAGCCTCTCTTGTGGTACAGTCGCTCAGGGATGCCAACCCCCTCATTGCGCTCCGAACAATATAGCAAAATTGGGAAAGATTGTCAAGGCAGCGGTGGAAAAAGGCGGTCGAGATGTGATGCTAAAAGACCGTGAGACACGGACCCAAACCGCCCCCCTGCGGGGGATGGGTCGGAATTACATTCACCTGGAAACATGTCCCTGCAGCATCACAGCTGCCTTTTTATCTTTTAGCTCGACAG
>ENA-OQAN01001120-OQAN01001120.1-human-gut-metagenome-genome-assembly--contig:-NODE-1120-length-12352-cov-1.533906_pt1 | contig 12352 bp, 16 predicted proteins | sample MGYA00242735_ERZ504527 | MGnify/ENA primary metagenome ERZ504527 (study PRJEB26092, sample SAMD00036230) | human gut metagenome | host: Homo sapiens | study: EMG produced TPA metagenomics assembly of...
TGTAGCAGACGCCTTCATGGTGTAGTAGTGTTCTCACACGTTGAGGGGGTTGATCTTGTTGAAGCGTGCGTAGTAGGGAATGAGGTTCAGGCCCTCCTGGAAGCAGCGGCGGAATGCCCGGTTGGCCACGGCCTTGTTCCAGTTCTCGTTGGGAGTGCCGTCGGTATTGAGGCAGTTGAAGTTGAAGTGGAAGTCGTAGGCGTATTTGGTGGGGCGCTTCTCACAGAGCTGGTCGTTGTAGGCGTTGGAGGTGTCGGAGGTGATGGTGGTCAGGGTGCTCTCGCTCAGCTCCAGCTCGTCCAGCTCACGGTTCTGATACAGCTGGTAGCCGACGGTCAAATCGGTGATCATGCTCAGGGACACGCGCTCGAAGCGGCTGCACTCGTCAGCCGCATAATAGTGGGGGTTCGGGATGAACCGCTTGGAGTTGTCGGAGACGAATTCCTCGATGAGGTAGGGGCCGCAGCACCACTGCTGGGTGTAGTCCACGCCGCGGAAGCCTCGACGCCCAGCTTTTCCACCAGAGCCGGGGGTGCCGGATAGCAGCAGACGTAGGAAGCCACGGTGTCGAAGTAGGGGCAGGGACTCATGCAGGTGTAGACGACGGTGTAATCATCCGGCGCGTCGATGCCGACGCTGCGGCCAGCATATCGTCGTAGGTCAGGGCCGCGGCGGCTGCGTCGTCCATCGCATAGGTCTTGTCGTAGTAATCGGCTGCGCCCACGACGGTGGTGGAGGGCATGGAGGTGTTGGCGGCTGATTCTTCTTTGCGTTCAGCACCCACTCGAAGCCTACAAGGAAATCTTTGCTGGTCAGGTGGTCCTGCACCTCGCCGTTCATGTCCACCCAGTCCACATCGTCACGGAGGTGGAAAGTCCAGACAGTGGAGTCCTCGTTGTGCTCCCAGCTCTTAGCCAGAGCCGGCACCGGCTTGCCGTAGTTGTCGAAGCTGATAAGACCGTCGATGATGTTGGTCGTCACGTTGAAGTCGATGGCAGCCGACAGCAGCAGGTACACTTGTTGACGTGGCATCTCGAACATGGCGGCAATCATATTGATGGCGTGTTCGACGCTTTGCGATAATGCGTCATCCAGCGTACTGCTGAAACCCATTGGAATCAGCGTGCCATGACTGATCGCAAATGGCAGAGGGGCTGCGGACGTTTTCTTGGAGATGATCACGCAGCCATTCCCTGGCTCTGACGGTATTGTACCGGACTCATCCAACCGAGCGACCGTTTGATGCGCTCGTGGTCGTACCAGCGGATGCAGTCGTCGACCGGGACGAGCACCTCGTCGCGGGTACGTTCCTCCCAATGCCCGGGATGGACGGACTCCATCTTCATGCGTCCGAAGGACCCCTCCGCGCCGTCGTTCCTCGGGACCGAACATACGATAATCCTTTCATTCAGTCTCCAAGAAAACGTCCGCATCCTGTAACGTCCGGATTCTTGCATACTTTGGGTTTTCGGTCCTGACGTGAAAGGCGGGGACGTTTCCACGTGTCAAGTCGACAATCGGCCAGCCATAATGATGTGCGTTGATTGGGGGTGTCCGCAGCGAAATCGGTGGAACTTGTCCAGCAGGTTCTGTGATACGTCGAGCATCGTGAATCCATGGGGTGGGGGAGTTGCGGCTGTGCAACTTACTTGAGTTCTAAGCGACGGTTCGCGGATTATTTGTCGATCGTTCACGTTTAAGGCGTTGCGTGTTCGCCTTCCGAGCCTATTTTGTCGCCCGGGCTGGCTTGTCTGACAGCTTCAATGTGGCAAAGCAGAAGAGGTAGAAGAATGAGGATAATGGCGAAAAACCATACGGCAACAAAGGAACAGCGGCAGGCAGGAGCCTGGCGCAAACGCGGTACCAAATCGGTGGGCGGTGGCATGCTCGCGTTGACAAGCGCTGTAGTGGCAGCGGCCATGCTCGCAACGCCAGCGGCTTTGGCTGGGGAAGGAACCGCCCGGTATTACAGCAGCAAGCAGCCGTATGTTGCACCGGCGAGCACATCATATTCAGCAATTCCGAGCAGATACCATCTTGCATACACCGAGTCTGTGGCAAGGCATGGCTCGCGTGGCCTGTCGAGCTACAAGTATGACGCTTTGCTGGCACTGATGCTCAGTCTGCTGCGGAAAACAATTATGCTGGATTCGTTAGCCCAGAGGTTGGCAAGGAATTCATCAACAATGTCAATGCCATTACTGCGGTCAACGTGGGCAACGGGTATGGCATGCTCTCTGGTCAGGGCGCCATACAGCATCAGGCATTGGTGAGAGAATATACCAGCGTGATGCTGATCTGTTCGCCAATGCCGCAAAGCAGGGACTGCGCGTCTCATACCAGAGCTCGGGTGAGCCTCGTGCAACCGAATCCGGAGAGAATTTCAAACTAGGATTCGATCAGGCTTCCAACGGTTTGCTGGCGAATGCGGTTGTAGCACCGAATAATCCTGCGGATAACAATTCCGGCAAGAATTTCGACAAGAACACCACCACGTTGTATTTCCATAAGACTGATAATCCGGATGGTACGCAGAAAACGGGCGAGGCCAAGGAGCGCGCGGAACGTTACCAGCAGTTCGTCGCGAATGATGGGGCATCGCCGAAGCTGAGGAAAACGTGACGAACGATCCGTCCATGACCACCGCTTCGCATAATCTGCTCTCTCAAATCTTCACTGACGATTTCCTCGCGTCCATCGGCAAGGAGGAAGGCCAGCGCATCTGGTACAACACGGCTGACGGCACGAAAAAGGTGCGGCCAATTGCGCTGCTGGCGCCGACCCTGCCAAGGATGCGAACGCGTGCGGTGACGCCAAGAAGAAGATCGCGTCGGAACAGGATGCGGCAATGGATTTGTACAATCTGTACATCATCGCGGCGATATGGAACAGGAGAACACCGGATCCCACACGTTCAATTTCGACCAGTACTTCCAAGGTCAGCACGCCCAGGAGGCGAAGACGTTTGCTTGGTCGCTTGATGCCGAGGACTTCTATGAGAAGGGACCGGGGCGCGCAGGTCAGGATGAGACCTACCGCATTGCCCAGCCGTTGCTCGACGATTTCTTCAATGCGATCGACACGAGGGAGCGGGCCGGCACCGCCGCGACGTTCCGATTCGCACATGCCGAAACCATTATTCCGTTTGCGGCATTGCTGAAGCTGCTTGGATCGCAGCAGCAGGCGAGTGAACTGTACACGTATGAGAATAATCCGTGGCGTGGCGAAAGTGTGACGCCGATGGCTGCGAATGTGCAGTGGGATGTGGTCGTGCGTGATGGTACGGACGTCTCGGGGCAGCCGTATCAGCCGTTGGTCAGAATGCTGTACAACGAGAAGGAAATCGGATTCAACGATTCCTGCACGCCAATTGCGGATGGTTCGACCTGGTATAAGGAAAGCGAGCTGAAAAGCTGCCTGAATGGTAAGGGAACCACGGTTGATGCCCGACTGACGGATGAGGAAGGTCAGCCTGAAACGCCGGGCCATGAATCGACACCAGATGATTCGCAGAAGGCTCCGGGTGCGAATGATGCGAACGGCCAGCGGAAGCATCCGGTGAAATCGTCCGCGAACGGCGGCGATGCGGTCAAGCTCGCCAAAACCGGTTCAAACGTGACGCCCGCCATCGTGCGACCGTCGTGATGGTGTCCTCCGCGATTTTTGGAGGAAGCTACGCGCGGCGTTCCCGCCGGAAGGCTTGATTTGAAACCTTATTTCGACCGGGTTACGGCCTGACTTGCAACTTGGCCGCAGCCGGACTTCGGTCTAGCGTTTTACATCTGATGCGCTGTTCCCAATTCCCATCCTCGGGCTTGGAAGCAGCGCATCATTGCGTCAAGGTGCGGTATGAGGTCAGTGCGTATGCAGCTGGGGCTTTTCGCGTACTTTGGCGGTGAGATAGTCCGCTTCCACCTTCCATACGGTGACGGCGCGTACCTGCTGGTCGGTGAATTCCGCATGTTCCATGCCGGCCTGCTGCTTCATCAGCAGTGCGAGCCCCTGGCGTGCCTCGTCAAGATCGTCGATGATGGATGCGGTGCCATTGCCGACGATCGACTTGAACGCCTCGCCCCAATTGCACAACGTACGTCCTTCGACCACCTCGCAGTCGGTCGCCATTTCGAACGCCACGGGAAGCGCGTTGTTTGCGGCCTTGACCGCGTCCATCTTACGTCCGGTCGCAGAACCATGGAAATACAAGGTGAGATGATTGGATTCCGCATCGAACACGTATCCGAAATTCAACGGCACGATGGTGATGCCTTCCGCATCGGTGTATGCAAGACTCACGATCTTGCACGTTGCGATAATCGCATCGATCTGCTGTGGTTCGGTTACCTCACGGTCGGCACGCCTCATCATGCGATGCTTCCCGCAACCGTCCGCTCATCATTACGACGCGTCACCATGGCACGTTCCTCTCTGCTGGATTTACATACCCAGCCTACCGGCTCCCTCAGCCGATGCTGTACACGCCGGAACCATCATCCCACCAAGCATGATCCACCGGCTCCGGCTGCACAAGACACTTCGGTCCCTTCAGCATTTCAATCGCCTTCAACTCCAAACGTTCACGCTCCTCAGCCAACGCATCGCCAACACGATCAAGCAAACCGCACACGCAAGCCGTGGGCTGACATGTCGGAAGACGATGATTTATTGTCGGAAGTCTGAGTCTCATCGCGCTTTTTCTCTTCTCTTACGAGCCGTGCCCCGTGCCGTTACGAGACCTTCGAAAGGCTCGCCGAAGAGCCCATGTTCGAAGATATCGGCACACTGCACGACCACTATCAGGAATTCGGCATCTACCCGCTACTGACACTGCTTGCGTCATTGCGCATGAAAAGCTGATTATAAACAAGCGGCATCGCATTCCAGACTAGAAAACTGAACCATCGAGCTTGTCAAGCGCACGCAGCAAAGAATCAACCATGACCCTTCGCACGCACGTTGTATCGGGCAACACGAATCACTCCATCACCGTCAATCACAAAAGTCGAACGAATCACACCCTCGTAAACCTTGCCATACAATTTCTTCTCACCGTACGCACCATACAAACGATGCACGGTCAAATCAGCATCCGACAACAGAGGGAACGTCAAATGGTCGCGCTCGCGGAATCGGATGAGCTTGTCCAGCGGATCCTTCGAAACGCCGAGCACTGTGAATCCGCGGGAGCTTAGGCGTGCGAGGTTGTCGCGGAAGTCGCAGGCCTCGGTGGTGCAGCCGGGAGTCATCGCGGCAGGGTAGAAGTATAGGATGATATTTTGGCCGCGCAATGCGGAGAGCGTGACACTACCGCCGTTGTCGCTGGGAAGTGTAAAGTCCGGGGCCGTTAGTCCCGCTTCGAGTCGTGCGAATGCAGGAGGGTTCTGTGCTGCCGAGGCTACTGACGGATTGATGTCGGACATGATTATCTCCTTACTGTTCTTCGGATTTCAAGTGCCGATACCAAGCGAGAATAAACGTCATCATACCCGCCTTTGCGTGTGCACAGTTCGTTGACTCGTTGCGCGCCGCCGCGAACTCCAAACAGTAGGCGTCAGACCTGTCAAGGGAACAAATCGGAAAAAGATCCTGCGCGAAGTATGGTTTGAAACGTGTCATCGTGCGCATTTTCTGGATCTGTCGGCCTTGTGCTGAGCAAAGCAGGCTGTATCTCGCCTATGTATGGCAGATTTCGGGATGTGACATGAGGCATCTCGCTTATATATGGCAGTCGGTTTCGCGAAAATGAGGTTTTTCATGCCCCCCCTACCTACTGCTTTGACGGACTGACCTGCCATATATAAGCAAGATATCTCCGGACACGTTCGCAAATCTGCCATACATAAGCGAGATATGAGCAAAACGGTGTTCAACAACAAAGGAAACGTCAAATGATCGCGCTCGCAGAATCGGGCATGAGTACTCTTTAGCTACTCTTCGGAATTCAGAAGCCAAGTGGAAAACGAACGGTCATACAATTCCGTTTATCTCCTATGATGTTTTCCAGAACGGGGAAATTTCGGGGAAGCATGGCGCGTTGAAGAGAGGGACATCCACGTCGCACCGTACGACAACGGAGAACAAAGACGCGGCAGCGAACGTCACCGCGAAATCCATATGGTTCAAACGACAGCTCAACATGGCGGTTGCGGCGGTGGGCAGCGTCGCATTGTGCGCCACCATGGCCTTCGTCGCGGCACTCACCGGCTACGTTTCCTCAAGCGACCTAGACTCCGCAGCATACAAGATGGCGGCCTCCCAAGCTGAAATCACCGAGAGTCTCATCACCGACAGCGACGGCGTGCGGAAGGTCTACAATTCTGCCGCCATAGCGTTCCCTGACGGGCACACCGACTCCTACCAGAAGATGCATCGCGCCGGATCCGAGGAAACCGCATGGTCGTTGCCTGGCAGCACGCCGGTCATGTTCGAGATGCCCGAGTGGACCGGCTCGGACGGCAAGCCGCTCAAGGCCGGTATCGACATTTGTTGAGACGGCCACTTCTATCCGGAACTCGGTCGTTATTATGCCGCGTCCGGAGCCGAACTGTTTCTGCATCCGACGGCCACGACCGGCAACGCATGGCATCGCGAATCCCGCATGGCAAGCTATACCGACCGTGACGGTCTCGCAGTGATCACCGCAACGTGTGGGGTCCCGACGGTATCCGCTCGAGTCGACGCAACCCGATCTACTTCGTCGATGAGAACGGCGACACCGTTTCCTCCGGCAAGGACATTGCGGTCTACAACTACGCAGGAGTTGGATCTGACCCGTTCCGCACGTCGAGCCTCATCATCAACGCATGGAGCGGCAAGGATGGCACCCCGTTCGACTACTCCACGGGCAGCGCGCTCGACACCAGCGGAACAGGCAAGGGCGCGTCCGACAGCGAATCGGCCGACATGACGTTCGCCGAAGGCGCCTACGATCCAGACAATCTGGAAATCCGACAGATGAACTTGTCCCGCGCAGGGTTCAGTGTCATGAACTTCAACGCTCGCCTCTGCTCCAAGATGTACGATCAGCTCGCCAAACTGACCATCCCAGGATATCAGGCCATGTATGATGATCCGACCGAACTCGACAAGAGCGCGCTCGAAGCTCCGATCGCGGCGGCACAGGCCAAGCTTGCGAATTCGGCAAATACACGGACGATACGGTCGCATCTCTCACGGAAGCGTACGAGCAGGTCCTCTCGCTGTGGAACAACACCACGTTCAGCAGCGAACAGAACGGTCTTGTCTCCAATGCCGCCACGCTCCTTAACACGGCATTGGACGGTCTGAAGCTTCGGGAAACGAAGCCTGATGACCAGCCGGGCGGTGGCGAGGCCAAGCCGAATGACAAGCAGCCCTCGAAAGACAAGAATGCCAGCAAGGCCGATGGAAAACCGACTGCGGACTTGCCTCGCACGGGCTCCGACATCGTTCCCATTATCGCGGTCATGCTTCTCCTTGCAGGAGCCGGAACCACTGCCGGTACGTTGATACGCCGCAAGCATGTGTAGCGGTATGTTCTAGAAACCATCACCAGATAAATGGCCGGTCGAAGCACATTAGCTGCGACCGCCATTTATCAGATGGGGTACGGTGATTAGAAGACGCTGTAGCCGCCGTCTACGCGAATGTCAATGCCAGTAACGTACGAGGACGCGTCGCTGGCGAGGAAGAGCACCGTGCTGGCAATCTCGTCATTCGTGCCGAAACGATGCATCGGCACGACCTCGAGCATGGCGTCGTGGCCAGGCATGTCGATACGGCCATTGAAAATTCCAGACCACACGTATCCGGGGGAGATAGTGTTGGAACGGATACCATCCTTGGCGAGCGCGGCAGCAAGGTAACGTGAGTGTTCCATGATGGCCGCTTTGGTGGCGCCATACGCGTTCACCGGCGTCGGACTTCCCATCATGTAGTTCGCGTTGTGTCCGGACAGGGAGGCTGTGAAGATCAGTGAGCCGCCATGACCGTGTTCGCGCATGATTTCATGCGCGATGCGGCCGGTACGGTAGGTGCCGTTGAGGTTGATGTTGATGGTGCGCGTCCATACTTCTTCGGTGGCGTCTTGATCGTCGCCCGGTACGTTGACTCCGGCGTTGAGGAACGCGAAGTCGACGGTGCCCAGCTGTTCCACCAATTGTGTTTTGAGTTCGGCTACTTGTTCGACGTTGGTGACGTCGCAGGTGAGCGCGATGACGTTGGTGCCGAAACGTTCGCTCATGTCTTTCGCCAGTTCGGTGAGCTTGTCTTCTTGGCTGGGCAGGTCGACTAGTGCGACGTCTGCTCCGGCTTGGGCGAGCGCGGCCGCCGCGTTGCGTCCTAGACCGCCTGCGGCTCCGGTGACGAAGCCTTTGCGGCCGCGCATTGAGAATTTGTCGAGTATCGAGTAGTTTGAATCCTCATTTGTCGAGGGGATAACGTTCGTCGAAGATTTGTTCGACGGTTTTCTCTGGATCTTCGATGATCGTCTGCCATGTTTCGCTCCTTTGCGTGATGGTGACCGCTTTTTTGGATGCGTCCGCGCATCATGTTTTGCGCATCTATGGACCATGTTTGCGGTTGCCTATGCTCGTGCCTGCGGTCGTTCGGCGTCCGTGCCGAACCAATCCGAGTATAGCAAATAAAACGATGGCGGTGCTGTCAGTATTTGTCAGGTAAAACGTAATGAGGAAACCGTAAGGTCAATATAAGAAGATAGTTGATGATTGAAAGGGGAGTGGTGATGACGGATTTGAAAATGTTTTCCAAGCCTGTGGTGTTCACGGATTTCGATGGGGTGCTCAACGCCTTTCCGGATGACAAGCTTTTGCGCAGGGGCGGCGTGAACAAAGTTATGACCTGGGCGAAGCCCGACAGTCCCTACGCGAAAATGTACAATCCTGAAAAAGCGTTCCACCTGAACGGCAACGAAAAAGCCCACACGCCCGTAGGCTCATGGCGCATCCACTGGTCCAGCGAACTATCCGACGCCATGTACGCGTTGGCAGTTGACGGCATTGTGGAATTGTGGTGGCTGTCCACCTGGCAGCCATACTGCAGTCAGATTCTCGACCCGATGCTCGGATGGGATCCCATGCTGGTCGATGTCATCACCTGGTACGATCCTGTCACCAAATGGGGACGTGAGGCAGGCAAATGGCAGACCATCCAACGACGCGTACGCATCGAATGCGAAGAGAATGAACCCGCGCCGATCGTATGGATCGACGATGATGAATGCTTCGAACAGCGCGCGCAGCTCTTGGAGGAACTCCAGCCGAAAGCGCCGGTGCTTATGGTCCGCCCGGACTATCGTATCGGCATCAGCCGTCGCCAATGGAAACTGATCGATACGTTCGTACACCATCCCGAACAGTTCGACACGGTCACGTTCGACATGGAACCAACCTGCAGGATATACGACATCCACCACGGTTTCTAGCCTAAATGAATTACCATGGGAGGATAGTCGAGCGGAATGAAGGAAGGATGGGGTTATGGCGGAACGTATCGTGGAGCGTCTTATCCGAGAGCGTGATACCCGATATGGTGACGGCATTTACACGACCACGCAAATCCAGTTCGCATGGAATTCCAATCATATGGAAGGTTCCACCTTACTGCCAAACAGACCGCGCAGCTATTTGCCACCGGTACCTATACCACGGATGGCAGCGAACAGGTCAATCCTGATGATGCGTTGGAAACCCGTAATCATTTTGCTGCGTTCCGTTGGATTCTCGACCATGCTGATGAGCCGGTGGACCGGGATATGGTCTGTCACCTGCATGCCATTCTCAAGCAGGGCACCAGACAGGTCTCCGACTCGCTTTTCAACGTGGGCGGCTACAAGACTCGGCCGAACTTTATCGGCAATCCTGTCACTCCGACAAGGACCGCGCTGCCGCAGGATGTTCCCGAATTTATGGACAGGCTGTTTGATATGTGCACGAAACTTGAGGACGAGCCATATCAGATCGCCCGTGTCCATTGGACGTTTGAGAAGATTCACCCATTTTCGGACGGCAACGGTCGAATCGGACGGCTTATCATGTTCAAGGAGCTTTTGCGTATCGATGCGTTGCCTGTCCTTGTCCATGACGCGTATCGTGCGGAGTACGTCAATGGCATCAGTAAGTTTCCGGACGAGCCAGGATGGCTGGTTGATACGCTTCTATCGAACGGGACCTTTACCGGTCGCATGTTCTGAAAACGGATGCCGAGGCATTGCGTTACACGTACCATGACCAATGGAATATGGCTGAGCATCGGGTGGAACGAGATGAGGATCTGGAATTCGCCAAGCTCATCGACACGAAGGCCCAGCCGTTGTTCAATGAGGAGTATCAGCAGCGCGAACGGCTCCTATGGGGCGAATAGCGGTCCGACTGTGTGTTCCTCCTTCCAAACGTGACATGAACCGAATGTGCATTGAGATGTGCAATTTGTGCACATTGCGGTCGCCGGCCGTTCACCTTGGTGTAAGAAGGAATCAGCCTTCGGACTTTAGCATGAGGTGCAATGGCGCGTATTGAATGCGCGCATACGAGGAAGTGAGAGCTGCATACATGCGTGTATTCGACTTCGATGGAACCATCTATGACGGAGAAAGCCTGTTCGACCTGTACCTGTTTCGGCCAAATACAATCCGAAAGTATTGCGGTACATCGCCCCGGTACTGCGCTATGCCATCAAATACAAGCTCGGACGAGCCACGTTCGATCAAATGGAATACGGTGTGGGCAAGCTATGCCACGGATATATAAGCGAACTTGCCGAATCGTTGGAATTCGAAGAATTGGTCAACGCCTTCTGGGATCAGAACATGAAGCGCATCAAACCCTGGTATAAGCCACGCGAAGACGATGCGATCCTCACCGCCTCGTTCGACATCACCGTGGGCGAGGCCTGCCGCAGGTTGGCGTGCAACATTTGGTCTCGTCCACCATCGACGACAACACGTTGAACGTAAACTACCTCAACTTCAACACCAACAAGCCCAAACGATTCCGCGAACTCTACGGAGACAACGTTCGAGTGGACGAATTCTACACAGACAGCCGATTCGACCAGCCCATGATCGACATGGCCCGACGTGCCTACATGGTCAAAGGCAACAAAATCCACCAAGTCAAATAGCCGGAAAGGCTGGAACGGAACACGGCGGCAAGGACCGATCCTGACATCTCCCTTCGGCATGGACGCCTTGCACGAGCCAGGATGGGCGTCGGTCGGTCATATTGCCGTATATGGAAAATACGACCGACCGCAAAAACAGTTAGAACGACACGCGCTTGGACTGGTTTACGGCAGAAACCTCGCACACGATGCCAACAACTACCGCGAAACACGCTTCACACACAACAAATAAATCAACCAAGCAACAGGCATCGCAACATAAACACCGGATAAAACCACACAGCAGGCAAATGCCCATACACCAAACCACCCACAAACGGACCAACCGACATACCCAAATCAATACCCGCATAATACGTACTATTCGCAATACCACTGCGCTCGCGGCCTGCGATTACCACGGCCTGCGCCTGCGTGACTGAACTCATCAGACCGTAGCCGACAGCGGTGAAAATCGCAGCCAACAACAGCATCCAATCATTGAACAGGAACGTCATGCATGCGAGCATCGCCAGCATGCCCAACGAGCAGACCGTCAGCCAGAAACGGAAGCCCTTGCTGTCGAACAGGTCGCGCAAGCCCAGTCGCAACACCAATAACGCGACCGCGTAAAACATGAAAACAGGTCGGATGATACCGGCAGATGACGAGACTGAACATAACTCACGATGAAGGACTGATTTGCGAAATACGCTATCGCAAACATCATGAACGTCAGCGACAACGGCACCACACGCGTTCTAGAATCGAACGGATCGAAAAACGATGCTTTTTGGTTGCGCTAGCAGAACCGTCAATGTCTACGGCAGTGGAGGGATTCTCCGTTATGGAAGTCTGCTTTTTGCGTACCGGCTGTCCGCCATTCTTCACCATCAGTGTGGCGAGCAGCATGATCACCGCCAGCACCAGCGAACTCAAAAACGTCAGACGATAACCGATGTATTTTTGCGCGCGAATACCCAATGCCGGTCCGACCGCCATAGCCAGCGCGTTCATCGTGCCATACAATCCCATGCCGGCACCCATATGCCGGATCGGCAGCAAAAGCGACATCCACGTGGCCAGGCAGACCGAGCAGCATGCGAAACCAACGCCGTTGATCACGCGATCCATGATGAGCATGATGGGGGAGTTTGCGAAATAGTACAGCAGTCCGGCGGCGAAATAGAGCACCGTGCCAACCGCCACAAGTGTGCGCTTGCTGGTTTTGTCGGAAAGATTGCCTGCGATAGGGCGG
>ENA-OQAN01001121-OQAN01001121.1-human-gut-metagenome-genome-assembly--contig:-NODE-1121-length-12350-cov-1.997218_pt1 | contig 12350 bp, 7 predicted proteins | sample MGYA00242735_ERZ504527 | MGnify/ENA primary metagenome ERZ504527 (study PRJEB26092, sample SAMD00036230) | human gut metagenome | host: Homo sapiens | study: EMG produced TPA metagenomics assembly of...
TTTGAATTTTGGAGCTTTGCAGCTTCAATCTTCATTGTCTCACCAGTCTGAGGATTTCTTCCTTCTCTTGCTGCTCTTTCACTTACTTCGAATGTTCCAAATCCAACTAACTGGATCTTTTCACCTTTCTTCAGTTCTTCTTCCACTACGTCTGTGAAAGCTTTTAAAGCTTTTTCTGCATCTTTCTTTGATAACTCTGCTTTCTCAGCGATTGCTGAGATAAATTCTGTTTTGTTCATGGATTATGTTCCTCCTCTTATTTCAAACATAGAATGTATTCATCAATAAATTCTATCGGTTTTTTCGCATGTCTCACACGCTTTTTCTGTATGAATATGCCTTTAAATACTGTTATACCGTTTCACCCGTCTTTTGTCAAGTGTATTTGCCCACTTTTCCTTGTTTTTTCGGGGTTTTTGGGCACTTTTGACACCCTTTTACAGCATTTTATCAATCATCGCAAGAACTTCTTTTCCCAGCGCTTCTGATTTGGCATCCGCATCCTCTAAAGAAGTACCTTTTACACCATAATAGAATTTTACTTCGGCTCTGTTCCGGATGGACGTACACACAGCCATGCGTCATCTGTCAGGTCGTAATATAAGACATTAGAGTTCGGAAGTCCCGTTCCTGTCACCTCGCCTGTAGCGAGATCCTTGATTGTATCAGCCTGATAATCTCTTGCTTTCAGCACTTCGTAAGCACCGATTTTTACCGGCGGCTCTTTGCGCAGCGTCTCAAGGATTTCCTGAATCTTTGCCAACCCTTCAATTCCTTTTAATGTAATCGCCTGAATATCATCCTTATAATATCCAAATCTCTCATACATATCAACCATGGCATCCCAAAGTGTCATACCTTTTGTCTTATAGTATGCGGCCGCCTCACACAGTGCCATCGTCGCAACAATTGCATCTTTATCTCTTGCATGAGTTCCGATCAGACAACCATAACTCTCCTCAAATCCGAATAAATATGTGCCTTTTTTACTCTGCTCAAAACCGAGAATCTGCTGTCCGATAAACTTAAATCCTGTCAGAACTTCGATCAATCCTGTACCATAACCTTTTGCAATCGCATCTGCCATATTTGATGTCACGATTGTCTTGATCAGATAACCGTCTTCCGGCAATCCTACGGTCGCTTTTCTTTGTCCAATCTCATAGTCTGCAAGCAGACATCCTGACATATTCCCTGTCAGCACTTTATATTCTCCGGATTTACTGTCTTTCACATATACACCGAGACGGTCTGCATCCGGGTCTGTCGCCAGAACAAGATCCGCATCTACTTCTTTTGCCAGTTTTAATCCCAGCTCAAATGCTTCCTCAGCCTCCGGGTTCGGGTAAGAGACTGTCGGAAATTCTCCATCCGGTAATTCCTGCTCTTTTACAACATATACATTTTCAAATCCAAGCTCTTTCAAAATACGTCTTGCCGGAATATTTCCTGTTCCATGAAGAGGACTGTAAACAATCTTTAATTCTTTCCCCATCTCTTTGATCGCATCCCAATGGATTACCTGCTTTTTCAATTCTTCCATATAAGCATCGTCAATCTCACTGCCGATCACCACATAAAGTCCTGCCGCCTTAGCCGCCTCCAGCGTCATCGTCTTCACGGTATTGAAATCAGTCACTTTTTCACTTCATCCATGATTCCTTTATCATGAGGAGGAGTGATCTGAGCTCCGTCTTCCCAATACACTTTATATCCGTTATATTCCGGCGGGTTGTGACTTGCCGTGATATTGATTCCCGCAACACAATTCAACTTTCTTACGGCATAGGAAAGTTCCGGTGTAGGACGGAGTGATTCAAATACATACGCTTTGATTCCATTTGCATTCAGACACAAAGCCGCCTCATCCGCAAACTCCGGCGACATCCTTCTTGAGTCATATGCGATTGTCACACCTTTTTCCTGAAGTCCTTTTTGCAAAATATAATTCGCAAGTCCCTGTGTTGCTTTTCTCACTGTATAGATATTCAAACGGTTTGTTCCTGCACCGATCACACCGCGCAGCCCCGCTGTTCCAAATTCTAAGTCTTTATAAAATCTTTCTTTTATCTCATTTTCATTATCTGCAATTGCTTTTAATTCCTGTTTTGTCTCTTCATCAAAATATGGATTTGTGAGCCATTCTTGATACTGTTCCTGATAATTCATACCATTTGTTCCTCCTTTGCATTTTCCCTACTATTATACACCAGCATTTTACAAATGAAAAGAAAATATCGCCTCTAAAAAATGTTTCTTTTCTTCCGTCTGATGAATTGCAACCTCCAATTTCTCAACACTCTTCATCGGAATCCACGCTTTGCTGGACCGATAATAAGAGTTTGCCGCCTTCCAAAACTTTTCTGGATAAGACAGGCTGATTGCAAGATATTCCATCTCCCGCTCCCCAAGCGGCAAAATTTCACTGTAAGCCTCAAGCATCTTGTCACCAAGCATCACATTCCAATGATTCTTTTCCATCGTCTTCCTAAGGAAATAGTACAGATCCGCCAACTGAACATCTTGGTGAAAATGCTCGAAATTTGTTGTTGCAATTCCATCCTGCATCATCAGAACATTGTGATAATTGTATTCACCATGCGTAATCGTTGTTTTCTCTCTGCTTTGCTGCATCAACAACTCATATTCCGATTGTTCCAATCGGGCGCTCGCACTCTGCGCCCAGTCATACATCGCATCAAAATATTTCAAAAACATCAGCTCAAACTCACCTTTTCCTACTTTCCCGCGGATAAACGCCCGTACCTTTTTCATCTCACGGTTATGCCGGCAGTACTCCTTTCGCAAATCCTCGCCTTCCATAACAAAGGTCTCTGATTCCTCTCCAAAATCAATGGGTCCTCGCAAGACTTTATGCAGTTTTGCAAGATTTTTTGTCGCCCCCACAATTTCCTGTTCTTTTCGGATATCGCATTCTTTTCCGTCATACCAACGTTTGACCACATACTTAATCCCATCTTCTGATGTGCTGAATAATTCATGCTCTTTATTTTCTATGACCGCATCTACCCTGTCACATCCATTTTCCATCATGTGCACATATAATTTGTGCAGCATTGGAATTCTCTTTTCTGAAATCATAAGCTCCCTGAGTACAAAGAGCCCCTGATTTGTAGCACATAAAATAGCACCCCTGATTCTGCGGGTGCTTTTTATATCTATATCATATTGATCCAACACACTTACTTCGTTCTCTTTCATCGCTGCCCCTACATTCATTATTTCCTATTCTCTCTAAATGTATGACGGACATCTTGTAAGTATGTGTATTTCTACAAAAGAGTTTCCTTGCGCAGTTTCCTGCTTTGCTCCAATAAATCTCCTTTGTATTGTATTCCGGCTGCTCAATCACAAGCTCCAACAACGCCTGCAAGACGGCGCCAATCTGTTTTCCAGGCTGCATACCGTCCGCGATCAGATCGCTCCCCGAAACTGCTAACATCTTCAGAGAAACACACTCTTTTTTCTTCAGAATCTCTTTGTAGCACCGCTCGATTCCGGCAATATTTGAAAGCTTCTCCTCCCGCATATATTCACTCTGCGCCATTGTATCCGCTTTTCTGATCTCCAAATAATACGGAAACAATTCTTCACCGATCTTATTCATGGCTCTTCTGACGTTCTTCGGCTGTGCTGGCATGCGATAATCATGATACTGCACAAGTTTTGTCACTTTTCCAAGTGTATCATTATCAAACTTCAGTCTCTTCAAAATTCTTTTTGCAACTTCCGCTCCTTTTACATCATGCATCTTAAAATGTGCAACACCGTCTGCATCCACCGTCTTCATCTGAGGTTTTGCAACATCATGGAGCAGCATCGTAAGTCTCAAGACCTTATCAGCTCTGACCTGTTCGACCGCCTTCAACGTGTGCATTCCTACTGAATACATATGATGCGGCGTCTCCTGACCTGTCCGCATCATCTCATCAAATTCCGGAAGAACCACTTTTGTAATTCCAAGTTCATATGAAAGCGCCAGCAAACCCGGATTCGGCGATACGAGCATCTTGACCAGTTCCACCTGAATCCGCTCTGCACTGATATTTGCAAGTGTCGGCGCAAGCTTTCGAATCCCTTCCATCGTCTCGTCTTCAATCCGAAATCCAAGCTGTGCCGCAAATCGCACTGCGCGCAAAATCCGAAGCGCATCTTCCCCAAAACGCTCCCTCGCATTGCCCACACAACGGATCATCTTTCGCTGCAGATCTTCGATTCCGCCGAAAATATCCACCAGACCTTCTTCTTCATTATATGCCATCGCATTGATCGTAAAGTCTCTTCTTAAAAGGTCTTCTTTCAGACTTCGTGTAAACACAACCTCCCTCGGATGTCTGCTGTCCTCATATTCCCCATCCACACGGTATGTTGTCACCTCGAACGCCTCTTTGTCGACCAGCACCGTAATTGTCCCGTGCTCAATCCCTGTATCAAATGTTCTCCTAAACAGTGCTTTTGTCTCATTCGGAGTCGCCGACGTCGTAATATCCCAGTCATCAGGCACTCGTCCCAAAACAGAATCTCTCACGCAGCCACCAACCGCATACGCCTCGTAGCCGTTCTCCTTCAATTTGTTGATAATAAAATTTACTTTCTCAGGCAAAAAAATTTTCATATGCACTCCTTCGAGTTCCTTTGACTTCACAAAACTCACTGCAATTCGTCTCATTTTCCATATAAATGGATAGCAAAAAAGCGGGTGATGGGAATCGAACCCACGTATCTAGCTGGAAGGCTAGTGTTCTACCATTGAACTACACCCGCATGTTACGTATTATATTATTAAGCTTAAGCAACTTTTAAAAGTATGCCCAGAGCCGGAATCGAACCAGCGACACGAGGATTTTCAGTCCTCTGCTCTACCGACTGAGCTATCTGGGCTTCTGTATCCTTTTTAGCTGTTCCTTAACACAAGTGATATATTATCAAAGGTCAGCTAAAAGTCAACACTTTTTTTCAAATTTTTTCAATTTTTTAAATATTATGTTTATGAAGTGTAAATCCCCTGCCATCACTTCATTTACCTGATTGATGATCATGAAGGCTTTCGGGTCAATTTCCAACACAAGTTGATTGAATTTTGGCATCTCACGGTTGGACACTACCGTCAATAGTGCCATAGATTCTTTCCGCAAATATCCGGATTCTGTTTTGAGGAATGTAGAGCCACGGTCAAGCTTTTGCTGAATCGCTGTATTGATCTCTTCATAATGATCGCTGATAATCTTCACCTGCATCTGGCTCTTTCCATTTACAAGCACTTTATCCATAACCGTTGTGTAAATCATCACAAGAAGAATTCCATATAAAATCTTCTCTCGATCACGAAATACCATCTGCCCGATCAAGATCATAAAGTCAAACGCATACAGTCCCACAGAGACCGGAATCCCCAATTTCTTATTTAAGATCAATGGCGGAATATCGACACCACCCGTGGAAGCTCCCGCTTTGATGACAACTCCGATTCCTACTCCAATCAAAAGCCCCGCAAATATCGTACTGAGCAGCGGATCTGTCGTCAGCCCCTGAAGCGCATCTACTCTTTGAAGCACTCCCAGTATAAACGGAAAGTAGAACGTACTGATCAGCGTTGTCAGTGCAAACGAAATACCGAGCAGCCATATTGCCAGTAAAAACATCACAACATTAAACACTGCCGCAAAGACCTCCACCGGAATTCCCGCAAAATGTTTGCGATCAAACCAAGTCCGGTCGTCCCTCCGGTAATCAGTCCCATCGGCAGTACAAACGCAACAATTCCAAAACAATACGCCGTATTTCCAAATATTACCCAAAATAGTTTTTTCCAGTCAAAAAACGTTCTTCAACTCATTTTTCCACTCTGCTTTCATCTGAATCCCCCTTGTCCTTTTATCCATTTAATTTGTTAAAGAGAAAAAGAAAAGCAGGTATTCACCTGCTTTTCCTACTATCTGTCAATTTGAAATTTTTATACCCACTCCAAATATAACGTGTCATGTTCTCTCTCTTTTCTTCTGAACTTTGTCTTTCTATAATGTATCATCTTTTCCCGAAAGATTCAAGAACATTTTCCGTCTCATAAGGACAACAATTGCCAAAAGCGAAAGTAAAAGCGCTGCCATAACAGAAACATTTACACTGTCTCCTGTTGCTGCCGTTCCGTTCGAAGAACCACCATTTGGAGTACCGGATGTTCCGTTGTCCGGTGTCCCTGCTGTTCCGCCACCGTTTTGTTGTTTCAGAACAAGGTTACCGATCGCTGCTTCAATTGCATCTGCATAGGCATCTATCTCTTTTTGTTTTGATCTTGGCAGATTCTCATCTATGCTGCAAGTACATCTTTCAACGCTTTCACACTGTCGTCTGTATAGACACTTAAGTCTGCCGGAATCTTTGCTTTCGCTTCTATTCACTTTCGTGTAATCTGCAAGCTGCACAACCAGTTTTGCCTCTGTCATTTTCAAATGCTGATTTTGCGTCTTGGAACTCTTCCTCTGTTGTTGTCTTAGCATCCAGCTCCATCAATGTGTCGTATGCTGCTTTATACGCTGCATAGCTCGCATCTGTATAGTCCTCTGCCGGTGTCTTCAGGATGATAGAATCTCGATACTCATCCATTCCTGAAGCAAGTTTTTCCAAACCTTTTATTGCTGCACGAATCGCTTCTGCTCCTTTCGCAACAGATTCTTTTGTCCCGTCTGCTTTCAGTGCTTCCGCTGCCGCAACAGCATCCTGCAATACTTTATAACTGTCTGCTGTATAATTCTCTGCGTTGTATTTTTCTGACTCTGCAATTGCAGCTTTCAGATCCACAATACTTACAAGAGCTTTTTGTGCTTCACGCATCGCCGCGATATTGGCTTTGTCAAGCTCTGCATCTCCTTTGGACATATCTTTTTCAGCTTTTGCAATCGCCTGAGAAAGAATGTCATAGCTTGCACTTGTATAATCATCTTTGTTCAGTTCCCTGAGCTCATCAATCACTTTTTGGACATCGCTCTCACTGCCTTCTGCGAGCACTAAACTCTCCACCGCTTTATCTAACGCTTTAATGATATCTGCCACCTGATCTTTCGTTCCATTGTTCAGATATCCTTGCGCTGTCTTCACAACATCCTGAAGTGCTGCCCAGCTGTCTTCTGTGTAGAGTGTTTCATCTTTCTTCGCAATCTCTGCAAGTTTTGCATTCAGCGCCTCTGTGTTTACAAGCCCCTGTTTTGCCTGTTCAAATACATTGCGTGCCTCATAAATTTCTTTTGGATTCTTGCGTTCTGCTTTATCGGCTTTCACAATTGCATCCAATGCTGTCTTTGCAGTTGTGTATGACTTGTAAGATTCCTTTGTGTAGTTCGCCTCGTCATATACCGGCGCATTCTGGAGTTCCAATTCTGCAAGTTCTCTCTGGACAAGTGAGTACTGTAGTGCGTTTTCTGCCTCTTCGAGTTTTGCAAGCAAATCTGCTACCTCTTTCTCAGAGATATTTTCTTTGTCTTTTAATACCTCTTCAATTTGAGCAATCACCGTCTCATAGGCTGCATAGGTTCTTGCTGAATAAATCTCTACATAAACAGGCTGTTCTTCTGTTCCCACATTTTCTTTTCCTGCTTTCTGATTTTTCAGCGCATTCTCTAATGCAGTCACATCACCTTTGACAACGGCATTTTTATGTGCGGAAAGAAGTGCTTTCTCTGCCATATCTACTACTTCCTGTGTCACATACTCATTTGCTGCAATTTCTTCTGCAACCGCTTTTGCATCTTTAACTGCCTGTTTGCTGCCTGCAGTCCAATTGTCTGCGATTGGTTTTTTGATCGCCTCATTAAGCGCATCTTTATTGACTGCTGCTTTTTCTTTTTCATTTGTCTTTATAATAGAAAGCTCTGGGATATCCTTTCCCCATGTTACAATGATTTCCAAAATCTGACTGTCTTTTGCCACTGCAAATTCATTGATTGTCTGATTCAATTTTCCAATTGTAACCGCTTCCTGTTTCTCACCATTCTTATAGAGCACAGCCTTTACAGTTGCGTTGGAAACCTTTCCGTTTTGGATTATACGGATTGTTCTCTGGTTCGGTTCGCTGACACGGTATGTGAAAGAACCATTTTCTGCTGATGGCTTATACGTTGTTGTAAAGTCTCCATCAAACATATTAGACGGAATCTTTCCTGCTTCCTCTGTCACCTCTGACACTACATCACGGTTAGATTCTGTCGTCATATATGCGCCGCCATTGATCTGCAGCTCATACAATTCAACCCATCTTCCTGTGTATGTTGTCAATGGCACGATTCTTAAATAACGTCCGGATGCGCTAAGTCCTGTTGCTTCCGCATACATATTACCCGGATTTTTAGAGTCGTGTGTCAGATATTCCGCGTCTTTTGCAGTCGCTGTATTTGGCAGATTTACCGCATTTGCATTTCCTACTTCCAAAATCTTTGTCCACTCGTTATCTGGGGCATCTTTACTGTCTGCCACTTCAAATTTTGCATGTCTTAAGAAATCCACGCTCGTCTCTTTCATATAGTATCTGAAAGATTTGAAATCTACTGTCTGTCCGAGATCAAACACAATCTTTTTACCTGCATCCTGTGTTCCTGTGATTTTTCCGGATGTGGCAAGATTTCCGTCAAATAAGTTATTCACTTTTCCGGTTGTTCTTAAATCCTCTGCGGAACTATTCTGCGCGAAATCACTCTCTACTGCCTTTTCACCGATGAATGCGTAAGTCACTGCAAATTCTTCGATTGCAACATTTGCTGTCGCATCTGACGCATTGTAAAGTCTCACATATCTTGCATCTTCCAATGCTTTTGTATTGACATCTGTCCAGATTACTCCATTCATAGAGCTCTGCACTTTCACATTCGCATTGTCCCCTGCTTTCACCGCAATGTTTTGAATTGCTTTGATGTTCTTTAAGTCAACACCAATATATTGACCTTTTTCCAAGCTGATGGTTCCCGGCTGCAAAGAAGAAACTCCTTCTTCCACCTGTCCAACCATTCCGTGATTTTCTACATTTGTGTAAATATTCTCTATTGTTCCTGCCTGAGAAATTCTCTGCTCTACAGTGAATTCAGAGAATTTTGCCCAAGAACCTTTTTGCTCTAAGTTGCGGATACGGATGTAACGCGCTGTCACTCCATTCAAATCAATATCCAGCACATCTTTTCCTGTCGCTGCACCAGTATGAGATTCATATCCTTTTACCGGAGTCCATGTCTTGTTGTCTACGGATGTCTCAACTGCATATTTTACAATCTTGTCTCCACCGTCGTGTCCGACTACGATGTGCGCTTTGTCTAATACCGCCTCTGTTCCAAGATCATATCCTAAGAAATCATCTACCATCACATCATCATTCGTTGAGTTCGCACTTCCATCCGGATCATACCATACATATGTATCGTCATCTCCGTCATACAGACTTGTCTCTTTTGTATTCTGAGCTACCGTCCAGCGGTCTGTTTTCATCACTTTATATGTAATTGGAGTTGTCGCATTCTTTGACGCACGGATATCTAATTCACCAACACGCACCCACCCTGCTGTCTGCTCTTTGTTTACGATTCGGATTGCTTTGATCTTCTCGCTTGTTGTAAAGTTCACCGTCTGATCTTTTGCGTTTGTGAGATCTCCTGCTTTTTTCCAGTTATTCTGTCCGTCTACGCTGTACTGTACTTCTGCTTTCTTAAACACATCATTCGCCGCTGATTGTCCCTGTGTCATTCTCACACTGCCAATCTGTTTTGCCTCCGGCAAAGTTACCTGAATATAAGCACCTTCTGCGATTGTGTCGCGGTTCGGATTCTCATATGGTCCTTTTGCAAGCCATGCTTCTGTGGAAAGATCACCATCAAACAACTTGTCTGTTGTCGTTCCACTCTGTACAGAAATTCCACTCAATGTCACGGTTCCGGTATAACGCTCTGTCTCTGCTGGAGCTTCTTTTTGATTGTTGATCTGAATTTCACGAATCTCAAGCCAGCAGTCATTTTTGTTCGCCTCTGTCGCAATCAATCTGATTCCTTTCGCCTTCAGATCTTTCGGAAGATTTTCTTCCTCCACACTGATATCCTGAACTTTTCCCTGTTCTCCGGTAAAGTTATTATCCATTCCTTCCAAAGTCAAGTCTGTCCAAGTTCCATCTTCTTCCATGTACTGCAGTTTTGCATGCTCAAAATGATCTTTTCCTGTTCCAAGCACAAAACGAATGCTGTCCACATCAATCATTTTGTTGTATTCCACACCGATATAATCGTCTTTTGAAAGTGAGTTCGGATTTTTGTAAATCACTTTTGTGGATTCATCACCGTCAAAGAGATTCTCTTTCGCTCCTTCCGGTGTATCTTTTCTGCTTGTGATAAACTTCTGAATCACTTTATCCGGGTTGATTGCAGTCTCCGCCTTTGCAGATACATATTCCGCCAATGTATTGATAAATGGAACGATGTGTTGTACACCAACCTCTGCATATTCCTGATGATCTACATATAAAAAGTCATGTGTTTTTGATTGGTCAAATGCTGTCTTTCCGGCTGTGTTGTAATTGATCACAGCTGACACATCGCCCTCCAGATCACTCTTTACACCGTTTAAATATGCAATTGCCGCTTCTGTTGTGTCGTCCCAGCAGTCCAGCCAGTATACAATCTGTTCTTTGATTGCTTCATTTCCGCTGGCTCGATATGTTTTGGCAGCTTCCTGGAGCAGTTCAAATTCTTCAATCATTGCGTCCACATCAGCTGCTGTAAGTGTCTCCGCCTCCAGTTTTTCTTTAAATGCATTTAACTGTTCTTTCAATACTACAGATTCCTGTAATGCTGTAACACGTGAATCCATTGCCTGATTGATCATATGCTTTGACATCTCACGAAGCGCATCGCTTGCTTCATTTGAAATCGCAGAATTGTGGTCCACGAAAGAGAAGGATGCATTCCAAATCTCTTCTGCCTCTTCTTTTGTCTCCCAGATATTCCATGCATAAGATGCATTTCCGAAAATCGCAACTTTACTTGGCTCTGACTGCTGCATTGGATTCAACATAATCCCCTGAATCTTAGATGGTTCCACTCCCGGATGAAGGAATGTATCATATCCACCCATGATCAGGTGTTTCTTTGAGTTATCTGTACAAGGCCAGTTGATCCACATAAATGGTCCACGACCTACATTGTTTGTAAATGTAGAAGTAAAGTTATCCGTCACTTCTCCCCAAACTCTTCCGCCGGTCATAACAATCTGTACGTTGTCTGGTGCCTGTTTCAAAATCTGAAGTTCCTGACTGCTTCCGTTGCCCATGTAGTCATATGGAACATATGGAATTGTCATCTTCATATCCGGATATTCTTTTTTCACTTCTTTGAGCCACTCTGTCATATCGTTCAACAGACGTAATCCGTTTTGTCCACCCGGATTCCAGAAGTCATCTGCAAGAATGGCAATCTGACGTACGCCCTGATCGATCACCTGTTTGAATTTTGCCTGCAGTTTTGCTAAATCTTCCTCATAATGCTCGTCAAAACGAAGATGATTTCCGGCCGGGAATGGATGCAGCGCATATACATAACGGCATTTAGACTCATTTCCCGCCTCTGCCAATGGTCTGATCTTTGTCTTTAACTCTTCCTCTGTATAAAGTTCATCCCACTGCGTACGGTGCTTCGGATCATCTTTCGGTGCATAAAAATATGCATTCAGTTTATAATATCCGCCCCATTTCATCAGATTCACACGGTCTTCTGTAGACCATGGATTTCCATAATATCCTTCGATAAATCCACGGCTCACAACATCTGCATAATCCTCAATCTCAAAGTTTCGTATTGTGAGACTGTCAAGCTGTGCAAATACATGATACAGCGTAGTCAGTCCGTAAAATGCAGAATCTGTGTCTTTTCCAAGTACAGAGATTACATTTTCATCACTCGCCAAAAAATACGAATCTGTATTCTCAAACAATGCATCTCCCGGTGCATACTCTTTTGTAATATAGTCTTCTGCTTTTCCGTCTTCTCCGTGCACACCGACATAGACATTCGTCGCACCTTTCTTCGGCTCATCTGACTCCTTCACCTTAATATCTTTGAGCGCCGCAGCCTCCTCCAGCCGGTCTTTTGTCGCCTCATCAATTCCGGTGTCATAGATGACATTCATCTCCTTGCCAAGAATATATCTCCCTCCTGATATTCCATCTTATGAGGAGTTGGATAGATTACATAGTCCTCTGCGGTTTGTTTTGCCGCCTGTACCGGCATAAAATTAGTCGGTATCGCAACGGCTGCTGTCAGCATCCCGGCAATCAGTCTCTTTATCATTTTCTTTCCCATAATTTTCGC
>ENA-OQAN01001122-OQAN01001122.1-human-gut-metagenome-genome-assembly--contig:-NODE-1122-length-12340-cov-2.437894_pt1 | contig 12340 bp, 20 predicted proteins | sample MGYA00242735_ERZ504527 | MGnify/ENA primary metagenome ERZ504527 (study PRJEB26092, sample SAMD00036230) | human gut metagenome | host: Homo sapiens | study: EMG produced TPA metagenomics assembly of...
TGACGCGGGATGCTCGGCCATCTCGCCGCCCACGAGCGCGCAGCCCGCGAGCTTGCAGCCATCGGCCACGCCCTTGATGATCTTTGCCATGTGCTCGGCCTCGATGTGGCCGATGAACGTAGTCCAGGAAGAACAGCGGCTCGGCGCCCGAAGCCAAAATGTCGTTGACGCACATAGCGACCAGGTCCTGGCCCACCGTCTCGTGACGGTCCATGATCTGGGCGAGGACGAGCTTGGTGCCCACGCCGTCGGTACCGCTAATCAGAATCGGGTCTTCCATATCCTTAAGCGCGGCGGCCGAGAATAAGCCACCAAAGCCGCCGATGCCGCCGATAACCTCGGGGCGATTGGTGTCCTTGACCATCTGCTTAATAGCGTCAACGGCGCGGCCGCCCTCGGCGGTATCGACGCCGGCATCCTCATACGTCACATGCTTGCTGTCGCTCATCTGAGCCTTCCTCTCCCATTACCGTGGCGCCGCGCGGGCGCCAAACGGTGCTCATAGTTGCGTTCATTTCGGCGCGCGCCATAACAGCACGCGCCGTCATATCAACAAAACAGCAGGTGAAACCTACCAAAATAAACCTGTCCCTACATGGCAGGTTTTAGGCCTCGCCGTGCTCCTCTTCCCAGCTGCGGTCGACATATTTCTCGACCACGGCGTCGTCGTCAAAGTGCAGCGGCTTGTCCAGGTTGCGGGGCTTAAAGCCCTCCATGAACTTGTCACGGCCAAAGCTCTCGGGAATCGCCACGGGATAGCGGCCGGTAAAGCACGCGTCGCAGTAGCCGCCCTTGGGCATGACCTTCAGCAGGCCCTCAACCGAAAGGAAGGCCAGCGAATCAGCGCCAATGTACTCGCAAATCTCGTCGACCGTCTTGTTGGCGCTGATAAGCTGCGACTGCACGTCGGTATCGATACCATAGAAGCACGGCCAGATGACCTCGGGCGAGTTGATGCGGATATGAATCTCCTTGGCGCCGGCGTTGCGCAGCATCTTGACGAGCTGCACCATGGTGGTGCCGCGCACGATGGAGTCGTCGATGACGACCAGGCGCTTGCCCTCGATGTTGTCGCGCAGCGGGTTGAGTTTCATACGCACGCCCATGGCGCGCAGCTCCTGCGTGGGCTCGATAAACGTACGGCCACGTAGCGGTTCTTGATAAGGCCCTCGCCAAAGGGAATGCCGCTCTCGTGCGAATAGCCCTCCGCGGGCGGCAGGCCGGAGTCGGGCACGCCGATGACCAGGTCGGCCTCGACAGGCTCCTCATGTGCCAGCTGACGACCCATGTCGTAACGGCAGGCATAGACGCTCTTGCCGTTCATGATGGAGTCGGGGCGGGCGAAGTAGACCTGCTCAAAGATGCAGTTTGCGGGCTCTTCGGCGGCAGGCACGCCCTGCTCGGATACCAGACCCTCGGCGCTGATGCGCAAGATCTCGCCGGGACGGACGTCACGGACGTACTCGGCACCCACGATGTCGAGTGCGCAGGTCTCGGAGGCAACGACCCAGCCGCCGGCGCGCGTGACACGGACGGAGGAGTCGACCGTCGCGGCGCGTCCTGCGACGCAGCTGCGAAACGGATGCGGCATCGGCCTGGTCCCAGGCCCTCATCCACCAGCTTGCCCAGCACGAGCGGGCGAATGCCGTGCGGATCGCGGAATGCGTAGAGCGCCTGCTCGTTGATGAGCGTCATGGCGTAGCCGCCGCGCACGAGCTCCATGGTCTTGCGAATGCCCTCGCGCAGATGGCCAGTACGCTGAGTAAAGTAGCCGATGAGTTTGGTCGCGACCTCGGAATCCGAGTTGGAGAGGAACGGTACGCCCAGCTCGATCAGCTGGCGACGCAGCTCGTCGGTGTTGACGAGGGTGCCGTTGTGCGCGAGCGCGATAATGACGCTATTGATGGTAGAGAGGTGCGGCTGAGAGGCTTCCCAGCTCTTGGCGCCGGCGGTGCCGTAGCGCACATGACCCACGGCCAGCTGACCGGAGAGCGTCGACAAGTCGGCATTGGAGAACACGCGGTCGAGCAGGCCAGATCCTTGCGGACCATAACCGTACCGCCGTCACCAACGGCGATTCCCGCCGATTCTTGGCCGCGATGCTGCAGTGCACGCAGGCCAAAGTACGTCAGTCGAAGCCACGTCGCGATCGGCGCCCAGACACCAAAAACGCCGCATTCCTCATGCAGCTGGTCAGAGTCCGGATCATACGTCGACATGGCGTTCACCTGTCCCGCGGCACGCTCGGCCGCGCGGATGGTTTCTTGAGACATGGCATCCCCTCAGAGCCTCGTATTTTGGCGTTACCCGCCTTATTATACGCACGGCGCGACGCGCTCCCCCGCGCATGAGCAGCGCTTTTTAAAAGCCCACCGAGCTTATTATCCGTTTTGCGACCAAACATTTTATTGGGTAGTCCACTCTCAGGGGCAACGGCCTCGAAGACTTCCCGTGCGCCGTGTCTCGCCCGCGCTAGGGGCTACATTGTTGCAATTGGGACGTTCGTCCTGTCTTTTAGCTGGTCGTCGGCGTATCCTTGTAGGCTACTACAAGACGAGAAAGGTAGCGTATGGATCGAAATCAACTCGACCCCAGTGTCCCCAGCACCACGGAGGCCAAGAAGATCCCCCTTATCATCAAGGTCTACGCAGTCCTGTGCACCCTATCTGGCGTGGGCACGCTCCCGTCAGTCGCCGTCTTTATGTGGCAGGTCATCACCGCACTCATTAACGGCAACGTCGCCGCTAAGCTCGGTGATAACACCCTAGTCGCGGTTGGCCTTATCGTCGCCGGCATTATGCTCTCGCGGCAAGCGCGATCATCTTGATCGTCTTTGGCCTGGACCTCATCAAGACCAGCGGCGCAATGCCGCCCGCCTGTCTTACGTCCTCATCGCATTTACCGTCGTGGAGCTTTTAGTTGACGTGATGCTCCAGGCATCGGACCCTTCCTGCTGCGCCCCGCCGTCCAGCTTGTCATCCTCATTGCGCTGTCGGCCACCGTCGACCCCACGCTACGCCAGGAGCGCGAACTGCAGCGCCGTCTGCAAGAGATGCTCGACCGCGATGCCCGCCGCCGAGGGGATGCTCGGCCGCGACGAAACCGGCGAGGGCTACATCAAGCTCAACTACTTCAACCTGTTCTGGGTATTCTTCGTCTGCAGCGTGTTAGGTCTCATTCTCGAGGAAGTCTGGCATATGGTCGTCGTCGATCCCGGCGTCTATCAGGACCGTGCCGGTATGCTATTTGGCCCCTTTAGCCCCATCTACGGATTTGGCGCGGTGCTCATGACCATGGCGCTCAACCGCTTCTATAAAAAGAATCCTCTGATCATTTTCCTGGTAAGTGCCTGATCGGCGGCGCTTTCGAGGTGTTTGTAGGCTGGTTTATGCAGACCTCATTTGGCGTGGTGTCGTGGAGCTATTCACACATTAGGCTATTCGGCATGCCCGATCCCATCGCGGTATTGACCGGGGGACGCACATGCACGCCGTTTGCCTGCATGTGGGGCCTGGGTGGCCTCATCTGGATCAAGGTCTTGCTGCCGCGCCTGCTTAAGCTCATCAATATGATTCCATGGAAACGCCGCTACTCTGCTACCGTCATCCTGACCGCCGTCATGTTGATCGACGGCGTCATGACGTTGCAATCGCTCGACTATTGGTATCAGCGCGTCAACGGAACCGTTCGAAATATTCCCGTCGCACAGTTCTATGACAAGCATTTCGATAACGAATATATGGAGAACCGTTTTCAGAGTATGACCATGAGCCCCAAGGACGCCACACGCGTGTAGCAAACGCCAGAGCAAAATAGCTCCAACACATCAAAGCCCGCTGGCAGATCTACATGAACTGCCGGCGGGCTTTCGCTATAGACAGACTCGGATTGCCGACGAGGCCTTACGCCTCGCGCTCGACCTCGCTCACGCACTCGTTCTTGATGGTGCCGACGAGCGACTGCAGCGCATCGACCACATGCGGGCGAATGTCCCCGCCAATGAGCACGAGCATGATGTCGTCACCTACGGTAAGCTCGCCGCTTGCCAGCCACACGCGCACATAGCCGATACCCGGCATCGTGCGCGTCGCCTCGATAGCGGCCTGCACCTTTTCGGCATCGAAGCCAAACACCATGCCGCCCACCTTGTGGCCTGGCGCCACGCCATCGGTCTCGACTCCGCGCACTTCGGCCTTGGGCGTCGCGCGCACCACGCCGTTGTGTGTCAGGTACATCCCACAATCAGCCGCCGAAACATCGGCCTTGGCTTCGCGCAGCCAAGCATCAACCGAAGGCATCGATTTGCCGTTCTCAAGCATCATTTCTCCTTTTGATTTCCAGGGTAGTCTTTTTGGGACGGGGCCCGGACACTTTATTCCTCGACCGGCGTGAGCACCATGACGGCGCGCGTATTGCTAAATGACAGCGAACGGCAGGTCACAAGCGTTACGACCTTGGTTGCCGAAGCGGCACGATCGGTGGCATCGCTCGCCACGGCAGAGGCACCGTCGAGCATCTCGGACAGATAATTCTTCAGTCCGTCATCGCCCTCAAAGTTGGGCGTGCGCGCTTGGCATACGTGTCCTCGACCACCTTGGTCGCCAGCGGACGCAGCTTATACGTCGCGTCACGTGTGATGTAGTACACGTAGTCCATGCTGTCGAACGTCGCTTGATCGGTCGTATCCGAAATCACGTTGAACATCGAACCGTCGTTCATGTGATGACCGTAAATCGTGGTCTGCTGATCCACCATGCCCGGCGCGGTGTCGTCGCTATCCAGGAAGATGGCACCCGACGCATTGGCGGTGCCGTCGAACAGCGTGTTGAGGTACTTGGAGTTGTTGTTGGTCTGCACCACGGGGTAGTTGATGTTGGTGCCGGGCGCGTAAATCCAACCCACAACCTCGGGATTTGTCTGGGCAAGCGCATTGAAGTCGATAATTGGCACGCCACTGGCGTCCTTGTCGCTCACATATTGCTTTTCGATTTTTTGATACGACTCGCTCGCCTGCTTGTAGCCAATCTGCGCGTTGATAAAGATAGCGGCCGCAGCAACGATCAGGCCAATACCGATGATGATGAGCAGAATGGGAATGACGGAGCGGCGATTTTTGCGCGGCGGCTCGGTATAGCTCGATGGCGCGGCATGCGCCGAAGAGCGAGGTGACTTCTTGGCCGTACTGTATGACGAAGGGCGATATGCAGCAGGTGTATCCTGACGGCGATGCTTCGCCGGCGTCACGGGGCGCGGCGCACGTGACTGCTGAGGAGAGGATGTCCGACCCTGCTGCGGCGCGCGGGCTGCTCCCGACTTGGCTGGATCGGGAATCCGAGAAGCCGAAAAACGCTTTCCCTGATAGTCGGACATGGCTCTCCTTATGCTGCAAATGGACTGGCAGAGCGCTTAGGCGTCAGCCATCTCCTGCTTCATCTTCTCGATAACCTTGCGATACTCGGGGTCGCATGCGCCCAGAATCTGCGTGGCGTAAATGGCAGCGTTCTTGGCACCGTTGATGGCCACACAGGCAACGGGCACGCCCGAAGGCATCTGCACCATCGACAGCAGCGAGTCCATACCACCCAGATCGCTCGTCTTCATAGGCACGCCGATGACCGGCAGCGGCGTAAACGCAGCCACGACACCGCCCAGGTGAGCAGCCTTGCCGGCGGCGGCGATAATCACTTTTATACCGCGATCGGCAGCAGTCGAAGCCCACTCGTGGACCTTCGCCGGCGTGCGGTGCGCGCTCGCAATGACGAGCTCATAGGGCACACCCAGTGCCTCGAGCTCGGCGGTGCAGCCTTCCATAACGCCCAGATCGGACTTGGAACCCATGATGATCCCGACAACCGGCTTTTGATCTGCCATAAACATAGACCTCCTGTTGAGAGCGGTGACGCAGCGAATCCGCGACCCTTAACTACTGAGAGTAGTATAGCCGCTCCCGTCCCTGCGGTCTTTGTGGTGGCGGCTGAGCCTTTCCCTCGGGAACTGGGCTTCGCGAAGTTTCCCGAGGGAAAGCTCAGCCGCCACCCTGCGACCTACCGGGGATTGCCATGACGTACGTTGGCTGATGAATTGGAAAGAAAGGTTAACGGAGGCTGAAAGGCAATTGGTCCAGAAAAAACCCTGACGAATCTAATTCGTCAGGCCCTACCAACGCTCACTCGTCGTTCATCGTTAAAGCTAGATATTCTCTTCCGCCCATTTCTCGAAATCGAGTGTTCGTCTCTGAGCAGTTCGGTAGACTTCCATGTCTTCGCGAGCGCCTACCACTACGATGGCCATTTTTTCTTTAATTCTGATGAGACGGTACACGATTCGAATGCCACTTCCCCTGAGCTTGATTTTCATAAAGCCAGTCAAATCCGTACCCGCCTTGTTTCCAAGAGGCTTGCCAAATCCACCCTCGTTCTGCGGCAATGGGTTCGTTCTGATTTTTTCTATAGCCTTAAGGACAATCTTTCGTTGGGAGCCGTCCAGACGCTTAATATCCTTGAGAGCATCTGGGTAGAAAGCGACTTCGTACCCACTCATTCAAACTCGACCTCATCCATCTGATCGAGTTCGTCCTGGCTCACACCCAGCTCTTCCATAACATCAGACAGGGAAACAAGCGCATCGTCACCTGTCGCAGCCACTCTCTTAAGCGCCAACGTTAACAAGGCGAGGTCCTCCTCCGCTTGCTTCGCTTCCCTGTATTCATCGGGTGTCACAATCACAAATGCTGGCTTGTTGTGTTTGAGGACCACAACAGGATTGTCGTCCCCAACCTTCGAAAAGGCAGCCGAGCCCTTACCGTGGCTGAAATCGCTAATTGGAACAAGGTTGTCGAGCATCTGCAAGGCAGGCATACATACCTCCTAAAAATGAATTCTTTTTCGAATTCATTTTATCATTCTTTTTTGCTATATTGTGCCGCGCAACAGAAACAACCTTTTAGGATACGAATCCGAGCTTAGAATGACTGTTGGCCCTCGCACCGCCCTTGCCTCTTTTATTACGTCAAGTGGTATACAGCGAAGCAAAATGGCAATCTAAAGCACGCGGCATTCGCCTCGCATCGCTACAAAAAACAAACTGCTCCCCACCCACTCGGGCAAGGAGCAAGCCTCATTTTTATAATCAGACCGAGAACCACAAACGCAGAAACACAGGCGACTTCAGTCCTTATCGCCGAGAGACGTTATTGTGCAGCCATTTCTTTAAGCTTCTCGCCATCAACAAACACACGTCTTCCGATTGCGGGTACACGCCAAAATGATCGAAAAAACCATGGTCACACCCGGCATATTCGATGACCTCAACATCGATTCCTGAAGACCGTAATTTTGTAGCCCATTTTTCATCGGGGATACGAAGCGGATCGTATTCGGATGTCACGATAGTCACCGGGGAGAAATCAGTGCAGTCCTCAAGCATTAGCGCAGAAATCAACGGGTCATGAGGAGACATTTTTCCGTGTGCGCAAAGTTCGACCATCGGACCGTCCGAATCGCGAAGATGGTCGATGCGAAAACGCGCAACGTCCTCCTGATCGGCTATCGCAGGAAAATCCTCATATCCCTCGCCCTGTTCGCCCGCAAGGTCGACTTCAGGATAGATTTCGAAGGCATGGGCTACAGCTCCAGCACCCCTGAGCTGAACACACGCATTAGCAAGGCTTCCTCCCGCGGAGTCGCCGGCGACCATTATTTTATGAGGATCGATTCCGAGATCCGCGGCATGCTCGCGCACATAATCAAGAGCAAGAACGCAATCCTCGATCTGCCCCGGAAATGCCGTCTCCGGCGCCAAGCGGTATTCCGGATAAACCACCACTGCACCAGACTTTTCGGCGATGAACTCGAGCTGATGTTCAAATTGCAGAACATTCCCCGCCATAAACGCGCCGCCGTGCAGGTAAACAAGCGCCGGACTTGCCTCCTTATGATTTGGTGGCGTCCAGACGAATAAATCTATATAGCGATCGGCCGCCTCCATGAGGATCTCATCGCGCTGAACCTCACCATCGAGTAGGCGGTATGTCGGCTTATCCGGGCGATGACGCATTCCAATAAGGCTCGTCCAGCTCGGAGACATGCTAACATTCCGCATCTTCTTGCGGGATACCTCGAGAATTCGTGGGTCAAGCACATGCTCTCTTTCATCATCAGGAACCGGACGAATTTGAACCTCGAGCCCTCTCTTCTCGGTTATAAACGAGCGACTGGAAATGGCACCAATCAACGCCTCGTCGTATTGTCTACCCATCTTAAATCCCCTCTCGGCAATAACGCCAAATCGATATTTCCATAACTTTTGAGATAACGGCTTATGATGTCTCAGTTGTCGTATATCTATGTACTAAAGAAACTGAAAACCAAGGGGTCCACCATGCCTGCAGCAAAAGACGAGTTCACTCAGCCAGAACTTCTCTATCAGACCGTTGAAAACGACATCCTCAAGAAAATAGTTTCTGGCGAACTCCCCGGCGGCAGTCAGATTCCCACCGAAACCGAGCTTTGCAAGCAATACAAAGTAAGCAGGATCACCGTAAGACGCGCCGTACAGAATCTCATTGACCAAAGCTTGCTCTACCGCCTGCGAGGCAAGGGAACATTCGTAAACCCATCGAAGCTCACCCTGAAACGAGGAACAAGCACCATTTTCAATTTGAGCGCCGACCCCCAATACGGCGATAAAACAACCAAGTCCATCTTGGAAACAGGCTTAATCAAGCTGATGCCCACATTGCACGGGAGCTCAAAATTGACAACGGAACCGTAGTGCAACGAGTTGCGCGCTTGGTTTATATCGAAAATGCCCCCTGCGCCATCGACACCGTTTATGCAACGCAGAGCACTCTACCGGACTGCTGGAGCTTCTCACAGACAATGCCAGTCTTTTCGACCTGATCGCCAACCATTACAGCATCGCAACCGGTATTGAGAAGCTCAAAATCACCGCAGGAATAGCGGGGCTCCAAGAAGCAAGCCTTCTCGGTTATATCGTTGGAGCCCCCGTGAGCGTTGTCGAGCACGTCACATATGCCTGCGATGAGATGCCGCTCCACTATTCAAAAACCGTTTGGCGAGCAGACGCATCGTCCTTCGAGTTCAGCATCTCAAAAGATGGACGCCTTCTCTAGCCCAAAATCCCCAGGACGCCGAGCACAATACCAGCAGCGAGAATGCCCACAATCTGCCAAATTATTTTGACCTGTTTCTTATTGCAAAGACACATGATTCCGAACGCGCAGAGCGGCAAAAGAGCCGGGAATATCCCGTCGAGCGTTTCCTGCAACTTAAACGCGGTGTCGCCGAAGTTAAGAGCGAGCGGAGTGGTAACTGCAACGGTGGTCGCTACCATTCCACCAACTACCATTAGTCCCACAATCGCCAGGCCGGACGTAACTTTGCGCATTACATCAGAATCGTTCAGCTTTGAAATCATGCCACTGCCAAGCGAATAACCATACTGAAGCCCAAACCAGCGGATCAGGATCGTTGGGACATTATAAAGAAGCAGGAACAGGATTGGGCCGAGCAGACTGCCCGAAAGGCAAAGTCCCGTCACAACGCCCGTCGCAATCATGCGAAGCGTACTGGCGATCAGCGAATCTCCAATACCGGAAAGCGGAGCCATAAGCGATGCTTTCATGGCGTTAATTGAGGCGGCGTCAAAGTCCTGATTGTTGGCGTTCTCCTCCTCCATGGAGCCACAATGCCGGCGACCAGAGGATTAAACGTAACTTGAATATTGTAGAACTCAAGATGACGCTTATATGCTCGATCCGATCTTCGGGCTTATCGTATAACCGCTTGATTACCGGAATCATGTCGTAGCAGAAACCAACGTTCATTTGTCGGTCAAAGCTCCACATGATGTTGAGTGGAAAGCTACGCCAAAATAACGCCTTTAAGTCTTTCTTGGTTATTCTCTTATCGGTCGATTTATTTGACTCCGGCGAGAGCTCAAGAACACCATTAGAATTCGTTGTCATCGTCAACCTCCTTAGCGACCGCCGCACTGGCAGGCATAAAAATGTGAGCCATATTGAGGATCCCAATCAGGATCAGCGAAAACGCCACGATACCGATCGTCGGAATATTTAGATAGGCACTCAGCAAGAAGCCTCCAAAGAATAGGAAGCTCAGCTCCTTGGTGGACAGGATTGACATAAGCTGCGCAAATCCAAGCGCGGGCAGAATACCCGTTGCGATCGTAAGCCCATTCGTAAGCCAATCAGGGATGGCGTCAATCAGCGCCTGAACAGCATCATTTCCAACGTAAAAAGCCACGCCGCAAATCAAGCCAAGCGCAATGATGTAGAGAATTCCATTGGTCCACATAGCGGCTGCAATCGTTTTGGGGTCGTCCTTTTCGGCACCACGATCAGCCAGACAGCCATAGGAGGCGTAACAACGCTATACATAAGGCTGTCAAACATGCCGGCAAGCACCGCAGTGGGCATAGCAATAGTCAGAGCGGTCTCGGGACCCGCACCCATAGTAATCGCAAAGGCTGTTCCCAAAACTGAACCAACAATTACGTTGGGCGGCACGGCAGCACCAACCTGCCAGACCCCCATAAACGCGAGTTCGAGCTGGAAACCAACAATAACGCCAGTCGGAATATCACCCAAAAAAATACCGACAATCGCTCCGAGGACAATCGGACGCTCGACCATCGCGGTACCGAGCAAATAATCCGATTGACCTATAGCAGCAGCAAGACCAACCAGAAAAGCCTGAAGCAGCATATTTCTCTCTCTTCCTACAAATCAAAACTTGTTACGATGCGTTTTTTCTCACTAGCAACCTGCCTTACCTCGAACTCGATTCCATCAGCCATGGCTTTCTTAATTTCATTAATATCGGATTGGGAAAGGCGCACAGCAGGGCCAAGCTCCTTTACGCTATCCCCCAACGGTCGAGCGCCGCCTAAATTCACAGACGTTATTTTTGGACACGCACGCGCAACTTCACAGGCGTCATGTACATTTCCCGTAACAACAATTAGCTCGTATTTATCCACCGCGCTTCCGTTAAGGGCCACGATGGAATCTTCTACACTTTTGACAACCAATTTGGCATCAGCGGGTTTTGCAATTCGCAGCGCTTGAATTCGCTCTTTGCTTGCGGCGTACTCATCTGAAACCACAAGAATAGCGTTTGCTTTAAGCGCTGGATACCAAGAGAACACGGTCTGCCCATGCACTAACCGGCTATCGACGCGGCACAGTTTAATCATTTTGCCCCTTTCTCGACTTGAACGCAGACAATCATCCTTGACTGCTTATGCATATTACGTCATATGACGTAATATGCCATTACACAATATCTTGAACGGTTGAATATCACCGCTAAATGGTATTTATCTCTAGAAACAGGGGAAGGTGCAATCCGTCTAGACACAGTGCGTCGGGGGCGGGCTGGGTTTTTATCTTCGCTCCCCTTGCTTCGCAAAGTCGCTCAGCTAAATAACCCAGCCGCCGCGGGACACCCTGCGACCTACCGGATATTGCCATGACGTACGTTGGCTGATTTGGTTTGGAATGGGAGGTTGACGAGGCTGAAAGTCCCTCCTATATAACGTGGGCGCGTCGTTCGAATGAACGACGGCGCCCGCACTCATTTTCTATTCAGCCTAGTCATCGCGCAAAGCCCCTTCGGCAGCACACGGTGCTATTGAATCACCGCAGGCCGGGCGGGAGGCGGACCTTTCTCTCGGAAAACTTCGCGAAGCCCAGTTTCCGAGAGAAAGTGTCCGGCTGCCGCCCCGGCCGACCAGGTCACACTACACCGTGTACTGCGGCAGGTCCTGCAGGGCGATGACGTCCATGCCCATGTCGTTGGCGCTGCCGTGACCCTGCTGGTCCTCGCGCACCGCCTCGATGGCACTCACGTACGTGTTGGCGGCAGACATCGCGGTCACGCAGGTCACGCCGCGGCGCACGGCCTCGGTGCGCAGCAGATAACCGTCGCCACGCGAGCTCGGGCCGTATGGCGTATTAATGATCACCGCAATCTTGCCATCGGCGATGAGGTCGCCGATGTTGGGACGCTCGCCGTCGTGCGGGCCGCTAATCTTCTCCACGATCTCGCACGTCACGTTGCCGCCGCGCAGCACGCGCGCCGTGCCTCGGTGGAGCAGATATCAAAGCCAGGTAGCGCAGGATACGCGCGACCGAAAGGATATGACGCTTGTCGCGGTCGCACACGCTGATGAACACCTTGCCGGCGCTCGGTCGGGCAGCTTGTAGTCGATCGCCAGCTGCGTCTTGGCGTATGCTCGGGATAGCTCTTGGCGATACCCATGACCTCGCCCGTCGACTTCATCTCGGGCCCCAGGA
>ENA-OQAN01001125-OQAN01001125.1-human-gut-metagenome-genome-assembly--contig:-NODE-1125-length-12332-cov-1.871774_pt1 | contig 12332 bp, 17 predicted proteins | sample MGYA00242735_ERZ504527 | MGnify/ENA primary metagenome ERZ504527 (study PRJEB26092, sample SAMD00036230) | human gut metagenome | host: Homo sapiens | study: EMG produced TPA metagenomics assembly of...
CCTCATGACCACCTTTCACTTCCCACTGGGCAGCTCCGTCGCTCACCCGGGCATACGACTGGTCAGCCTGCAAAGCTCCTGCCGGAACTACAATCTGATCGAGCAACTTGCGTCCGGAGTCGTAAAGACCAATCCAGTTGGCCTCCGTCTTGCTCAACTCAAAGTTGGTATGGAACGTACCTCTGCGGGGAGCATTGTCCGCCCAGAAAAGCGTATGCTGACGCGGCTTGACAAGAGTCAGCACGTCTCCTTTCGGAATGAAATACGTAGCCGTATCACCCGGCTGGCTGCTCACCCGGAGCAGACAGCCTGCCAGATCGGCACTGCTGTATGACTGGTTGAATATTTCAATCCATCCGCTGTGAACACCATAGTCATCCTGAAAATTGGAAACATTGTCCACCAGTACCTCGTTCAGCACCAGCTTGGTGTTCGTCTTCTTTCCTGACAGGAAGTAAAGCCGACCAGCAGAAGCAGGGAAAGAAATATTCCGGTTCTATATCTGTTCATAATCATGCATTTTAAGGGTTACAAAGGAATATTGCCATGCTTCTTAGCCGGGTTGGACAGTTTCTTGGTCTGCAACTGCTGCAAGGCGCGGATGATGCGGAAACGTGTATTACGCGGTTCGATTACATCGTCGATATAACCATACTTCGCAGCGTTGTAGGGGTTGGCAAACAGCTTGGTATATTCTGCTTCCTTTTCAGCCATGAAGGCTTTCGGATCGGGAGCTTCCTTGGCTTCCTTGGCATAGAGTACCTCAACTGCACCGGCACCACCCATTACGGCAATTTCGGCTGTCGGCCATGCATAGTTCATATCGCCACGCAACTGCTTGCAGCTCATCACAATGTGAGAACCTCCATAAGACTTGCGCAGGGTAATAGTCACCTTAGGCACAGTAGCCTCTCCGTAAGCGTACAGCAATTTTGCACCATGCAGGATAACGGCGTTGTATTCCTGTCCTGTTCCCGGCAGGAATCCCGGCACATCTACCAGCGAAACGATAGGAATGTTGAAGGCATCGCAGAAACGGACAAAACGTGCCCCTTGCGGGAAGCGTTGCAGTCGAGCACACCGGCCAGGAACTTAGCTGGTTGGCCACGATACCTACTGACTGTCCGTTGAAACGGGCGAAGCCGATGATGATATTCTTGGCAAAATCACGCTGCACTTCCAGGAACTCACCGTTATCAACAATCGCACCGATCACCTCATACATATCGTATGCCTTGTTGGGGCTGTCCGGAATAATTTCATTCAGAGAATCCTCCAGACGGTCGATCGGATCAGTACAGTCCACATAAGGCGGTTCTTCCAGATTATTCTGAGGAATATAGCTCAACAGTTTACGGATCAGAGCCAGACCTTCTTCTTCCGTAGAAGCAGTGAAGTGAGTCACACCCGAACGGTAGAATGCACGCTGGCACCTCCCAAATCTTCCTGTGAAACGTCTTCACCCGTTACGGTCTTCACCACCTTCGGTCCGGTCAGGAACATATAGGAAGTACCTTCCATCATCAGGGTAAAGTCAGTCAGAGCCGGAGAATAAACGGCACCTCCTGCACACGGTCCAAAAATACCGGAGATCTGCGGGATCACTCCCGAAGCCAGGATGTTGCGTTGGAAGATCTCTGCATAACCGGCCAGTGCATTGATACCCTCCTGAATACGTGCACCACCAGAGTCGTTCAGTCCGATGCAGGGAGCTCCCATCTTCATGGCCATATCCATCACCTTACAGATCTTGAGTGACATGGTCTCGGAAAGAGAACCGGCAGAAACCGTGAAATCCTGTGCGAATACATATACCAGACGCCCTTCAATCGTACCGTAACCGGTTACAACACCGTCACCCAGGTAATGCTTCTTGTCCATACCGAAATTCGTGCAACGATGCTTGACAAACATATCCATTTCTTCGAAGCTGCCTTCATCCAGCAACATCGCGATACGTTCGCGGGCAGTGTACTTTCCTTTTGCGTGTTGTTTCTCAATCGCTTTTTCCCCGCCGCCCAGACGTGCCTGTGCGCGCAGTTCAATAAGCTCCTTTACTTTTTCAAGTTGATTGCTCATGGTATCAGGTATTAGATAATTAATGTAAATACAGAGACACAAAACAACGGGGAACGGATCACCGCGAATCCCGTTGTTTCGTGTCTCTGCGTATCATATTCAAACTCTTCATTATTTTTCACAAAGTTCGGTCAGTACTCCCATCGTTGACTTCGGATGCAGGAAAGCAATATTCAGACCTTCTGCGCCCTTGCGTGGTGCCTTGTCAATCAGACGGATGCCTTCACCCTCAGCCTGGGCCAGAGCCTGAGCCACACCGTCTTCAACGGCAAAAGCTACATGGTGTACACCCATACCCCGGTTTTCAATAAACTTAGCGATGGTACTGTCCGGACCGGTTGGTTCCAGCAGCTCGATCTTAGTGTCTCCACATTTCAGAAAGGCAGTCTTTACTTTCTGATCTTCAACGGTTTCGATATTATAACATTTCAAACCGAGTACATTCTCATAATAAGGAAGGGCCTCTTCAATGCTTTTTACGGCAATGCAGATGTTCAATGTGAGAAAATTTTCATAATTGCGTTTTTTTAAAAGGTATTAAATCAAAGTCAATTTGCATCAACTGCACAAAGAAAACAATTTTGTGCTAAAACACGAAACTTTTTCGGATAAATATTATTAGAATCTGCTTTAAAAAATCCTTTTTCCGCAGCTCTTCTCACACATAAATTTTAATCAGCAGGCGATTCAGCCATTCCCATCTCACCCGGAACCATCTCCGGCTGCTGAGCTGTTTGCCACCAAAACGAAGAATAAAATCGCGGAAACCGTAGCGGCGGAACGGCAATCCGGCATCAATGAATTCAAAATGGCATATCCTTGCTCACGTGCATAAAGCATCGCATTCCACACGGCCAGTACACCCGGATAGAGCCAGGCATAACTCTTGCGCATTCCTCCGGAGAAAAGCAGGTATGCACAGTCACCCGAAAACAGACAGACCGATCCTCCGATCACCTTACCTTTATATTTGACTACGAAAATTTTGCCGAGCTCCCGTCGGGAAGGTTCCGAGATCAGGGACAGAAAGAAACGGATATCCGGAAAATAACGATGAACCTTGGGCAGGTAATACTGGCGAAGCATGGTAAACAGGGCACACACATCTTCCTCGCTCCGGGCTACTTCCATAACGGCTCCATGCTTCAGTCCATTGTGGATCTGCCGTTTCCGGGAAGCACTCATCCACTTGTCTATGAGTTCCTGATGAATGGAGTTGCGCACCCGCAACCACTTGACCGGGAAATAGCCGTTAGCCCGGAAGTAACGGTAACCGAACAGCGGTTCCTCCAGGTTCCGGAACTCTATGAGAAAAGAATCCTCTTCGTGACGCAAGGTCAAATAGGCCAGCATTTCCCGGAACACTTCTTCCCGCTTCATGCTGCCTCCGAAATAATCCCCTACTCCGTATACAAAGGTTTTCGACCATCCTCCCCACAGGGAAAACTGACGGCGAGTGATCGACAGAAGCTTACCCACGGGACTTTCTCCTTCAAAGGCTACAAGCATGACGGTGTATAGCCGGGAGTCTGCTCCAGCACCCGGAACAGTTCGGTAGAATGGAAGAGGTTGTCGCCCGGCAAGGCAGGAATATCTTCCGAATGATAATATGTAGACAATCGGAGCGCCATGTATGCAAATTTAGGATTTTTTTTGAGCATTTGCATAAGAAAGGCTATATTTGTCACATCAAAAACAATTATTTATGGAAAATTTCAGCGATCTGATCAAAAAGCGGCGGAGTACCCGAAAATTCACGGAAGAGGAACTAACCCAGGAACAGGTGGTAAGTCTGCTGAAGGCAGGACTGATGGCTCCTTCATCGAAAAGAAGCAACTGCTGGCAGTTCATCGTGGTGGACGACAAGGAAACTCTGGAAAAACTTTCGCACTGCAAGGAATCGGGAGCAACCTTCGTGAGCGATGCAGCCCTGGCCATCGTTGTTACTGCCGATCCGATGGTAAGCGATGTCTGGATCGAAGATGCCTCCGTGGCCTCCATCCTGATCCAGCTGCAGGCCGAAGATCTGGGACTGGGAAGCTGCTGGGTTCAACTGCGTGAACGGTTTACAGCAGACGCGTGCCCGCCAACGAATATGTGCATGAGGTACTCGACCTGCCTCTCCAGCTACAGGCTCTTTCCATCATTGCCATCGGTCACAAAGGCATGGAACGGAAACCGTTTGATGAAAGCCACCTGCAATGGGAAAAGATACACCTTAACAAATATGGAGGAAAATAACCATGTCGGCATCCAACCACAAAGACACCTATCAGGCCACAGGGGTATTCCTGGTACTGATGGGCATCCTTTATCTGCTTGACAAATGGATCGGCTTCAGTAGCCACGGACTGCCCTGGGTAATGCAGAAAGACACCATGCTGCTGTATGCCGCCGTCATCTTCCTCTGGTTCAAGAGCGACAAGTCGGTGGGAATCATTCTGGCCGGAATCTGGCTCATCCAGAACATCGGACTGGTCATTGCCCTGCTGGGACAAATGTCTGCCTACCTGCTTCCGCTGGCCCTGCTGCTTGTGGGAGTGATTCTTTATTTTATATCTTCACGCTGATTATGGACGAAACACATCTGTATAACCTGACATTCATCGGGGCAGGTAACGTGGCTACCCACCTGTCACAAGCCCTGTCGCAACACCACTGCTGCATCCGGCAGGTATTCAGCCGCACGGAAGAATCGGCCCGTGAACTGGCCGGACGGCTCCATACTGCCTTCACCACCCGTCTGGACGAGATTGATACAGAAAGCGATCTCTACATCGTTTCCATCAAGGACTCGGCTCTGAACGAAGTACTTCCTGCACTGACACGACGCAATCCGGATGCTCTCTTTGTGCATACGGCCGGAAGCGTTCCCATGAGTATCTGGAACGGACTGGCCCGGCGACACGGAGTGATCTACCCCATGCAAACCTTCAGCAAACAGCGGGATATAGACTTCACGACTACCCCGTTCTTCATCGAGGCCAACTCAGAAGAAGATACCCGTCTGCTGATGCAGCTGGCACAGCGCCTCAGCGAAAAGGTATATGAAGCTTCTTCCGAGCAGCGCAAATATCTCCACATTTCAGCCGTATTCGCCTGTAATTTTGCCAACCACATGTATGCAGTGTGTCATCACCTGCTCAGCGAACACGGGCTTCCGTTTGAATCCATGCTTCCACTCATCGAGGAAACAACCCGGAAAATACACTACCTGACGCCCGAAGAAGCACAGACCGGTCCGGCCCGACGGAACGACTGCAACATCATGGAAGATCATCTGCACATGCTGGAAAGTGAACCGGAACTAGCCGAAATCTACCAGAACATCAGCCGAAACATCCGGCTATGCGCAAAAAACAAAAAAGTCAAACCCGTAACATCAATCTGTAATTTATGATAGACTACGATTTAACCCGAATCAAGGCACTCTTCTTCGACGTAGACGGAGTGCTGAGCGCCGAAACCATCCTGCTTCATCCCAACGGAGAGCCCATGCGTACCGTCAACATCAAAGACGGATATGCCCTGCAACTGGCCGTGAAATGCGGTCTGCATGTAGCCATCATCACCGGTGGAAAAACAGAAGCCGTGCGCGAACGTTACAAAGGACTGGGCGTACAGGATATCTGTCTGGGAGCTGCCGTCAAGACCAAAGAATACCACGAACTGATGCAGAAATACGACTTGAAGCCCGAAGAGGTGCTTTACATGGGCGATGATATCCCCGATTATGAAGTGTTGCGCCTGGTGGGACTTCCCTGCTGTCCGGCAGACGCTGCTCCCGAAATCAAGGCCGTCTGCAAATACATCTCTCACCGTAACGGAGGTCATGGCTGCGGACGCGATGTCATCGAACAGGTGCTCAAGGCCCAGGGAAAATGGATGTCACACGAACAGGCTTTTGGCTGGTAATAAAGCCAGAAACAGAAATCTCAACCCTCAAAACTAAGAATTATGCTGGACAATCTGAAGAAATATCATATCAAACTGGCAAGCAACTCTCCGAGACGCCGGGAACTGCTTGCCGGACTGGGCATCGAATTTGAAACCAAAGTGCTGCCCGGTATCGACGAAAGTTACCCCGACACGCTCAAGGGCGAGGAAATTTCTCTCTACATCGCAAGCAAGAAGGCAGATGCTTACCGCACTACCCTGCAACCGGACGAACTCATCATTACAGCCGACACCATTGTTTATCTGGACGGACTGGTACTGGGCAAACCACACGATGCAGCAGATGCCCGCCGGATGCTCACTTTGCTTTCCGGACGTACTCATCAGGTAATTACCGGTGTCTGCATCCTGACCGCAAGCCAACAGCGCAGCTTTGCCGTTACCACCGAAGTGACATTCGATACCCTGAACGAAGAAGAAATCAGCTATTATGTGGAAAAATACCACCCCATGGACAAAGCCGGCTCCTACGGCATCCAAGAATGGATCGGCTTTATCGGAGTAACCGGACTTCAAGGTTCATACTATAACGTCATGGGACTTCCCGTACAACGCCTGTATCAGGAATTGAGAAAACTTTAAAAGACTTTCAAGGATTTAAAAGATGTTATTAAACATATTTTTCTTCTGAAAAGATTTGCAATTAACCGGAAAACCCGTACCTTTGCATCGTGTTTTCATAGTATTAGATTTAAGGTTAATAAAAAGGTTGGAGTACAGCGGTACTCCTTTTTTTATACCTGTACTCCAACCTCTCTTTTTTCCGCTCCTGCGGCCTGGTAAATCCGCTCTTCGTTTCAAGCACATTCTGAGCTTCAATCTTTTTTCAGACCTTCAGGATTTTTCTGTCCGTCCAGCACTTCCCGAACGAAATAAACTCCGTCATAGTCCGCAGCAAATCCGTCATCCCACTTGCCGTTATATTCCAGTTTCAACATCATTTGGAGAGGTTTGCCATTCTTCTGTCCGCCTGTCTTCCGGTCATAAATTTCTGTCAGAGTCCCTGTCTTGTCCACCAGCCAGTACTCCTTATCACTGTTTTCCGGACGGAACGAACGTACTTCATGGCCGATACGTACTTCTCCCGACAGATTATACAACACCTGTGTGGAGTCGGATACAGCGTCCATTGCGGTCAGACTGATGCTGCTTTCATCAAACAAAGGAGCATCCTGACCAATCTCTACGAAAACAGCCCGGTCGGGATGAGAATCCTGCACCTCAAAATAGCGCATGCCACTATTTCCGACACCCCATCCACTGCAAGTGGAAGCACAGGCTCTTCCTTCATCTGCTTGTCTACTTCAGTTGCGTATGAACCGGCAGGAACCAGCAGATAACGCTTCACTCCTTCACGTCCGGATTTTACTTCCTTGAACTGACAGGACTGGCTTGCATCCCATCCTTCCTCTTTCTGCAGAAGAGGAAGTACATCCTCGATGGAACGGTTTTTCAGTTCAAAGACCTGAATGACTTTCCTGGGAGCTGTATCTCCGTTCCGGACAACTACGGCGCCCGGCAAGGAAGGATCTGCCATCACCCTGATATCCGGATTATGCTGTGCCCAGAAACTCAGACCAGCTCCTGTCACACGTTCCCATTCAAATCCTTCATACGCTTTTCTGGAAGGAACATCAGCTGTCGTCTGCTGCATGGTCTCTTCTGTTTTTCCGGTCTTCCCGTTTCCACTACAGGCACACAGACCGGCTGCCAAAAATAAAGCCAGATATTTCATAATTATTTATTTTTTTTCTTTCAGAGCAAGACGGCTTCCGTCTGACAAAGTAGTCAGCACAGCTCCTGTCCTTTTCCACGAAGATCGAATACCGGATTCTTATAACCATAGCCGGAAGCCGTACGATACTGACGCAACAGACTGTAGACTCCATTCCGGTTCATCTGAGCCACTCCGGCCTTTCCGAAGAAAAGAATCTCAATTTCCTCACCGCCATCGGCCACAAAGGCAGCTTTCACCAGATCTTCCACTCCACTGGTGGCATACAGCAATTGCCCCCGTCTGGAGACCAGCCATTCCGACTCTGCCTTTTCCACCAGATATGTATCATCATCCTCCACATTCCATACAGGTGTACCGTCCGGACGTGTTCTGCGGTCAAGCACCACATCCGTTTCCGGATAGAAGAACTCTACCTGCGAAGAATCGGATGCAAAGACCAGATAGCCGGCAACAGACGAATTCGGATCAACCACAGAATGTACACGACTACCCTCTTCGAATACACGTATTTTCTTCTGAAGCATTTTTGACCAGGTATATCCCATGGCCGCATCGCTGCCCCCGATCAGACCTTCACCTTCCTGCTGACGTACATATTGGATGCGGTACATCTCACCCTTTCCCAACGTCAGAGTATCTCCACTGAGGGAAACAACATCCAGTGTGTCGGCAAAATCAATCGTCTGTCCGTTACCGATACTTTTTCCTTCCAGTATCAGCCGGGCACCGTCAGTCAGTTTCCAGCGTTCATATTTCAAGGTTGCATTCCGATGGAAGTTGCCTTGCCTCCTTCTTCCAGGGTTACTCCCTGTACTATCTGCTGATTGGCAGGCATCACTTCCACAGTTACCTTTCAGTTCATTCTCCGTTACAGTTCCTTTCCCCGCATTGCAGGATGCCAGAACCAGCGCAGATGCCAATGCGCTCCATAATACATGCTTCTCCATATTCGTATAACCAATTTAAGTGTTTATACTCACAAAGTTAATCACCTCAGGGAGAAGTCCAAAGGAAAAGCCTGTCCGTATGTTCTCATTTAGCTATTTTTAAAGTCACTTTTCTTTGTTTCACTCCAATAAATCTTTCATTTTTGCAATCATCTTCTTCAATAAAAAGATTTTTTCTTATTTTCGCAAAGATTTAACCCACATACAAAAACTATGAACAAGATCTTATTCTCCTCTCTCCTGCTCGCGGCCTCACAGCCTATGACAGCTCAGGAAACATCAGCCCCCAATATTGTACTGATCCTTTGTGACGACATGGGGTTCTCCGACCTCGGATGCTATGGCAGTGAAATACAGACTCCCAACATTGACAAACTGGCGTCGGAAGGTGTACGTTTCAGTCAATTCAAGAATACAGGACGAAGCTGTCCCAGCCGTGCATCCCTGCTCACCGGAAGATACCAGCACGAAGTAGGAATGGGATGGATGGCCGAAGTGGACGAACATCGCCCGGGATATCGCGGACAGATAGACAAGGCTTATCCCACCATTGCAGAAGTGATGAAAGCCGGAGGATACCGCACTTATATGAGCGGGAAATGGCATGTCACAGCCACAGGAGGATATGATGCCCCCAACGGCAGCTATCCGGTGCAAAGAGGGTTCGAACGCTATTACGGATGTCTGCACGGAGGTGCAGTTACTACAAACCAGAACCGCTTTACAATGACCTGCAACGCATCACCGAAGTGCCCGATGACTATTATTATACCCGGGCAATTACAGACTCAGCTGTCACTTTTATCGACAGACATGATACAAGCCAGCCAATGTTTCTGTATCTGGCTCATTATGCTCCTCATCTGCCCTTGCAGGCTCCGGAAAAATATGTAAAAAAAATGTATGGACCGCTATAAGCCCGGATACGACGTACTTCGCCGGCAAAGATTTGAAAAGCAGAAAAGACTGGGACTGATTCCTCAAGAAATGGAACTTCCCCAGTATGACAGGGAATTCGGAGGAAAACGTCCGGCATGGGAAGACCTTACTCCCGAACAACAGCAGCAATGGACCAAAGACATGGCAACATATGCCGCCATGATCGAAATCATGGATGAAGGTATCGGAAAGGTTGTGGAAACTCTCCGCAAAAAAGGCATGTATGAAAACACCGTATTCCTGTTTCTCAGTGACAACGGAGCAACCGACGAAGGAGGATATCTGGGACAGCTCATGGCGGATCTCTCGAATACCCCTTACCGCAGTTACAAAAAATGGGTATTTCAGGGCGGTACCAGTACCCCTTTTATCCTGACTTATGGTGACACCAGCAAGAACAAGATGAAAGGAGAGATTTGCCGGCAACCGGCTCATCTGATTGATATCCTGCCCACCTGTATGGATTTGGGACATATTTCCTATCCTGACCAGTTCGGACATAAAGACCTGCCGGGCAGAAGTCTGCTTCCTGCTGCGGAAGGAACAGTTGTCGAACCGCGAACCTTGTACTTTGAGCACCAGAGTTCCTGTGCCATCATCGACGGAACATGGAAACTGGTCAAAGCAGACCGGAATGTACAGTGGGAACTTATTGACCTGTCGACTGATCCGTTTGAAACCCATGACCTGTCTTCACAGTATCCGGACAAAGTGGAAGAACTGGAAACCAAATGGATTGAATGGGCCAATACCCACAAAGTATTCCCATTGGAAAACAAACCCTGGACAGCACGGCTGAACTTCTACAAACAGAAGAATCCCAACCAAAAGGGAGAGGACTGATATCCTCTCCCTCCCACAGACACCCAATGTCTGTTTACTGCTTGCCGGAGTTGATCCAGGTTAATCTCTTCCAAATCCATTCCAGAGGTCCCTGTCTGTGACATGACAGCCAGAAACGACTGAATGCCAGCAATATGGCAAATATGACGACAGCTATCAACAGACAGGCGGTTGCCCCCGTTGACTTATACAGATTCAGCCAAAGCCATAAAAGACAGAAACACCGATCACTGACTGTGCAATATAATTGGTAAGACTCATCTTTCCGAAAGGAATAAACAGACGCTGGAACTTATAGCCGTTCCCCTTGTCATACCATAACAAGACGAAACAGCTTACCAAGAAAGCACATAAGCAAGAAATTGCAGATCGACGGTACGGCTATAATCAAGCGGCATCAGCAGCGCCTTGTCCCCTTTCGCAATCCCGGGGTATACCATGCGCAACAGATTCATCGGTATAAACAGGACAGCAGACCATAAAGAAATCTTCTTCCAGACCATCATGGATTCCCGGGTGTTCTGAAACAGAGACAGTCTTCCTGCCACCATTCCAAACAGGAACAGTCCTCCGATCTGAAAGATTCTTCCGTTTTCTATCTGCCACAGATTTCCATACAACTGGCCGTAAGTTATATTGGACTGCACCACTTCCAGAAAACTTCCTGATTCCATGACAGGCTTGGCCAGCACAGCATACTTCAGCCAATTGTTTCCGTATTCCAGAAACGGAATGTCGCATAAGGTACAGATAACCCTGATCCATTCCACCGGCTGAATAATCATAACGGAAGCTATCACAAGCACCGTCCTGGTAGAAAATCCAGATACTCAACCAGAAAGACACCCATCACTGCATACAGCAAAAGGATATCACCGTTGTAAAACAAAGAATGAACTGAGAGAACAAGAAAAGCAGAAACATTCTCCAGACAAATCTCCCTTTAAACGGAATTCCTTTTCGGGAAGCATTGCAGTACTGAATATAGAAACTCAGTCCGAAAAGCAGTGAAAAGGTGGAAAAAGCTTTTCCAGCCATCAGAAACCACGTTGTATCCCATACTCCCTTATCCAGTGCTTTCAGCCATTGGGGAGTACCTTCCGGAATGCAATACAGATTATAATGCTCAAAACAATGCAAGATGACAATTGCAAACAAAGCAATCCCTCTCAATGCATCTACAACTTCTATACGGCCTATTTTCTTTTGATCCATATTTCAGAATGATTCATTAAATTACTTCCTGCCTGTTTTATCCGATTCCACACTCTGGAAAGCACATAAGGAGAAAGGCTAAAGATCACATTTCCATAAGAGTCCGTACCCCGGTAACCGGAAACTTCCATTCTCAGTGTATATTTCGCATCTTTCCGGTAGTTCTTCACATCCAGATAATACAGATAATTCTTTCTTTTTCCGGTGGTACGGGTTTCATCAGCAAATCCCCGGTGCAGATCTTCAGCTATGACCTTGCCGTTTTCCAGCAGCTGCATACTCTTGATGTTCAGGCGGTCATTACCCTTGGTATAGAAAAGCCCCGCCATCGCACGGCCGTTGTCATACACCTTATCAGTGACATCAAATTCCCATGTCGTATAGTCAATGAAAGAAACCTTTTCCGGCGACCAGGTTGCGATGACATGACAGTCAGGGCGGTAATAGTCAACTTTCAGGGCATCCAGTCTCTTATACTGCGTATTCATACGGTTCTCAAAATCAGCAAAGTCCTTCTTGCCGTCTGCCCAGGCAATTTTCAGCCAGTCCCAGCCAGTCGCGGAAAGTTCTGCCAGATTTAATGTCTTTCACCTCCTCGCGGCACATGCCCGGCC
>ENA-OQAN01001126-OQAN01001126.1-human-gut-metagenome-genome-assembly--contig:-NODE-1126-length-12325-cov-1.719216_pt1 | contig 12325 bp, 14 predicted proteins | sample MGYA00242735_ERZ504527 | MGnify/ENA primary metagenome ERZ504527 (study PRJEB26092, sample SAMD00036230) | human gut metagenome | host: Homo sapiens | study: EMG produced TPA metagenomics assembly of...
CCCCTGCAATTACTGTTGTTACAGTGTATGCAAAGGATTCTTTTGGTATGTCTTGATATTTCAGCCTTCCGGCTTCTGCACCTCTCTTTGTTCAAGTAAATTTTTTAACCGAACACTCTTGATTCACTAAAAGTCATTTTAATTATTCATGTAATTCAAGTGGCAAACCGTCTGGATCATGGAAAAATGTCATTCTTTTTTCTGTAAAAGGATCTTCTCGAATTGGTTCTGTTTCAATTCCTTTCTCGTGAAGTTCTTCAATGACTTTTTCCATATCTTCCACATAAAATGCAAGATGCCTAAGACCACATGCCTCCGGATAATTGACACGAGGCGGATTCCCTTTCCCTGAAAAAATCTCAAGTTCACATCCATCTAACTCTAGATCCAATTTATAATCTTCCCGCTCCGGTCGATAATTTTCTCTTATAACTCGAAATCCTAACTTTTCTACATAAAATTCTCTTGATTTTTTATAATCCGAAACAATAATTGCAACATGATGTATTTTTTTCAAATTCATTTTTAATCTCCCTTTCATATCTACAAGGTTTTCTCATTTTGTCATTAAAAAGTTTTGTTGCCACCTGATGATTTTGATACGCATCAAGTTATCCCAGACGTCTACCTCGCCAAGTGGATTTATGTTGTCACTTTCTAAACTTTATTTTAACTGATATCCATCAGTTACTCAAGAAAATGGCGAAAATCAAAAGGAATTGTGTCTCCACAATCCCTTCATTTTTTAAGAATCTTTTGAATCTTTTTCTACTAATTTACAATTGTCTACAAGCCAGTCTGTCACTTTATCCTGTAACAGTGCTCGTTTCACTTCTTTCTTTCCAACAGCATCTTCAAGCTCTGCGGAATCTGTATAACCATACTGTGTTGCGTATTCTTCCAAACCTTTTTTGTACTCTTCATCAGAAACTTTTAAATTTTCTTTCTCTGCAATCAAATCCACTGCATATTCCTGTTTGATAATGTTCTCTGCCATCACCTCAGAAGTAACACCAAATGCCTGCTCTAAGAATGTATCAACATCATCCATTCCATACATAGAAGCAATCGAACCGTACTGTGTTGTAATATTATCGATTGTCTCCTGCTTTTTGTCTTTTGGATATTTTTCAACTGTACACTGTTCCATCAAGCATCCCATACGTTCTGCTGTTGCTCAGACTCTGCTGCCTGCTTATTTGGAAGTCTCCAAATTCTTCTTTTTACTTTCTTTTTTTGTAATCTTCAATTGTCTTTGCGGATTCAGAAGCTCTGCTACCAATTCATCTGTCAACTCCGGAACAATCACTTCTGAAATCTTGTCCAATGTAACGGTAAATACAACTGCCTGTCCAGCCAAGTCTTCACTTTTATAATCCTCTGGGAATGTCAGATTCAGATCAAATGTCTCTCCGATATTGTGTCCGACAATGCCATCTTCAAACCCGTCAATAAATGATCCTGAACCAAGCTCAAGCTGTTGATCCTGTGCTGTTCCTCCATCGAATGCAACGCCGTCTTTCTTTCCTTCATAATCGATAGTAACCACGTCACCCTCCTGTGCCGGGCGGTCTGTAATATCATTCTGTGTACTCTTTGTCTGAAGCGTAGAATTAATGCTGTCTTCCACATCTGTGTCCGTAACCTCTACCGGATCCACTTTTTCTACTTCCAATCCTTTATATTGTTTAATTGTAATCTTGTCGTTAGAAATTCCTTTATTCCCACATCCGGTCATTACTACCACTGTGCATATTCCAACCAATGCTGCTATAATTTTCTTTTTCATGACTCTCTCCTATTTGTTTGTTTTCAGTATCTTATTAAAGATAGCACATTTGCCATTTGTTGTAAAAGACTTTCTATTACTATTTCACAAATTTTTCACACATTTTTCACTATAAATCGTAATTATCCTCTGTTTTTCTCCCTGTGCTCTTTACACTTTCACTTGCACTTCTTTCCAAACAATGATACAATATTATTTGTGTAAAAGCGGATTATTTACATAGAATTACATATTGGGAGGTTTGTCGTGAGTCCAATTACCATAACACTGCTCGTTATTTTAGTAGTTCTGATTATTGTTTTAGCCGTATTGTATTTCTTCGGAAAAAAAGCGGAGAAGAAACAGGCAGAACAGCAACAGCAGCTCGAAGCAGCCGCACAGAATGTGACTATGCTTGTCATTGACAAAAAGCGTATGAAGCTAAAAGAAGCCGGTTTTCCAGCTGTTGTAATCGATAACACACCGAAGTATCTTCGCAGAGCAAAAGTTGCTGTCGTAAAAGCGAAGGTCGGTCCAAAAGTAATGACTTTAATGTGTGACGAAAAAGTATTTCCACTTATCCCTGTGAAAAAAGAAGTAAGAGCCGTTGTAAGCGGAATCTACATTACAGGTGTAAAGGGACTTAGAGGTCCTCTTGAGACTCCGGTCAAAAAGAAAAAAGGACTTTTTGCAAGATTTAAAAAATAGCATTTAAAAGGAACTGCATGCGCAGTTCCTTTTAAAATTTCATCTGTTCGTATATAGAAAACTCTTTTGACCCTTTCGGTTTTACATTGATTCGTATCGTGCATTCCGCAAGTGGTTCATAATTCACATCCAACGCATACTCCACCTTGATGTTAATGTTGTCTTCCTTTTCATCAATCTTAATATTTCTTGTAAAAATCCCAAGATTCAACTGGCCATACGGTGTCTCATAATAAGAGCGGTTCTTTCGCTTTGTATCAAAAATCATATGTGCATTGGAAACGCCTCGTTTGAGCACTTCAAGACTATCTTCTCCTTTTATTTTGATCTGAGTCTTCGTAACTCCCGGCACACCCTCTGATACCTCCTCAAATAAGAGATAGTGTTTCCCATTTTTAAAGAAGTAATTACCAGTACTAATCGTCTCAATTGGTTCATCATTATTCTCCATCTCATTTACGTCTACCTGTAATCCTGAAATATTTATCAGTACATCTTTTGTCATCTCATCACCTAATATTCTTCTATATTAATCTGTTGTGTCGTCTCAATATCATATGGGAGAATTGAGTTCGCAAATTGTTTGAACTTGTCCGCAGCATCGCTTACATAGAAGGAATATGTCGCATGCTCCCCTTCTTTTCCGGCGTTCTCCATACCGCTTTCTTTCAAAATATATTTTAAATCCATCGCAGTCTCATAGGCCGGATTCACAAGCTGAATCTTATCTCCCAGATACGCGCGGATTCTCGAACGAAGGAGCGGATAATGGGTGCACCCAAGAATTAGAGAATCTATATCGGACTCTTTCATCGACGCGAGATAATAATCAATGATCTCTTCCGTAACCTTATGCTTTGCAAATCCTTCCTCCACCAAAGGTACAAACAATGGGCAGGCTTTCCCAATAACGGAAACAGTCGGATCTAATCCTTTGATGATCTTTCCGTACATCGCACTCTGCACAGTCGCTTCCGTTCCGATCACCCCGATCTTTTTCGTCTGTGTAATCTGAAGCGCCGCTCTTGCTCCCGGCTCTACCACCCCGATAATTGGAATATCACTTTCCTCTCGAACGACATCCAAAGCCAGTGCACTCGCCGTATTGCATGCGATCACGATCGCCTTCACCCCTTTTGTCTTCAGGAAATGGATAATCTGTCTGGAATAGCGAATGATATTGTCTCTCGATTTACTTCCGTACGGCACACGTGCGGTATCCCCAAAATATACCAGATTCTCATTCGGAAGCTGACGCATGATTTCCCTTGCAACAGTAAGACCACCTACTCCGGAATCAAATACCCCTACTGGTGCTGCATTTTTATTATCTATACTCAAAACGATATTCTCCTTTTATACTATATCATCTTTTCATTTTACCCTCTCTTGTCATTCTTTTCAAGTGGAAAAAAAAGAACCTTTGGAAATCCAAAAGTTCTTTTTGAAAATTTTTCTGATTAAAGTGCAAGATCTTTAGAAACTCGATATGCGTATTCCGGAATCTCTTTGTGCATCTGCAATGCTTCATTGATATCATAATCAACAAAACTCGCCGTGCTGATAACCAACGACACGGTTTGTCTTTCCTTCTAACAATAAGTCAACAGCTTTTGCTCCCATGATAGATGCATATACTCTGTCTTTACATGTCGGGCTTCCTCCGCGCTGCATGTGTCCAAGAATTGTCGCTCTTGTCTCCATACCTGTTGCCTCTTCAATTCTCTTTGCCATATTCATGGAATCACCAATACCTTCTGCGTTGATAATGATATAGTGTTGTTTACCACGTTTTCTGTTTCCAATAATATCAGCGATAATCTTTTCTTCATCATAGTCATGTTCTTCCGGCATAAGGATGCGTTCTGCTCCATTCGCAATACCACACCATAATGCAAGATATCCTGCATCACGTCCCATAACCTCGATCACGCTGCATCTTTCATGTGAAGTTGATGTGTCACGTACTTTATCGATTGCTTCCATCGCTGTATTTACAGCTGTGTCAAAACCGATTGTGTATTCTGTACATGCAATATCCAAGTCAATTGTTCCCGGAATCCCGATTGTGTTGATTCCAAGATTTGACAATTTCTGCGCTCCGGCGAAAGAACCGTCTCCACCGATTACAACAAGACCCTGAATTCCATATTTTTTACAGATTGCTGCCGCTTTCTGCTGACCTTCCTCTGTGCGCATCTCTTTACATCTTGCTGTCTGCAGGATTGTACCACCTCTTTGGATAATATCAGATACGTCTCTTGCTGTCATATCGATGATCTCTTCCTGTAATAATCCGTGGTAACCACGTCTGATTCCTCTGACACGAATTCCTCTTCCTAAAGCTGTTCTTACAACTGCACGAATTGCAGCATTCATTCCCGGTGCATCACCGCCACTTGTTAAGATTCCGATTGTCTGAATTGTATCGTTCATTGTTAATCCTCCATCATTCCATGTATGTATTATTTGAATTGTTTTCATTTTTATACAATTCTATACCATTTTTCAAATGTTTTCAATGTATTTTTCTACTACTTTTATTCTTTTTTCGCCAAAATAATTTGTCATATTGCCGAGAATTTCTTTATCTACACGAATATTCCAGTTTGCTGGAAGCCTTTTGATCGCTTTTTCTTTCGCGCAATAAATGACAACACTGTCATTTCCTTCTGATGTCCGAAGCATCTCATAGACCTTTTTTTCCTCCGCAAGAAACGTCTCCTTGTCCGGAAACTGAATCCACAGTTCACATGTCGTATTTTCAAACGGGATAATCGCCTCGCAGATCAGTTTACTTGCACTTTCATCTTCCTCCGACACCCTTCCCTTTACAAATACTTTGTAATCTTCCTCCAGATACATCCGATTTTTCTCATAGTCTCGTGGAAATACAACCACTTCCACCGTTCCGACTAAGTCCTCAATCGTCAAAAATGCCATTGTCTTATTCGTCTTGGTATGCTTGATCGTCTTGTTGGTAATAATACCTCCAATGATTTCTTTTGCGCCTTCACGTACTTTGGTATGCCCGCTCTCCTCATCATACTGGAAATCCATTGTCGTGGCGCTGATATTTTTACGCCATTTTTCTTCATATTCCTGCATCGGATGTCCACTGATATAGATTCCAAGCACTTCTTTTTCGAATGCAAGCATCGTCTCTTTTTCGTATTCCCCCACATTCGGAAGTTGAATATCGAATTCTTTTTTCTGCTCCTCATCCACAATATCAAAAAGTGACATCTGCCCGGTCATCGAATATTTTCGCTCCTGATTCACCTGATCTAAAATCTTCACATAGATGACCATGAACTGCTTTCGTGTTCCATGAAGCTGTCAAACGCCCCCGATTTGATAAAGCTTTCGATTGTCCGCTTATTCACTTCCTTGCCGGAGAGCCGTTCAATAAATCTTTCAGATTCTTAAACAGACCGTTTTTCTCCCGCTCGGCGATGATTGCCTCGATCACAGGCTTTCCAATACTTTTGATTGCTGCAAGCCCATAGCGGATATTGCCATTGTCCACAGAGAACTTTCCTTCTCCTTTATTGATGTCCGGCGGAAGAATTTCTATTCCCATCTGCCGGCAGGAATAAATATATTCTGCCACTTTTCCCGGATTGTCAATAACCGACGTCATAAGCGCCGCCATAAATTCTACCGGATAGTAATATTTCAGATATGCAGTCTGATAAGCGACAACCGCATAGGCCGCCGCATGAGACTTGTTAAATGCATATTTTGCAAAATCAATCATCTCATCATAAATCTTATTTGCAACCTGTTCACTGATTCCGTTCGCAATACATCCCGGAACCCCTTCCGCCTCATTTCCATATACAAAGTTTTGGCGCTCTTTTTGCATCACATCGCCCTTTTTCTTGGACATCGCACGGCGCACCAAGTCGCTTCGTCCAAGTGTATACCCAGCCAGATCCCGCACAATCTGCATAACCTGCTCCTGATACACAATACATCCATACGTAGGTTCCAGAATCGGTTTCAGTTGTGGACAATCATAGGTGATCGCATTCACATCATTTTTCCCTTTGATATACTGTGGGATAAATCCATCGGTCCCGGACGATACAACGAAATTCCCGCAATAATATCCTCCAGACTCTGCGGCTTTAATTCTTTCATAAAGCTTTTCATTCCTGCGCTTTCCAGCTGGAATATACCATCTGTCCTTCCTGTTCCGATGGAATCCAGTACCGCCTTATCGTCATAATCAATATGATCAATATCGATTGTCTTACCTGTGCTTTTTTCTGCCAGACGCACTGCATTCTGAATAACTGTCAATGTCCGCAGACCAAGGAAATCCATCTTCAGAAGTCCAAGTTCTTCCAACGTGGTCATCGTAAACTGTGTCGTCACAGAGCCGTCTGAGCCAAGCGACAGCGGGACATACTCATCCACTGATTTCTGGCTGATCACAACACCGGCGGCATGCATGGATGTATGCCGTGGCAGTCCTTCCAGACGCTTTGACATATCGATTCAGATTCTTTACCTGCTCATCATTTTCATATAAATCGCGCAGTTCGCTGTTCATCGTCAGAGCTCGATCCAGCTCATGTTGAGCTCAGTCGGTATCATCTTCGAGAATACTGTCCACAAACGCATACGGCAGATTCATCACTCGTCCTACGTCACGGATCACACCGCGTGCCGCCATCGTACCGAATGTGACAATCTGTACCACACGGTCAGAACCGTATTTGCGCACAACATAATCGATAACCTCCTGCCTTCTCTCAAAACAGAAGTCAATATCGATATCAGGCATCGACACACGCTCCGGATTCAGAAATCGCTCAAATAAAAGCTGATATTTGATCGGATCGATATTGGTGATTCCAAGGCAGTAAGATACGATACTTCCCGCCGCAGAACCACGCCCCGGTCCCACCATAATGTCGTGGTCTCTTGCTATTTGATGAAATCCCACACGATCAGGAAATAATCTACATACCCCATCGTCTTGATAACATTCAGCTCATACTCTAATCGTTCTCGAAGTTCCTTCTTTGGATTCTCATAGTTTTTCTCTAATCCCTCATAACAAAGCTTATTCAAATATTCCCACGACGTGTATCCATCCGGTACATCGTATTTCGGAAGCTTTGTCACTCCAAATTCAATCTCCACATGACAGCGGTCTGCAATCTTCTGCGTGTTCTCAATTGCCTGCAAAGCATATGGAAATAATGCTTTCATCTGCTCTTCTGATTTCACATAATACTGACCGCCCTCATAGCGCATTCGGTCTTCATCGGCAAGTTTCTTTCCCGTCTGAATACAGAGCAGGATATCGTGAGGCTTTTCATCTTCCGCATAGGTATAATGTACGTCGTTTGTCGCAACCAGTTCAATTCCTGTGTCCTGCGACAGACGCAAAAGCTGCTGATTAACATTCGCCTGTTCCTGCATACCATGATCCTGAAGTTCCAAAAAGAAATTCCCTTTCCCGAAAATCTTCTCGTAGCGGAACGCTGCCGCCTTCGCCTCCTCATACATACCTCTGTGAAGATTCTTCTGCACCTCTCCCGCAAGACATGCGCTCAGTGCGATAATTCCCTCATGGAACTCTTCCAAAAGTTCCATATCTACACGCGGCTTGTAATAATAGCCTTCCACAAATCCCCTCGACACAATTTTTGTCAGATTCTCATACCCTTTCTGATTCTCCGCAAGCAGCACGAGATGATAATATCGGTCTTCACTTGCCCCCGAACTTTTGTCAAATCGGGAACCCGGAGCCACATAAACCTCACATCCCAAAATCGGCTTGATTCCGGCCGCTTTCGCAGCACGATAGAAATCGATCACGCCAAACATCACCCGTGGTCTGTGATCGCCGCACTGTTCATCCCAAGTTCTTTGACTCTGGCAACATATTCTTTTATCTTATTGGAACCGTCCAACAGACTGTATTCCGTATGGACGTGTAAATGTGCAAAACTCATACTATTTTTCCTCTTGATTCTTTTTCTACACTTTAGCTGTCTTTTATCATAACACAATTTTATAGATTGAGACAAATATCTTTCTAAAATCAATCATAAATTTTATTTTGTTCCGAATTATATAAATTTTCTACAAAAGAGAATACATTTTAACAAGCACTTTATTTGTGAAAGTGTTATAATATCTTTAAAACATGCTTTGCTATTTATACAAAACAACTAACAGTATTTTGATTCATCATTTTAGGAGAGACATAATTTATGAATAAACGAAAAAATATTTTTTCTCATCGGAATAATTGCTATTGTTTCTTTGATTGCCGTGATCACATTCTGTGTCATTGCATTTCAGAAAAAGAATCAACTGCAGCTGACAATTGGCACTCATCAGATCAGTTCTGAAGAATATCTTGCATGTATGCAGTCTGTGATGTATGACACAAAGATGCAAAATTCAACAACAATATGATGTAGACTACGACGATGATTTTTGGAAGAAAAAGTATGGTAAAAAATACGGATATGAGATTTTAGCTGAAAACACTTTAGAATCCTTAAAATATATCCACGCCGTCTACGATCTCGCCGTAGAAAACGGGTATGTAGATGACGGAAGCTACGAAGGATTAAAAAAACGGTTGGAGCAGGAAAACAACACCCGTAAAGAGAAACTTGCAAAAAATGATGTTATCTATGGTCTGAAAGAATACTCTTATGATCTGTACCTTCAATATGAGATGAGTTCCATCAAAGAACAATATTGTAATGATAAGACACGCGAAGGAATGGATCTGACAGAGGAGGAAATTGTTGAACACTATAATAGCCGGGATTGGATTTTTGGTGAGAATGCCGAGAAAGCGGATTTGGAGACTGCACGTGTCGCAGTCATACGAGAACTCCGCGAAGAAAAATACGACGCTATCATCGAAAAAAATGCTGAGAAATTCACAGGTGTCTGGGAATATGGAGTCTATGAGCCAGTTCACCTTGAAGAATATATAAATTTCATGTAAGGAAGGAGTAATATTATTATGAAAAAGAAATGGATAAGTGCAGCACTTTCGCTCACACTTGCCAGCACAACTATCACAACGATGATGCCTGCCTACACAGTGCATGCAGAAAAAGAGACAACTCAAGGAACTACTTATTATGTAAGTTCTTCCAAAGGAGACGACAGCAACGACGGAACTTCTGAATCAAAACCGTTCAAAACGTTAGAGAAGATCAACAAGCTTACATTAAAGCCAGGTGATCAGGTTCTCTTGGAAAAAGGTTCTGTTTTTAACGATCAGTATCTTCACCTAAAAGGAAGCGGAAGTGCAGAAGCACCTATTAAAGTTTCTACATACGGAGAAGGTAACCGCCCACAGATTCTCACAAATGGTCAAGGATTATGGGAGTTAAATTACGGAAAGCACCTTGATAACACAAACCACAAATGCACGGTACGGTGTCCTCTTCTATCTTATTAAAAGATGTTGAGTACATTGAGATCGAAGGTCTTGAAATCACAAATGATCGTGGAACAAAAAATGATCCTGAAGGTGATAAAGCCTATAATGATGCGGACTGTATGGACAGAACCGGTGTTGCCGGAGTCGCAAAAGACAAAGGAACATTAGACCATATCGTATTAGATGATTTATATATTCACGATGTTGACGGAAACGTATACAACAAACACATGACAAACGGTGGTATCTACTTTATCGTGGAAAAGCCTACCGATGAAAACAAAACAGGTATCGCAAAATACGATGATGTACAGATTAAAAATTGTCAGTTAGACACTGTCAACCGCTGGGGAATCGCTGTTGGTTATACATACAACTGGGATAAATTCCAGACAGCAGAACTCAGTGATGAAGTGATGGAAAAATACGGCGCTACTAACGTCGTTATTGAAAACAACTATTTAAATAATGTAGGTGGTGACGCAATCACAACTATGTATGCTGATGAGCCGTTGATTCAATACAATGTATCTGAAAATAGCTCCAAACAGATCAACAAAACGGATTACTCCAAACCACAGCCGGTTTTAGATAAAGTAACCGGAGAACCTACCGGACAATATCAGGGTGTTGGAGCAGGACGCGTTGCTGCCGGTATCTGGCCTTGGAAATGTAAAAATGCTGTATTCCAATACAACGAATGTTTCCGTACATTAAACGCTTCAAACGGTAACGGAGACGGACAACCTTGGGATGCTGACTACGGCGACGGCACAAATTATCAGTACAACTACAGCCACGGAAACACCGCAAGTACAATCATGTTCTGTGGTTATCAGTCAGTAAACAACACATTCCGCTACAATATTAGCCAGAATGAAGATATGGACCTTTAGATCCTGCCGGAAATGCCGGAAATACTCAGGTTTACAACAACACATTCTATATCAAAGAAGGATTAAACAAATATTTGGCATACTTCACATGGCAATGCCGGACCGATTAATCTTGAGAACAATATCTTCTACTTTGCAGGTGAGACTCCGGCAACTGTAGAAAACTGGAATCCAAACGGAAACAAGACATACAGCAACAACTTATTCTATAATGTAAGCACTTATCCAGAGGATGCCAACGCAGTAAAAGTAGATGCCGGAACAAAGGTTACAGAAAATGCCGGTTCAGGTCCAAGCACAGTCGCAGATGATAAACAGGCCAGACGCCACGAAGATCCATCTGCTGAGACAGTATTTGACGGTTACAAATTAGTTCAAAACTCACCGGCAATCAATGCAGGTAAGATTATTGTAGATAACAACGGCTACAAAGTAGAAAAAGACTTCTTCGGCAACAAAGTATCCGGTATTCCTGATATTGGTGCTCACGAGACCGGAACAGTTAGCTTGACAATATCATCTGACAGATTTGCAATTGATCAGGCTAAGAAAGAAATCACGATCGACACAGTCGATAAAGTGACTGCAAAAGATTTATTAGACAGCTTAATGACAGAAGACGGTGTTACTGTTGAACTGAAACGTGGTTCTTCCACATTGACAGGCGGTGTAAGACTTGCAAAAGGTGATACACTTACAGTATCTTGCAACGGCGAATCTGTAACATACACAGTAGTTACTGTGACAAGTGAAGTTACAAATGAAATTCCGGTAGCAGACATGACAGCAACTGCTGGTTCTGAAGAAACTGCTCAGGATAACAATGGTGTAAAAAATGTTCTGGACAATAATCTTGGAACAATTTGGCATACATCTTGGAATGGTTCAAATCCTGAAGATCGTTATGTCACAATCGAACTTGCTAATGACTATGAAGTAAGCGGATATGTGTACACACCACGTCAGGATGGAAGTGGCGACGGCGCTTCAAATGGTACAATTACAAAATATACCATCTACACAAGCAACGATAATGAGACATGGGAAGAAGCTGCTTCTGGTTCATGGGCTCAAGACAAAAAGGTAAAAACCGTTACATTTAAGGAACCTGTAAAAGCAAAATACATCAAACTTCTTGCTGTAGAATCTGTAAGAGACTTCGCTACAGCTGCTGAAATTCGTTTAACCGGTACAAGAGTGTACAACGATACAACTGCTCCTGTCGCTCCAACTGCGACAGCAACAGATGTGACAGATACAACTGCTAAAATCTCTTGGGTACCTGCTGAAGCTGATAAAGATATCGTAGAATATCAGTTGATGAATGGCGACAAAGAAATTGCAACATTTGATGCAACAGAGACTTCTTTCACAGTCGCTGATTTAAAAGCTGCAACAGAATATACACTTTCTGTATATGCACTAGATGAAGCCGGCAACAAATCAGATGCCGGAAACGTAACATTTCACAACAAAAGCAAACAGAAGAACACACACATACATGGGGTGAGTGGACGG
>ENA-OQAN01001127-OQAN01001127.1-human-gut-metagenome-genome-assembly--contig:-NODE-1127-length-12310-cov-2.012394_pt1 | contig 12310 bp, 17 predicted proteins | sample MGYA00242735_ERZ504527 | MGnify/ENA primary metagenome ERZ504527 (study PRJEB26092, sample SAMD00036230) | human gut metagenome | host: Homo sapiens | study: EMG produced TPA metagenomics assembly of...
TAGATAAAAAGAAAAAAGTGATTAACACATCTTCCAAATTGGATGTGGACTGTTCTTTATTGAAAACTATCAATCCATTAAATTGAACCGTAATATAAAAGCAGGCAAAATAGCCGTTGCTGATTTGAACGGGGATGGTATTTACGATTATATCATTCGTACCCCAGAAAAAAATGTGGATCCCGGAATGCCCGGTACTCTGGATGGTTCAACTTACCAAATTGAGGCTTATTTAAGTGACGGCACTTTTTTTATGGTCTAAAGATTTAGGACAAGGTATTGAGCCCGGTGTTTGGTACTCCCCTTTCATCGCATACGACTTCAATGGAGATGGCAAAGCAGAAATTGCCTTAAAAACAGCTCCGGAAACGACCAAACGAAATGAAAAAGGACGGGTAGACTCTGGTGAAGAATATCTAAGTGTATGGGATGGAATGACCGGAAAAGAAATTGCCCGCGTGGACTGGCTGAACGGAATGACAGGTATGGAAATCTGGTCCGGCAAAACCGTAACCAAATAGGAATGGCCTATCTGGACGGCAAGACTCCTTATATATTGGCATGTCGTGCACTTACAAACTGATGACTGTAGATGCATGGCAACTGAAAGATAACAAACTGGAACGTGCATGGCGATGGGACGGTGATGAAGAAAATCCCGTAGTAAGAAGCATGGGTTCCCATAATATGGTATGTGGTGATGTGGATGGAGATGGAAAAGATGAAATTCTATTAGGCTCATGCATGCTTGATGATAACGGGACTTTACTATGGTCTACCGGATTAGGACACCCTGATAAAATCTATCTGACTGATATCGACCCGGATCGTCCGGGTATGGAAGTGTTCCTTTGTCTGGAACCTTGGCACGAGAACGGACGTGGCGTTTGTGTTGTGGATGCCAGAACAGGACAACCGGTATGGAATATCGGTCATAAGACATTCCATGTAGGCGATGGGATGGTTGCTGATTTTGATCCGGTCCATAAAGGTCTGGAATGTTTTGCCAGCGAAGACCGTAAAGGAGGCAGCACAGACAAATATCTACTTTCGGCTGACGGTAAACCCTTAGGTAAAAATGAGGAAGTGCCTCCTGCCGTAATTGGGCCTGGTGGGACGGTGACTTATTGCGTGAAACATTTAAAGGAGATGATAACCGATGGGGGGCAAGTTCCTCTTCAAACGGTCGTTCACTAAGTATTGTAAAATGGAAAGGAGAAACACTAACACAAGATATTGAAGGTGATATCTTAATGATTGCAGATTTATATGGAGACTGGCGTGAAGAAATAATAACCGCATTACCCGGTGAAATACGTATCTACACAACCAATCTTCCGGCAAAAGACCGTCGTACCACATTGATGCAGGACGGAATATATAGAAGCTATGTAGCTCATCGTTCCATGGGATACCCACAAGCTCCTGTCCCCTCCTATTATTTAGGAGAATAATATTAAGATTAGCATGAAGGATTCCTCTAAAAACTGTAACGGATATCCTTTTGTTGTAGGGGCGCTTTGATGCGCCCTTATGCATATAAAACTCAACTCTAATCATAAACATCATGCAAAAGATACTATTATTTATTGCTTCCCTTTTTTATTTCAACTTCTTATTTTCAAAAAATGAAATAAAATCCTGGCAAGGCATTCATGAAACACCCCTTTCCCGTCTAGAACAACAATTTGCAGAACCTCCTGTGGAATTTGCCAACCATGTAATATGGGGTTGGGAAGGGAAAATGGATAAAAAGACTATTTGCAATGACTTGGATTCTATCAAAAAGAAAGGATTCCGTGCCGTAATATTTGAAGCAGGTTACAAACTACCTTTCAAATATCTTTCCGAAGAATGGTTTAAAGCAATTCGCACCGGAGTAGTTGAAGCCAAAAAACGAGACATGAAAGTCTGGATTATTGATGAAGGAAAATATCCCAGCGGATTTGCAGGAGGAAAATTCTCACAGGAACGTCCCGATTTGAGAATGCAAGCTCTTGTGATAGGTGATACCATACAGATAAAACGGGGAGAAGTAATGACAAACCATAAAATAGCACCGGAAATCATCAGTGCGGTAGCCGTCAGTACATCCGGCGCTCCTAACAGAACTGTAGAAATTAATAATGGAAAAATAAGTTTCAACGCCGGGCTGGATGACTGGAAGATCCTATTAGTCAAAAGCGACTTTCGGACGGCTGTAACCCGAGCCGTTAATAATCCCAATGGCGGTAAAGATGCCACTAATTCTCTGTGTGATTATCTGAACCCTGTTGCCGTACAACAATTCATTGATTGGACACACAAACAGTATAAAAAATATCTTGGTAAAGAGCTGGGTACCACCGTACTTGGTTTCCGGGGAGATGAACCCGATTATGCACATTTACCTTGGACTCCTTCCATTGTCCAAACATTCAAAGATACAAAAGGGTACGATCCGACTCCCTATCTAGCCTCCTTTTTTACCGCTTCGCCTACCATACAGGAACAAAGAGTAAAAGCCGATTATTGGGATGTCTGGTCCAGCTTGTTTGCCACCCACTTTTTCAAATTACAAGCCGATTGGTGTGCAGCCAATGGAGTAGCCATATTACCCATCTTAACAAAGAACATGAAATGCCCGCATGTGTAAAAGCTGAAGGAGACTATTTTCGAGCCTTAAGTAAAGTTCAAATACCCGGAGTAGATGCAATCTGGAACCAAATATGGCCCAGTACCCTTAATGATTTCCCCAAACTAGCCTCATCTGTAGCTCATGTTTATGGAAAACCTAGAGCATTCAGCGAAAGTTTTGCAGCTTACCACATCTCTCCTACCATTCCCCAAGCCAAATTTGTTGTAGATCATCAGATTGCCCGAGGGATTAACTTCTTTGAATTCATGTTCTGGCTGGCAGGATCCAAACATCGCAATTGGATGAGTGATCCTGGTATGAAAGGCCTGAATGAATATACAAATCGCACTACTTACCTGATGAGTCAAGGGAAGCCGGGAGCACGGATTGCCATGTATTACCCCACATCTACTATGTGGCTGGGTAACAATGAAGTTTATAAGGATATCGTCACTCTTACTCAACAGCTGTTAACTCATCAACGAGATTTTGACTACATAAACGATGATGCTTTTACGGAAGCACTGACCATAGGTCCCGGCTATCTGGAAAATAAAAGCAGCCAAAGATATGAAACATTGATTATCCCATCATCAGATGTTATTTCCGTATCTGCCTGGAAAGTAATAGAAACATTTTCCTCACGTGGAGGAAAAGTCCTGTTTTGGGGAAAGAAGCCCGCTTCTTTCATTGACAAAAATTTCACTGCTCCTGGTTCCCTATCAGATTTAACCAACAGCAGGATTGAGCCATCCACCAGATGGACAGCACATGTAAGCTCTTCCCTTCCGGAACCAGAAATGAAAATCATTTCACCTGACAATGATTCTATCCGCTACACACGCAGAGTAATGCCCGATGGCGACCTCTACTTCATATTCAATGAAGGGAATAAAGCTACAGAATTTACAGCAGACTTTGATAAAGTAGGAGTTGTAAAAGAATGGAATGCAACAGATGGCACATCCAACCGATAAATGCAACAATTGTCAATAATCGCACCCGTCTGACTATTCAACTGGAAGCATGGGAAAGCAAGCTCATATCTATCGGAAAAAATAACAGAGAATATAACATTAAAGAATATGGCGTAAAAGGAAATGGCTATTCGGAAACAGCCACTTTACAACGTATCATTAATGAAGCAGCTCACAATGGAGGCGGAACGATAGTTATTCCTGCCGGGGAGTATCTAAGCGGCGCTCTATTCTTCCCACGTGGTGTAGATTTACGTATAGAAAAAAACGCCAAACTAATCAGCACTGTTGACCCCAATGAATTTCCTGTCATCCCTACCCGTTTTGAAGGCATAGAAAAAAGGTGGCGATGTGCTTTCTTGAATTTCGACCATTCAGACGGAGTTAAAGTTTATGGTGAAGGAGTTATTGATGGTAAAGGAGTAGAATGGAAAAAAATTCCATTCGGAAACTCCGGACGCCCCAGACTGGTATGTTTCACAGATTGCCCGGGAGGTAAGATTTCCGGTTTAAAAATGATAAATCAGCCTCATGGTGTCTTCATGTACTTTACACAAACGGATTCACTATAGATGGAATCGATATCCGTGCATTGGAATATATACCAGTTCCGATGGCATAGATATCGATTCGTCCAATGATATATTGATTACTTCCACCCGCATTGAGGCACATGATGATTGTATCTCCATCAAATCCGGACGAGACGAGGACGGACGCAGAGTAGGACGTCCCAGTGAAAACATTCTGATAGAGAACTGTCATTTCGCATACGGTCATGGTGGAGTGGCTATGGGCAGTGAAATATCAGGCGACATACGCAATGTGACCATACGTTCCTGCCTGATGGATAACGAAAACTGGAGTCCCTTACGTTTTAAAAGCCAGCCCAGCCGTGGCGGAACTGTGGAAAATATCACTTTTGAAGATATTATCATCAAAGGAGCACGCAGTATCTTTGATATCAATATGGAATGGCGTATGGTTCCTCCGCTTCTACCTGCACATTATCCACTGACCTGTTTGCGCAATATCCATTTCAAGAATATAAATGGAGAAGCACAATCAGCAGGAACCATGTATGGTTTTAAAGAGGCTCCATTCGGAAATGATACATTCTTTTTTGAGAATTGCCATATCAAAGCTCAAAAGGATTAAGTATCTCAAATGTGGCCAATGTTAATTTTAAAGGTTTGGAACTAGAGATAAAAGAAGGGGAAAAGATTTATGAACGATCTGCAAATAAAGACAAATAGCCCAATAAGAACACTGATAAATAAAAAACACACTCGAAATGCGTACACATGCATAATATTCAAGGAAGATGTACACATTTCCATTGTAGAAAATCCCAGACCATCCTATTTTTGCGCTACCATTAAAACACTAAAACAACATGATGAAGAAAAAATTAATACTATCATTCTTTTTGTCGCATTAGGTTTTGGAGTTGTAAAAGCACAAGACTTGCCGGACAAAAAAGAAACGTTGAAGACTGTTATAAAAGTCAATAATTACTTCATGAAGAAGTATGCCGATTATCGTACTCCTTCTTTTGTAAAAAAATGTAACGCGTCCTAGTAATATCTGGACACGCGGAGTATATTATGAAGGATTAATGGCTCTTTACTCCGTTTATCCACGCGATGAATATTATAAATATGCTGTCGATTGGTCAAATTACCACGAATGGGGATTTCGCAACGGTACCACCACTCGCAATGCTGATGATTACTGTGCCAGCCAGACTTACATTGATTTATATAACATTTGTCCCGATCCGGAAAGAATCCGTAAGGTCAAAGCTAATATAGATATGCTGGTTAACACTCCTCAAGTAAATGATTGGTGGTGGATTGACGCCATCCAGATGGGAATGCCTGTATTTGCCAAACTTGGAAAATTGACCGGAGAACAAAAATATTTCGACAAGATGTGGGATATGTATGAATATACCCGTAACAAACATGGCGAGAATGGCATGTACAACCAAAAAGAAGGTCTGTGGTGGAGGGACCAAGACTTTGATCCCCCCTACAAAGAACCTAACGGTAAGAATTGCTATTGGAGTCGTGGCAATGGATGGTATATGCAGCACTGGTACGTGTACTGAATGAAATTCCTACTAATGAAAAACATCGTGCCGACTATATCAATGATTTCCTGACCATGAGTAAAGCTATCAAAAATTGTCAACGCACAGATGGTTTTTGGAATGTAAGTATGCATGACGAATCAAACTTCGGAGGTAAAGAAACCAGTGGCACCGCTTTATTTGTATATGGCATGGCATGGGGGTACGTAACGGACTGTTGGACAGAAAAGAATACCTGCCAGTCTTGTTGGAAGCATGGAATGCTATGGTGAAAGATGCCGTTCACCCTAACGGCTTCCTAGGACTTGTACAAGGAACCGGAAAAGAACCGAAAGACAGTCAACCTGTCACATACGACAAAGTACCCGATTTTGAAGATTTTGGAGTAGGATGTTTCCTGCTTGCCGGAAGTGAAGTTTACAAATTAAATTAATAATATGATTGGTTAGTGAATCGATTTTTCATAGACTATGATTTAAAGGTTAGATTTAGGTTAAGTAAAAAGAAGCGACTGTGAAGCCGCTCCTTTTTGTTCTATCAATCATACGTTTTCAATCAGTAATAGAAAATACCAATACTCCTGTTGTAGGAATTACCGGCTCTCCTATCAACACTTTGGCTCCCGAGGGAAGTACGAATTTATAAGGTTTATCTGTATAATTCAATACAATCCCCATACCATTGCGGTACTCTAAAGTAACACCATATGGTAAATCCATCACAGGAATATTCAATTGCGCATATAGTTTCTTCAAAATATCTTTCTCCAATAATCCGTCCGTACTATCCACTCCCACGTAAGTAACAGTACCTTTTCCCAACTTATGAGTAGTGACTGCCGGTTTTCCTTCATAAAATTCCTGTGTATAAGTAGCCCATACTTGTGAATCCTTACCCGGTTTCAATATCTCCCCCCAAGTATTCCATGTATATTCTTTTCCATCCATCCGTAATTTGCCAGGTTCTTCAGGAAGTAATAAATCATAAAACTCCATTTCATTACCGGTCAGTTCATTAATCATGGACCAAAAGGAGCTTCGGGTAAACGTCCATGGCGATCTTTTTGGGCTGTACGGCAAGTTAAGACCAAATTACCACCCTTCTTTACATAATCAGTCCATCTATCTACAATGCTTGTCAGCCAATTGATAAGCCGGAGCTATGACCACAGGATAAGAGGAAAACTCCTTGCTTTCATTGATAAAATCTACAGGCGCACCAAAAGATTTCAAACGTGCGATAATATTTCTCAATATGCCCCAATGTATTCCATGTACGATTTTGCTTCTGGCGCTCAATGCTCCATGAATTTTCATGATTAAAAAGAATGGCAGTACGACGCGCCAAATAATCGGCCGGTTTCACCTCACGAGCAGCAACCTGTCCCCGCAGCTGTCTGATTTCTTTCATGAACTGCTCATATTCACGTCCACCGGGAGTTACCGTTGTTCCGTCTGTACCTACAATGCCATAGTGATATTGTTCCGTGCCATACAGAGGCTGGCGATAACGATAAGTACAGATAAAGTCGCCTCCACCGGCAAATACGCTCCACATCCATAAACGGACAGCTCCGGGCAGCGGTTGAGGATTGATACTCCCCCAATTCACCTGTCCTGGCTGAAGTTCCATTACTCCATAAGTACCTTGTATGGGTCTGAAAAAGTCATTGGCAAAAGCAATACGCAACGGATTTCCTACTCGATATCCGCGGCGACCAATACCTTCATTGTCTCCATACACCATATAGCGAAGTATAACTTTGAAAATCAAGTGCAGGGCTGCCACCTATATGTCCTTCCTCATAATTAGGAATATAGTTAGTAGTCACCCATTGGTTCTTTGCATATTTTTTTATCAACAAACATTGTTCATTCAAAAAGTCGTTTGTCTGACTGGCAGCGAAACGGCGGTAATCCAAAATCTGATGATGATTCATAAACATCTGGCAGTTTTAGGAAGAGTTATTTCATCAAAAGAAGAATAAACCTCACTCCAAAAAGCCGTTCCCCAGGCATCATTCAATGCTTTAATGTCATGATGATATTTTTCACGCAAAAAATCCCGGAAAGCCAGTTCGGCTTTCGGATTATAATCAAATTGTACGGCCGGCTCATTATCGAGCTGCCAGCCGATTATTCTGGAATCATTTCCATAATGCTGAGCTAACTTCTCTATCATTTTATAAGCCAGTTCTCTATAAACGGGAGAAGCAAAAGAAGCATGTTGACGTGCTCCGTGATCAAGCACGGTACCATTTTCATTTTTAATCAAAATTTCAGGGTATTTACGGCTCAGCCATACCGGTGGAGTTGCCGTAGAAGTACACATAATGACTTTCAAATCATATTTGGCAGCCAAAGCCACCGCTTTATCCAACCAGAAAAAATCATATTTTCCCTCTTCCGGTTCCAATTGCGCCCAAGCAAATTCCGCGAAATGGGTGAATTCAAAACCCAAATCGTGCATCTGTTTAAAATCTCTCTCCCATTGACTCTCATCCCAATGCTCAGGATAATAATAAGCACCGGTCAAGGTCAAATCCTTGTCTTTAAACCAAGGCTGTTGTGCAAAAAGTCCTCCGGCCAAAGAACAAGCCAAAAGAACGGTCACAAATCGTTTTTTCATGATAAAATAGTAATTTAATAGATTTTCCATTCCCATAATCCGGCTGCACCTTTATCTATGTGCAAACGCAAATAACGTACTTTATCTCCCACCGTTGCCACATGAGGTGAACATGCCTTCACCTCTTTTACTTCGGCACAAGGTTGCCAATTAGTGCCATCATTGGATTTTTCGAGATGCCAGGCATGACCTTCAGCAGGGTGTACAAAGGCAAATTGACACTCCGTTACTTGCATGGCTTCACCCAAATCCACCATCAGCCAAGGATGATCATCATTTGTTTCTGCCATCCAGCGTGTTCCATTAGACTGGTCGCCTGCATTTCCAGGGTGATATATATGTGTGCGTTCCACCTTGACAAGCGAAGTTTTATCAGCCAAAGGACAATTAGGCTGAGTTTCTATTTCAACCTTAGAAGTACGGGGAGAACGTACGCTGGATGCACTGAAAGAAGCTTTCAGCGCCTTATTTTCGCGCTGTTCCTGGCTGACAGCCAAGTAACCAACTCCCTTTTCATCAGGAACAAGTGTCTTTATAGTGCCATCCTCATTAAATTCCATCCGATTAGCATATACTTGGCGGGTAGTTCCTCCGTCACCGTACTCCAAATATACGAAAATATAATCGTCTGTTTCTTCATTATAAAATACATTTCCATGTCCCGGCCCCCAAACATTATTGGCAATGGATGAAAAAAGAAAAATATCATTGCCTTCGGGCTTTTCAAAGCCCGACAAAGGGGACTGCCGGCTCATCATGTAAGCATTTACATAATTCTGATTCCCTCTCAAAGTATAAATGTAATAATAAATACCTTTACGTTTAAACATAACCGGCCCTTCCGAATACCCTTGACGAGCTGTACTCATCACAATAGTATCACCGGTTAAATGCTGCCAATCGTCAGTCATACGGGTAGCCATCCGGCGGCGCCAGAATAAATAAGCAGTTCCATCATCATCCACAAAAGGTTCCCCATCTATATCCGGAGCAATACAAGATTGATCAAACCCATCCAAAGAATGAGAAGATATAGAATTACGTCCGGCAAAAAGGAAAGGACCTTCGGGACGGTCGGACTTCAGCACATAGGTACGTGCATTCTCATCCGGTTTTACAAAAGTGGTATAAAGATAATATTCACCATTCTTCTCCACTACTCTACCGGGTGCCCAATAACGAAAATATCCCGTCTTTTTCTCTCCTTTAGCATTGACATATTCATGTCCTTTATGCCAATCGAATCCCACAATATGTACCCGTCAAAACTCCAGTTTACAAAATCTTTAGATTTCCATACCACAGGAGTACCTGCTTGTGACAACCCTTTATCAATATCAGTAGTACTATAAAGATAATAAGTATCACCAAATTTGGATAAAGAAGGATCAGCAATATTATCCGGAACAAGAGGATTAAAGTTATGGATACGAAGCAATTTATCAAGTACAGCCTTCTCTACGGTAAAAGCGGTTCCGTGACGGATTCCTTTTGGAAAAGATACACGATCAGACACATCTTCCCACGTCTTTCCATGATCACGACTGCAAACTGCTCCATATTGATGATTACGGTATTTATCAAAATAGACATAAAGAACATCATCTACAAAAAGTGGCGCAGGTCCCTCGCACCAATAATCTCCTGTAATAGAAGGAGAAACAGTAGTAGGAAATCCATCCTCTATTCGTGTTGTCCGTGTTATTCTCAAATTCTTCTCTGCCGGCAACGAGTTTTCATTCTTCACCACCATAATCAAGTCTTTCATCACCGGATCGCGTACAATAGCTGCATCAATCACACTAAAATCAGGATTAAAGAACAGTTTGGTTTCAGAAAATGTATTAAAATCCTTCGTCGTAACATAGTAAATACGATGGTTCAACTTTCTCACTCTCAATGACCGGCACTTCCTTGTGACGTCCGGGAATGGTCGTTGCCCAAAAAATATAATAAGTTTGCGAAGGTTCATCATAAAACAATTCAGGTGCCCAGCAATTATGTGCAGCAGGCTCATGCATCATTACCGGAATAGAACGCTGCTCACTCCAATGGATTAAATCGGGAGAAGAAGCGTAACCTATAATCCGGTCTGTCCAACTGGAAGTCCACACCATGTGAAAGGTTCCGTCCGGCGCCTGACAAATACTAGGGTCACGCATCAGACGGTTCTTCCGACCGTGGGTATCAAGAATGATTTTCCATGATTCAGGGGAGTCCATGTCAGCCCATCCAAACTATAAGCCAAATGAAGACCGTCCCGACTGTCATTAATGAAATAAGAGAACAAATAAGCCGTATCACCGGCAAATAATTCGGAAACTGCCCCTAACAAGCAGAGCAAACTGAATAATCGTTTTTTCATGTATACAATGATTTAATTGTGAGCATACAAAGATAAAAAGAGATTTGGACTTTTTTTCTGCACATACAAGGCATATCCATGTAAAATCGTACAAATATATCGCACATTACCCTTATTTTATACGAATTTCCATCTATATGTACTTCTTTCTATTTACATGCAAATGAAAAGACCTTAATTTAGCAACATCAAATTCAAAGTAAAAAGATACTATGAAAAAAACGTTATTGACAATCTGCCTAACATGGATGTGCTTCTCGTTAAGTGCACAAAAAATTATTGACTTATCCGGAAAATGGTCATTCAGTATAGACCGTCAGGATAATGGAGAAAAAGAAAAATGGTTCAGCCACACATTGAATGACTGCATCAACCTGCCCGGCTCCATGCCCGAGAAACTGAAAGGTGATGAGGTCACCGCAAAGACCAATGGACAGGCAGTCTCTATGACAGTTCTTACTATTATAATCCATACATGGAAAAATACCGTAAAGAAGGTAATATTAAATTTCCATTCTTTCTGACTCCTGACAAACATTATGTAGGAGCTGCTTGGTATCAGAAAGAGGTGAATATACCTGCCGACTGGAAAGGTGAACGTATTTTGTTGTTTCTGGAACGTCCCCATATAGAAACAACTGTATGGGTAAACGGACAAAAGACAGGAATGCAGAATAGTCTTTGCGTTCCCCATCAATATGATATAACCCGTTATGTCCGTCCCGGAAAATGTACTATCACCATCCGAGTGGATAATCGTATCAAAGAAATCAATGTTGGACCGGATTCACACAGCATAACCGACCAAACTCAAGGAAACTGGAACGGTATTGTAGGACGCATCTGTCTGCAAAACGACTCCGAAACATATTTCGATGATATTCAAATATATCCGGAACCGGAACAAAAACTGGCACGTGTCAAAGTCGTCATCAAAGGTGCAGGCATTACAAAAATAAAATTATCAGCGGAGAGTTTCAATACGGATAAAAAGCATATAGTTCCCGCCATACAACAAGAAATCAAACTTAACAAAGGAGTAACGGAAACAGAAATGGTATTACCTATGGGGAATGATATGCTGCTATGGGATGAATTTCATCGGCCCTGTACAAACTGAAAGCAGAAGTCACCAATGGGAAAAAAACTGAGATAAAAGAAATACAATTCGGTATGCGCCGATTTGAAATCAAAGGTAAATGGTTTTATGTAAACGGGCGTAAAACTCAGCTTCGCGGAACAGTTGAGAACTGTGACTTCCCGTTGACCGGTTACGCCCGATGGATGTAGAAAGTTGGGAACGAGTATTCCGTATCTGTCGCAGTTATGGACTGAATCACATGCGTTTCCATTCATTCTGTCCTCCCGAAGCCGCTTTTATAGCTGCCGACCGGGTAGGATTCTATCTGCAACCCGAAGGTCCGAGCTGGCCCAATCATGGTCCTAAATTAGGTTTGGGACAACCTATTGACACCTATTTGATGAACGAAACCATCGCATTAACCAAAGAATATGGCAACTATGCCTCTTATTGCATGTTGGCATGCGGAAACGAACCTAGCGGACGCTGGTAGAATGGGTGACCAAGTTCGTAGAATATTGGGAAAAGAAGGATCCCAGACATGTAT
>ENA-OQAN01001128-OQAN01001128.1-human-gut-metagenome-genome-assembly--contig:-NODE-1128-length-12284-cov-7.037921_pt1 | contig 12284 bp, 16 predicted proteins | sample MGYA00242735_ERZ504527 | MGnify/ENA primary metagenome ERZ504527 (study PRJEB26092, sample SAMD00036230) | human gut metagenome | host: Homo sapiens | study: EMG produced TPA metagenomics assembly of...
ATATATTGCAAAAGAAAACAGGAATCTGAGAGGGAAGTATTTGGGAATATTCACAGCCTCCAATATTATATTCATGATATTCATGTTAATATTGTATTTTTTTCTTAGATAAAGGTTTTCCCGGAATACTTGCAGATTTTCTGTGCCTGGCAGGAAAAAGAACCATTAAACTAAAGGCTTTAAAACAGCTGATTCGTCAGCAAGTCTATTAATTATAAAGTTGTAAACTGGTGTATTATACCATAATGATACTATTATGAAATGAACCCCCAGTAGTGCCAGCTGCTGGGGGTTCTTCTCTTTTTGTTCGGTTGAGCATCCGATTAGGCTAATAAAGGGCATGAATGATTTTTGTTTACTTTCCTTTATGAATGGGCAGCCAGTGTTGCCAGCTTCTGCATAATTGCACTTACATCCTGCATTACATTCAAATTTTCTTCCTCTGCCTGCATCGTCTCGCCTGCGTGCGCCGATACCTGCTGGGAAATCGCTGAGATTGTCTGAATGGAATCTATAATTTCCTTATTTGCATTCTGCAACTCGGAAATGCTTCTTGAAAGAGTATCTGCATTTTTCTGAATTGCCCGCGTATTGTCCTCAATACTTTCAAAGCTTTCTTCTGCATTTGATGCACCAGTCTTCTCTTCGTTAATTCCATCTATCATATTGGAGACAACACCGACCACCTCCATGATTGCATTGGACACGTTGCTGATCAACTCTGTAATATGTACGGTTGCTTCTTTGGTTCTCGTTGCCATACCGGAAATTCTGTTGCAACGACAGAAAATCCTCTTCCTGCCTCTCCGGCACGGGCTGCTTCAATGCTCGCATTCAATGCAAGAAGACTTGTTTGGTTCGTAATTCCTCCAATCAGTTCTACAATGGAATTCATTTCATCCATATACTTGTTCAGATTTTCCAGTTTTTCTGTAACCTCGGTTCCATTATCAACAGAAGCTTCAACTTCCGATGCCAGGTGCTCGATATCCTGTTTGCCTTCCGCTAACGCTTTCAGAGTAAGCGTCATGCTGTTTCCGATTTCTTCCACAGCGGTTGCAACTTCATCCACCTTATCCTGAATTGCATGTGTCTGTTCCAACTGATTCTGCACATGTTCTGCGGTATCAGTAGCACCTGCAGATACTTCCTGCATTGCCTCAGTCGTTGTCTTAGATGCCGCTGTCAGCTTTTCGAAACGTACATTGATATCTGCAATATTGCCAGAAAGCTGCTGATCAAGTTCCTCATTTCTTTCCAGAAGATTTTCAGCCTCTGCTTTTGCCTGCGCCACTTCTGTAAATCTCTTTCTTGTGTTTTCGCGAATCACTTTTGTAGTCAAAACAGAATACGCTCCAACCATGATCATAACAACAATCTGTACAACTGCTGCTTCAATTCCATGATACCCAAAACCGCCTTTTGTCGCACCGATCACAACAACAATGATACACTCTAATATGGCACCTGTATTAATCAGAAGAAGATAACGTGTGTCACTGTAAGTGGTGACAACAAAAATCATCGGAATTACAAATACATAAATCAGATTTGTCGGTGAGGTAAAAAGACATATTGTGTAAAACAATGAAAATCCATAGGAAACCAGATGTTTGATCATCGCATGTTCCGTATTACTTTTCCAACAAATCACCTCGCCAATCAAAGGTATGACACCAACGACCGTAGCGATTGTCATATATACCGGAGACAGTTGTCCTCTTACGCTTTCCCATATCATAAAAAACACCATAACCGTTACCGTACTGATATGTGACAGCATCGCAATGCGATTCGACCGCGTCAATTCCGAAATTTCTTTTGTTTCCACCATCATAATTCCTCCTCTAGAAAAGTTTTTCCTACCTATCCTTATATTATTTCTTAAGCATCCTGATATTCTATTTTTAGTGGTGTATGTGTCTCAAATACCTTTGCAAAATCAATTTCCGGATTAAACATTGTATAAAATGCAGAATATGCATCACATGTAATATTCTGCTGCGGTACAGAATTTAATGTACCATCCTTATTATATTTATAAAATGTAGCCTCCGTCACTCCATGTATCTCAACCTTGTATAATGGTGTTCTAGATTCATGCTTTGGCACATAGCTGCCTTCTTTAAACTGCAACACGTAATTCGGCTGTTCCATAGGTTCTGCCATATTGTATAAACCTCCCTCTTCATTCACTTTTGTCCTTCATAACATAATAATCTCCATTATTTTCAACATCATTCCACGCTGACGAAGCCTTATCGCAAACTGTATCAAACAGTCCGGGGCTTTAGCTTAATCGTTAAATAAAAGCAATTATTTTATATAATTTTAGATTACTTTAGTAAATGGCGCAATAGGTCAAAATTACCATTAATCAGATAATTTCTGTAATAAATATGGATTTTGCTTACAGCAAGAAAAAGAGCCGCCCAGGCCATAGACCTGTGCGGCTTCTCATAAGATGATTTAAATTAAGTTTATCCTTCAATAGCAATATGTTTTGTGGTCTCAACTTTCTTTGGTTCCTCCTTCGGAACTGAAAGTTTAAGAATACCGTCATGATACTTTGCCTTGATATCTTCCTGTTTCAGCTCATCGCCTACATAGAAAGATCTGCTCATAGCACCAGAATAACGCTCCTTACGGATATACTTGCCATCCTTTTCATTCTTCTCTTCCTTGTCAAGTCCCTTAGCTGCGCTGATAGTTAAGTAACCATTCTCCAGCTTAGCTTCTATTTCGTCTTTCTTGAAGCCCGGAAGATCTATATCTACTTCGTAGCTATTGTCAGTTTCCCTGACATCAGTCTTCATAATGTTCTTTGCATGTTTACCATAAAGCACCTTGTCAACATCAGGAAATGAAAAATCCATCCAATCATCGTTAAATAAGTTTTCTCCAAAAATACTAGGCATCAACATAAGTCATCTCTCCTTCTTAATCTATAAAATCTGTGTCAACCTGTTTCTTTGGAACTGGGATGTTTTAAGAACTCAAAGCCTTTGCTTTTTGTTCCTTTCCTTTGTTCTTGACTATGTTATATACCTAAAATTAGCACTCGTCAATAGAGAGTGCTAATAATTTATAAATTGTTTATAATTTACTTTTGACAGACCGGCATTATTATTTACCATTTTAACATCTCCGGGCTTTCAAAAATCATTTTGTCCTTCCCTCTGTCTTACCATCATCCTTAGCTTTTATTGCTTTCGGAGCATCTGCTAAGGTCTTTATTGTTGTAGAAAAGCACGTATTACCAGTAAGACCTGGTCGAAAAGATCCTCGCAAAGCCAAACCCCAGGCATCTGTAAGCTTTCTATATAGAGTGGCTTAATCATAGATAATTATAAGTTTTTTTACAGATAAACAATCTGTCTTTTTGTTGTACTGCAAAATAGACAAAAGAAAAAACACATCATATTTATCAAACAATTGCAAATATGATGTGTTTTATAATTATGTCAAAATTCTTAACTTAATGACATTGCACTTTCGAGCTCTTTTCGCTTTGTACAACATTAAATTGTAGATGATTACTGTAAGAGTGAAAGTACACCCTGGTTAGACTGATTAGCCTGTGCAAGCATAGACTGTCCAGCCTGAGCAAGAATGTTATTCTTGCTGTAGTTAACCATCTCTTCAGCCATATCTGTATCACGTATACGAGACTCAGCTGATGTAGTATTCTCAACTACGTTGTCGAGGTTGTTGATTGTGTGCTCAAGACGGTTCTGAACAGCACCAAGTGCTGAACGCTGTGAAGATACAGTTGAGATAGCATCTGCGATTGCATCAATTGCATATGTAGCATCCTGCTCTGTGTCAGCCTTGATTCCCTTTACTCCAAGCCCTGCTGAGTTCATTGAGTCAATGTTGACTGTAATCTTGTTTGTCATGTCAGCATCTGCTCCTACGTGAAGGTTGAAGCTTAAAGCATCTTTGTATGAAACAGTTCCTTTGTTAAGAGTGAATGTTGTGGTTGCTTTATCATATGAATTGTTATCAGGTGTTGCATTTGTAGCAGCTGTATCAGTTCCAATACTGCTTGCTTTTACGATTTCAGCTGTCTGTAACTGATATGCTTTTCCAGCAGTGATTACTGTTGAATCGTTATCATCAATACCGTCTGCTGTGGTATCATCTTTCATAGCTGTAAGAGTTTTTGTTCCGTCAGATACAACATCTCCACCAGCTATTGTAATTGTAATTGTAGTGGCAGCACCACCTTTTTCCCATGATCCTGTACCACCTGCACCACCGGCTTTATTCCATGTATATTTTTCACCATTTACAGTTATTGCCCCGCCATCTTTTTTCTGAGCATCTACCAAAGCCTGTGTCTCATCAACAGATGAACCAATTGTATAGTTCTTTCCAGCAATGCTAACCTTATCGCCAGCATTGAGTGTCTTTAATGTAACATCAACTTATCACCCTTATCTGCAAGTGTAACACCGTCAAGTCCTGCATCATGTGCATTTACATTATGATCCTTCTCTGCACCGTCACCCTTTAAGAGGTATGTCTCATTGAATTTTGTTGTCTCTGATACACGGTCAATCTCTGTTGTAAGCTGATCAATCTCGTCCTGAATTGCCTTACGGTCTGTGTTAGAGTTTGTTCCATTTGCAGACTGTGTTGCAAGCTCGTTCATACGCTGAAGCATTGAGTGAACCTCTGTGAGGCACCTTCTGCTGTCTGTACAGCTGAAACGCCATCCTCTGCATTTGTTGAAGCACGATCAAGTCCCTTAATCTGCTTTCTCATCTTCTCAGAAATTGTAAGTCCAGCTGCATCATCTGCTGCACGGTTGATTTTGTAACCTGATGAAAGCTTCTCTGTGCTCTTTGACTGTGCGCTTGTTGTTACGTTGAGCATTCTGTTGGCATTTGCTGCCTGCATGTTGTGTTGTACTACCATAATATAATCCTCCTTGTCCCATATTCATGGGTTATTATGTTTGACCTCTGGAATTCCTTTTCCCGAGGGGTTTGCAGCTGCTTTGTGTTTATTTTTATTTAAGCAGTTGCGGTTTTCTATAACAAGCGGCTTCCCGGGTGTGGCTTGCGCCACAGCCGCCTATTAACATGATTAGTTGCTTTGCGTCTTTTTCTGACGTTCTTTCTCATTCCAGATGATTTGCTTGATTTGTTTCTTTGCTTCACTGGAAAACTCAGGTTCGGGATAATATGTATCTTTTCGCTTCGCCGGGTCCTGTTCGTTGTTGGATCTTGCGATATTCAGTTCTTTGGGAGCATCTATCAGTAATCGACAGTGCTTTCCTGTTCCACCCGCGAACACGATTCGGATATCGTCTCCGATATTTACATATTGCCCTTCCTTTAATGATAATTTGAGCATTTTCTACCTCCATGCACTAGGGAATAGCTTCGTCCATGCTTTTCCGAATTATGCAACATTTTATAGTAAAATGTTACATTCTTTCGCAGATTAATAAGGGGGTCAAAACAGAAGTTGATTAAATAACATCAAATATTTATGCCGATTTCGTCATATTTCATCAAGAATTACTTTATCTTTAACGTGATATAGTTGAATCCAGTGAGATTAATTAAAAATGATAGAAAAAGGTAAAGAAAATTATTTAAAAAAATTTTTTCTTGGGGTTAAGTTCTAAAAATGGTGTCCGATATAGTAGGTGTAAAGCAAAAAATGTAACATTTTACTATAAAATGTTGCATTTTCTTTTTATAATTACTATTATTTTGTTGTGGATTTTGGATATTCCAGGGAAGAGTCTGTCATGCGGCATGTGCCTGATAATATTTTCTACCGCAAAGGAGTATTCAATGGGAACTACACAGCCAATCCGAAATAAGGATGAACTGGCGGCTTTCAGGATGTACTATAAAGATATCCATCCAAACCGCCGCAATTACTGTTTAATTGTTATGGGATTAAACACTGCACTAAGAATCAGTGACCTGCTTAAATTGAAGTGGGATAACGTATACAATTTCGAGCACCATGTATTTCGCTCTCATTTTCTTATCAACGAGCAAAAGACCGGCAAGAATAACTATATCACTCTAAACTACAATGCCACCGATGCTCTCCGGGCATATTTCAATGAACGGCATCCGACTGAACATGAGTTTATTTTTACAAAAGCCACCTGCCGGAGGCAGCCACTAAACAGAGTTCAGGCATACCGAATTGTAAGGACTGCTGCCGAGGAGACTGTTCAGGATGAACATATCAGCTGTCACTCTCTGAGAAAGACATTTGGATATCACGCCTGGAAAAACGGCACACCACCTGCTCTGCTGATGGACGTCTACAATCACTCGTCCTATAAAGTCACACAGCATTATCTGGGTATTGAGCAGGATGAACGTGATGAGATTTATCTGAATCTTGAGCTATAGTTTTATGCGTATTGAAATCTAATATAGCTAAAAGCCAGCCGTTTGCAACCGGCTGGCTTTTTTTGGGGATATACAAATCATCGAAATCCTCTGTTAAACCAAATGCATTCTGTTCTGAATCGAATTTCAACTCAATCTGTGACATATCTTTCATCTGCCTGGTACTGTTGTATTTTAAAATTAAATTTCATCTTCAGCACCACCTTCTTCCTGTAACCATTCTTTCAATTTATCCTGTAATAGTTTCTTATCCGGCAGATACAGTTTATACTGTGATGCATAAATATTAGAATCCTCCGGCAATGTCAGTTCAACCATTGCATCATTTTTTTCATTGCACAACAATACACCAATGGTAGGATTTTCTTCCTCTGTTTTTTCGTATCTATCATAGTAATTGACATACATCTGCATTTGCCCCAGATCCTGGTGCTTTAATTTGCCAATTTTTAAATCAAATAATACAAAGCATTTCAACAGTCTGTTATAAAAAACAAGATCCACTCTGAAATGATCTTCTTCGAATGAAAATCTTTTCTGTCTTGCCACAAAAGTAAATCCTTTTCCCAATTCCAAAAGAAACTGCTGCAAATTATCTAACAGCCTGTTTTCTAAATCAGTTTCTGAATAATTATATTTATCTTCAAGACCTACAAATTCCAAAACATATGGATCCTTCAGCACATCCTTTGAGGTTGTAATCACATTTCCTTCCTGTGATAAGCGTTGCACTTTGTCCTTATCCATGCTTAACGCAAGTCTCTCATAAAGAGAAGAATTATACTGACGTGACAAATCTCTGACTCCCCACTTCTCTCTGGCAGCTTCTATCTCATAAAATGAGCGTTCATCCTCATTTTCTATTCTCATCAATTGTAGATAATGAGACCATGTTACCACAAACGGATGCTCCTCTTCAAAAATCGTAAACACCGTTTCCGATTTCTTGATTGCAAATTCCGTAAACAGTGTTTCCGAAATTCGATCCTTATATGTTAAATAAAACTTTCTTGCCTTTTCCAGCGTAGATTCTGAAAAGCCTTTTCCAAATTCTTCTGTTAATTTTTTAGAAAGATTTATTATGATTTTTTTACCGTATTCAGCCTGTGTTTTCCCTGCTGCTGTACTTCTACAATCCACCTGCCAAGAGAATAATAGGTCATTATCTGGACATTATTTACCTGCTTTGCAGTAATGTTTCGTGCATATTTAATTAATTCAATTGAATTCTGACATAACTTATCCATATTGATATCATATACAGATTCATTGATTTCATTCTTCACACATTCAATCCTCCTATTTCAAAGTTTTCCTATTTCAGAAACACTGGCTGTTCTGTTAGTCCGTTGTAAAACTCTACAGCCGCCGCAATATCCTTCTCATCCGGATGCCCCTTTGATACACCGCCAATCAGTTTGAACGGTCCGAACGTATCAAATCCCTTGCATGAAAACCTTCCAACAATGTTGTCATGTTTGTATGCTATCACCTGCTCAATTGACTTAAAGACAGGTCTGCCGCCATATGTACAGATAAGAAATACATTTTTATTGTCTGTGAGATTGACTGATGCAAACTTAAGCACCGACTGATGAAACTTTCCGCCGTATACTCCTGATGCAAAACCGATTAAATCATATTCTGACAGGTCTTTCTCTACCGTCTGTGTCGCATCTATCAGCTCGACATCGTTTGTCTTTGCTATCTCGTCAATTATCTTTTTTGTGTTTCCATGATGCACTGATGCATATACTATTGCTGTCTTCATCTGTAATGCTCCAATCCTTTATTAGTCTTCCTTTGATTTTGCCATCAGCATCTGCTCCAGCTTTTTCTTTCCGGTCTCATAGTCTGTAAACACAATTCCATCCATACCAAGCTTTCTGCCACCTTCAATATTCTCCGGTCTGTCATCTATGAACACACATTCTTTCGGATTCAGATTGTATTTATCAAACAGACACTGATAGATACCGGCATCAGGCTTTATCATCCCAACCATAGCTGAAATGACTTTGCCGTCAACAAGTGACACAAAACTAAGTTCACTGTGCGTATGAAGCTCGAAGTAGTCCTTTGGATAATTCGATAACAAATACACTTTATAGCCTCTGCTCTTTAACTCCTTAATCCAGTCTGCTGCATAGTCGAATGCCTTTACGACAAAAGCCTTTCCCTCTTTAAAAAATCTCCTGATATCCTCCTCATACTGTGGAGCCACCTTAACCATCTCATCAATTATCTCGTTCTCAGGAATTACACCACGGTCCAGCTCAACCCAGACAGGGTTTTCATATGTTGCATGGGCTAAAGCTGCTATTTTATTTTCTTCAATGCCAATCTCACGCATTGCCTCGTCCGGCTGGAACCTGACAAGCACGTTTCCTATGTCAAATACTATGTTTTTAATCATTTATTTTTTCTCCTACAACCCTGCATCTCTTCCTGCAAAAAGCAATGCCATATGCTAAAATATTGCACCTGCCTCATCGCGCAGAGCCTCATCATATCTCTTCTCCTTAATCTGCGTCATAGCCGCCTCACACGCTGCATCAAGATTTTTCATCTCTTTTGCATATTTCACTTCAATAACGATGCCTGCATCCGGATCCTCCGGCTTGATTAAAATATCACTGAAACCGTCTCCCGACTCACGATTTGACTTAATAAGCCAGCCCGGATTGCTTCCGCGAAGCAGGCCGAGGAGCAGACCATGATAGAAGTTCTCTTTCATATCATCAGAAGCCTTGGTATCAAGTATACTTATCATGCGGCTCATCACGATGTTAAGCTGTCTTGCAATCTGCTTCTCATCTTTATCGAGGATAGCTCTGGATAAAAGCTTCATGGTATCATCATCTTTTGCAACAACAGCCTTGAACCACTCCTGAATCTGGAGAACAAACACTTCACGCACCTCTTTATTTGGAATCACCAGCTTGTAGGCATAGCTCTCACTGTCAGGCAGCCTGACCTCACCAGCTGTAGTCAGGTATCCTGTTGTAAAAAGTACGCTCCACAGATTGTCTATAGTATTGTCAATCTCATCATAAGTCAGATCCAGTCGAAGCTGTTTCTCCACAAATCCACCTGCCACGAGCTTTTCTATCTCATCTCTCGTGGTCTGGTCTGCCTTGTCTACAAAGCGCTTCACCATGTCATTGCCACTGCTGTTAATCCAGAATGCACTCGGCCTGGCTGATGTGTCAAAAACCAGCTTCTTGGCAAAATTGATTACATCCCACGGACAATAAATGTCGGTATTACCGAAATGATAGCCATCGTACCACTCCTTTACATCAGGGTAACGCTCAGCCCTATCATAATCCGTAAGCAGCTTCCTGACCTCATCATCAGTAAAACCAAACTGTTCATCATGGGCGATATCTACAATGGAATTGATTTCAAAATTGTTGAGACCTGTAAAAATACTCTCCTTGGATACACGAAGACAGCCTGTGAGTACGGCAAACTGCAGAAACTCATTAGTCTTGAGTGCCTTTCCAAAGAGTCCTCTGATAAGTGAAACCATCTCTTTATAGTAACCATTCTGGAATGCCTTATCCAGAGGGACGTCGTACTCGTCTATGAGGATAACAGCCTTCTGACCATAGTGTATAAACAATAACTGCGACAGACTCTGCAGACTTGATACAAGAAGCTGCTCATCCATCGTATATTTACCATCACACAGCGAAATGATAGCCCTATACCTGTCCTTATCGTTTTCTGAAAGAGCCTCACTATGCTCCAGAAACTTAAATTTTTCTGCTTCCCTCCCAATGAGCTCAGTAATCATATATCTTGCATCATCAAATGAACGTCCTTCAGCACTCTTGAGTGACAGAAAAATAACCGGGTACTTTCCCATATATTTGTCACAAAGCTCTTTGTTGCCTGAAATATATAAGCCATCAAACAATGACTCATCCGTGCCAACCTCAAAAAAACTTTTTTAGCATGCTCATATTGAGAGTCTTTCCAAAACGCCTCGGGCGTGTAAAAAGGGTGACCTCTCCACCGGTTTCAACCAATTGCTCTATGAGCTTTGTCTTGTCAATATAATAAAAGTTGTTCCTTCTGATTTTTTCAAAACTATCAATTCCTACCGGCAGTTTTAAAGTACTCACCATATGAACCTCCACAAAACGTATCAATCCGCTATACTTAGTTATAGTATAGCGGATTGAGGGGCAAAATACAATTATTATTACCGTTCTGTGTTCCTTAGTTCTTCCTTTGATTTTGCCATCAGTATCATTTTCTCAAACGACTGTGCAAACCTCTCATCATCTTCCTCTGTGCGCTTTTTCGGTCCTTTGATATGATTCTTATGTGAGCTTCGTCTGGCTTTCTTGTTAAGGTGTCTCTCCATAAGCATCCGGTCGATATTTTCATCTGTGTACCATCTGCCGGACTGGTGGATTGCATATGCAAATATTTGCATTTTTTCCAGCCTCTTCAAATAAACGAGATTATTTATCCAGATACCTGAACATGTTTATCTGGCCATCACACTCATAATGCTCCATTAAAGGATTTTTGTATGCATAAAGATATAATACTGATTTATTGAATTTACTGCAACACGATCTTGAAAGTTTATGTAATGTATTTCGGTAACAAAGGTATTCAGTCAACTAAATAATTTTTTTATTTCTTGCAAATATATAAATAATGAACCATATGTAATTGCAAAGATGCAACGAATAATATATAATATTCGTTGCAAAGGAGGTTTTTATATGTCAAAAAACTATATGCAGGAAATTAAAAGTCGAATCCTGGCTTCCGAAGATGGCTCAGTTTTTTCCACTTCTGATTTTGCGGATATCGCTGATACCAACACGGTTCGTTCAGCATTATATCGCCTTGTTAAGGATAATATTCTTCGCAGAATTATAAATGGAATTTATGAAAAACCAAAATACAGTAAATTACTCGATGAATATGTAGCTGCTGATCCTGCTGCCGTTGCACAGGCATTAGCCCGCAGTTATCATTGGACCATAGCTCCATGCGGGAACACTGCCCTTAATTTACTTGGACTTTCCACTCAGGTAGCGGCGGTCTGGTCCTATATCAGTGACGGACCTTATAAAACCTATGAATGGAATTCTACAAAGCTCGAATTCAAACACCGAACTAATAAAGAAATTACCGGTCTGTCCCATATGACAAGTCTGGTAATTCAGGCATTGAAAACATTAGGGAAAAAAAATGTAACCCCGGAAGTTATCCAGACTCTTTCAACAAAACTCTCTTTATCCGAAAAACAGACCTGTCTGAAAGAAGCAACGGAATCCACCGACTGGGTTTATGATACAATACGACAAATATGCGGAGGTAATACACTATGAGAAAAATTGCATGTCTGTCAGATGATGACAGAAGAGAGCTTTTCCGAAATACCGCTGATAAAATGGGCTTAAATGATGCTATTGTAGAAAAAGACTTCTGGGTATGCTTTACCCTGGATTATTTATTTCACCGCTGTCCATGGAAAGACTCCATCACTTTTAAGGGTGGAACAAGCCTTTCAAAAGCATTTAATCTGATCAGCCGTTTTTCAGAAGACATTGATTTGATCCTTGACTGGCGCGTACTGGGTTATGGAATACTGGAGCCCTGGGAAAAACGCTCCAATACAAAACAAGATGCATTTAATAAAGAAGCTAATAACCGAGCTGAGATTTTTCTTGCAGAACAGTTCTGTCCTACCATAAAAAAAGAACTGTCATTAGAATTGGGGTGTGACACTAATATTTACATAGATGAGAATGACAAACAGACTGTTTATTTTTGCTTATCCAATCTGTTCACAAATCCTTCCACCTAAGTAATACGCCTGAAATCGGAGCATTAGCAGCCTGGACCTGCTAAGCCTTG
>ENA-OQAN01001130-OQAN01001130.1-human-gut-metagenome-genome-assembly--contig:-NODE-1130-length-12277-cov-3.232840_pt1 | contig 12277 bp, 18 predicted proteins | sample MGYA00242735_ERZ504527 | MGnify/ENA primary metagenome ERZ504527 (study PRJEB26092, sample SAMD00036230) | human gut metagenome | host: Homo sapiens | study: EMG produced TPA metagenomics assembly of...
TATCCCTTCCGTTTCGTCCGTCTTGCTCACACTGGTAGCAGAACATCTCATAGTTTAATCCATGTTATTTCCCAATCATAATCTCCAATTCTAAAAAATTCCATATCCGCAATATCTTTTACGATCTGCGCCATCTGCTCCTTTGTCTGTGCACCTCTCGCCGCATCAATGACCTGCCTCTTTTCGTCTTCCGTCATCATGGAAAAACTGTCCTAACGCTTTCTCATTCATCGCTAATCCAAACCCAAGTCCTACCGGTAATCCATCTTCTTTAATCATACAATCCTCCCTGTTTTCCGGAGGAAAATGCGAGCTCATTAGCGAGCAGAGGATTTTCCTCCCTGTTTTTCACCTTGTTTCCAACAATAGAATGCACGCTCCGCGAACATTCTATTGTCATAAATAAAAAAAAGTAAATGCCCCATCACAGGAACATTTACTTTTCTCATTTGTATTTTTATTTAGTTTTCTCCGGTATTTCTGTTTTTATACGAGAATCTTACTTAAAACTTCATCTTCAAGTACCAGTTTTTTTTGCCGCTTCACGGTAGTTTTCCTCATGCAGATAAGTGTGGCGGAACGGCTTGATGGATGGTGCCATATCGATTGCCTTGATAAAATCATCACGCTTCATCTTTAACGTCGCGGCATAATCAAAAAATCCTGTTTCCCGCAGAACCGTCTCCACACGCACATAACGGTGATCCTGCACTTTACTCATGATATAAGTTGCGATTCCGACCTGAATCCCATGTAACTGCGGAATTTCTAATATTTTATCCAATGCGTGTGAGATCAGATGCTCACTTCCGCTTGTCGGTGCACTGCTTCCTGCGATCTCATTGGCGATCCCGCTCATGGCAAGGGAATCCACCAGCTCCTTTAAAAAAAGTTCATCTTTGATGCTCTCATACGGTGTCCGCACAAAACTGTTGACCGCCTTTTTCGCGATCATGACAGCAAAGTCATTCACTTCACTATAACCACATTTTTCCTCATAGATCCAGTCATAAAGTGCTGTGATCTTTGAGATCATATCGCCGATCCCGGAATAGATAAACTTCTCCGGTGCAGTTCTTATGACCTGTGTGTCCACAATAATGCCGTAAGCAAGCCGTGCCGGAACCGAAGTGCGCTTTCCGTGGACAAGAAGGGATGCACTCGCACTGGAAAATCCATCACTCGAACTGGAAGTCGGCACACTGATAAATGGAAGATTGCGTAAAAATGCCGCATATTTTCCCGCATCAATGACCTTTCCACCACCGATGGAAATGACCGCCTGTGTCTTATTTGGCATTGCAAACGCCAGTGTAATGATTTCGTCGATATCCACGGTATCCAATTCACTGTATTCTAAGACTTTGATATCCTCCTGCTTTAATGAATTCATCACATCCGTTCCAAACATATCGATCAGACCATTTCCAAAAAAGATAACGGCCTGTTCGATTCCTTCATTCTTTAAATAACTGCCTATTTTAGTTAAAGCACCTTTTCCAACTTTTAAGATGGATGGTATTGAAATACCTTTTCCTGTCTGCATTCTGTTTCTCCTTTTCACTACCCTGTTTCTCTAAATTATTTTAACCAATACTCTGAAATATCAACCCAATATTGACGCAAGTGTCTCCTTTAACAGACTGACATTGACCGGAAGTGTTTTGCAGCCCTCCCTGTCAGGCTGTCTGATCATTCGCGTTACCTCCAGTCCATCCATTTCCTGCATCATAATATCCTGGCGGTGTAGTACGCACATCTTCCACTGCTTCTTTTCCATTATACACCTCCTTAACTTCAATGCCAAATGTATCTAAAAGCATACATGCAATTTCCATATTCAATGCATTATCCTCCACCACAAAGACTCTTTTTCCGGTAAAATCCATGGACAGATCCGGTGTCATCTCATGCAGCAGATCACTTTCCACCGGTTTTAACTGCAATGTAAAATAAAATCTGCTTCCCTTCCCAGTGTACCTTTTAACTGTATCTGGGAATCCATCTTGTGAACAAGACGGCTGCTGATTGATCTTATTTGTGATGATAGATCCTATCTCATCCAAATCTTTTCGATTTTCCTCGTTATCCAGCATTTTGGGCTAAAGATTACAAAACCGGTGAAAAAATAATTCACCTCAAAGTTCACCGGTGTTTCAGTCTCAGAAATATCACGTTTTAAGCAGCCATAGTTTATGCAGAAAAGAGACGCAGATTTTATATCCACGTCTCCTTATCGCTGCGTTATTACATGCTTATTTTTTTATTGTTACAGATTTAACACCGCTGTAGCTTCCATTACCTTGATATAGTATGTACCGGCAGTCAGATACACTTCATAGGATGCCACAACTCTTTTCGTATTTTCATTACAATCTTCCGTATGTGAATAAAGTTCTTCCTCATCCGTAGAATATACGGATACCTCACACTTCTCCATCTGTGCCGTCATCGCAATCGTTAGCTTTCCTGCTTCCGGCAGTGTAACATAGTACAGGTAATAATCCCCCTGATTTTCACACACACCTGAATATGTTCCGCCGATAACAGCATCGTAGGTTCCTGCTAAGATCTGTGTTGCGCCAGACTCTTTTTCAGTTTCTGTTTCTTCCGATATTTCAGTTTCTGCTGTATCTGATATTTCCGTTGTTTCGTCTAGCTCTGTCGCATCTGTGCTTTCTGTACTTTCTGTTCTGTCTGCGGTTTCTTCTGTCACCGCTTGCTCTGTCACAGTGTCTTCACTCTGCGAGACTATTTCTGTGGTTTCACTGACTTCTAATATATCGAAAAGAAACCTTACTCTTTTAGTAAAGCATAGCAATCAGCTTATTGTCAACAAAATCCAAACATTTTTGCCGCCCAGTAGATCAGTCCCAATACCCAGCTCGAAAAAATACCATACAAAATGACCGGTCCCGCGATCGTAAATATTTTACAACCGATTCCAAAGACCTGTCCCTCTTTCTGAAACTCGATCGCCGGTGCCGCAACACCGTTGGCAAATCCGGTGATCGGCACGAGCGCACCGGCACCTCCCCAGTTTGCAAGTGACGGATACAGATTAAGCCCTGTTAAGATCACAGATAATAAGATCAACAGGATACTGCACCAGCTACCCGACATCTCTTTATCAAGTCCAAGGCTTTTACAGATATTTAAAATGAACTGCCCGATGCAGCAGATAATCCCTCCCATCACAAATGCCTTTGCCATATTTGCTGCAAGGTTGTGTTTTGGGTGATGGACTCCACATATTCATTGTATGCCTGGTCTCGTACTTTTTTGTCTGCGCCGTATGACACTTTGGATAAATTTTTCTGCTTTTGCTCATCTGATGTTTTGGCTGAACTGCTTTGTTTGGTGGTTGGTTGCGCCATGGTTGTTCCTCCCGTATATTTTCCTCTTATTGGAATAGTATGTCAGATCTTTTCTATATTTATTCGCAGCTTTTCAAAAGAACTCTTAGAATGGGCAGATGCTCCCTATGACTCCAATCCAAATTACCCTGAACAGTTGATTCACAGAATCGTCACCGTCCACAGATACTGCTCGCCTTTTCCCCACAGGAGCAGCTCCTTCATCTGTTCATCATACTCATCGGTCGGCTTATAGTCCTTTAGCATCGAAAACAGGTACTTTTCCTGTTCATCCTTCGGCTCTGTCTTTTCGATTTCCTGATGTAAAAGTACCCCCAGTTCGATCGGTTTGATGTCATCTGAAATCTCAACCCCGGATAATTTTGCAATAAGCCCTGCCGCATAATAAAATTCGTAGTTGCCGGTCAGGACAGATTTCTGCATGTTGCATTTTATGATAACACTCTGACGTGCGATGGATGTGACCATTTCTCATTCCCCCTGTTTGTATTCATTATGAAAAATCCGGAACAAAAAATTGTTCCAAACCTCTATCATTTTAATCTGAAATTTTTCACACGTCAAACCTCTCCTACGACACCCCTTCCCCGATTTTTTTCACAAAATAATAAAGCGCCCCGCACGTCTTGCCGACCGCCATCGTCCACATGACCCACTGGAGACCAACTTTCAGTTTTGCCCTGCGAAACAGGATTGGGAATGTGTTTAATATCTCTGCAAGAGCCACCGCGATGCAGCCGACAAACATTCCCGCCGAGAGCCCGTACAGGCCGAGAAAGATATGTCCTGATACCTGTCCAAGCGGAATATGCATCTGCAAAAATACGGAGACGATATTTCCAAGGATTCCGCCAAGGATGATTGCCTGCTCAAAGCAGAGCGTACCCGCCGCACGGTTGCATTTTCCGATCATACGGGGAACGACACCGATGACGATCACAAACGCGAACGTTCCCGCAGCGACCGCACCGCCAAACGCAATTCCTAAAAATCCGAGCAGAATATGATTAAGAAACATCTATGCTGTGACCTCCTCTGCCTGCATTTTCAATAAATGTGGTATCCACATCTTTTTCGTATTTCCGCATCTCGATCTGGATCGGCGTTGGATCGGGCGTGATCTTCTTTCTTCCGACATGATTGAAAAATAAAATGATGCCAAGTCCAAGTCCGATGCAGTAGCACACTTCAAGCTCATTCACACCGTCCGCCTTTGTCCCCATCACCTGTCCGTATAATTTGTCAAACACATCCGTCACGGAAATATCGTTGTTAAATGCCATGATCGTAAACGCCGAACCAAAAAAAATGATAATGCATAGCAGCACAGTTTTGATTGTATTCATTACCTTTGGCTTTTCCGGGTTCGGAATATATTCTATGATAAAATCACTCTCGCCTTCATTGGAAATCGTCAGCGACGGGTAATCTTCATGGATCTGCTCAATGATCTTTAACACGGAAAAAACCTGCATCTGATTTTTCTCTTTTTTCTCATCTTTCTGATTCGTAAAACTGTATATCTTTTTCTGTTTTAACTGACGCAGAACCGCCTCGTTCGTGCACTCCATCTTTGCAATATCGTTCAGCACGACATGTCGGTCAAAAACGATCGTGTTCTGCTCGATTTTCAAATAAAGTGTTTCGTTATTTACGCCCATATCTTATCCACATCCTCATCCTCCGAATTGTCATATACCAACATTCCATCCGTCGGTATCTCATTTTCTTTCCGATATTTTGTGTAGAAACAAACCCCGACCACCAGTATCATAACTATCACTCCAAGTAAAACTGCTCTGTATTTTCTGCAATTCATAGTGAACCTCCATTAACTTTTGTCTTATTATGCGAATTATTATTTCTTTTTTTTGGGATATTATGTATAAGCAAAACAGAATCATTGGAATATGGAAAATTACTTTTACAGGAAAACATTGCATACGACACCTTACTTTTTATTGGAAAGTATATAATTTTTTACACACGACAGATTGCTTTTTAGCAAAAAACATGTTATTTTTTCATGAGTGTTCTTAAGAAAAACTCCTGCCTGACAGGAATTGGATTTTAATATAACAGTTGAACAACTATAATGATCGATTTCACAGATAGAAAGGAACTGCAATATGGCAGTCACAAAAGAAATTTTATCTTTAGCGGTAGAGACCGGAGATGCACTTCTTCGAAATGGCGCGGAGGTGTACCGTGTAGAAGATACCGTAATGCATATCTTAAAGGCATATGAAATTGAAGAATATGATGTTTATGTACTCTCAAATGGAATTTTTGCGAGTGCAAATGAAAATAAAGATGACGCGTGCAGCATGATCCGTCATGTCCCGCTCGGTCAGACACATCTTGGGCGTATCGCAGCCTTAAACCAGCTTTCGAGGGAAATCTGTTCCCACGAATGTTCCCTAAAAGATGCGTGGACACGTTTAGATGAATGTAAAGCGATTCCCACCTGCAGTAAATGGACGGAAGTCTTTTTCTGCGGTCTTGGAAGCGGCAGTTTTTCATTTCTGTTTGGCGGAACTCCGTTAGACGGCGTGATAGCATTTATCGCCGGCGCAATTTTAAATATGGTGTTAAAAAAAAAGTTTTCACAGCGGAAAAACTTCAAAATTCATCACCAATATTTTCGGCAGCGCGCTTGTGACACTCGTCAGTCTGATCACTTTTTCCATTGGACTGCCGGTTTTGTATGACAAGATCATCATCGGTGCGATCATGCCGTTAGTGCCGGGGATCGCATTAACGACTTCAATCCGCGATTTCTTTAACGGCGATTATCTCTCCGGCGCGATCCACATGATCGATGCGGTTCTCACCGCTTTTTGTATTGCGGCAGGTGTCGGAACCGTCATGACGATCTATAATCTTGTAGTAGGAGGTATTTTGTAATACTATGTTTATCCAGTTTATTGTCAGTATGATCGCAACGCTTTCTTTTGCCGTGCTGTTTTGTGCACCAAAATCAGAACTTCTCTTCTGCGGACTTACCGGTGCGATCGGATGGATCGTCTATCTGATCTGCCTGCAGTTTGACACCGGAACCGTCATTGCAAACATGATCGCAACACTTGCCCTCACGGTCTTTTCAAGGATGGTTGCCGCCCTGCGTAAAAATCCGGTGACCGTCTACCTGATCGCAGGTATTTTCCCACTGGTGCCGGGGGCTGGTATTTATTATACTTCCTATTATTTTATCATGAATAACATGAGTGAATTTTCACGTTACGGAATGGAGACAATCAAAGTTGCCGGAGCAATCGTACTCGGTATCATCTTCGGATTTTCCCTGCCGCAGGCATGGTTTAACGCACTGCAGCACCGGACAAAACGGCAAAGCAGCCATGCCTGATGCCAGCATCGCAAAAGAACTTACAGAAAAACAGAACGGATCCCCTTCTGCTCTAATTGATTCTCAAATACATCGCAGATAGACCGGTCAAACTCCCTGATATCCGTTACCGTTTCGTCCATGATATATTTTCCGCTTTCAATACGCGCCATTTCTAAAACATCATTGAGAAGGGATAGCAGATATTCACTGGAACTTTTGATCTTGCCAAGATAGTCCTCCCGTTTTTCCACGTCATCCCCATATATTTCTAAAAGATCAGTATAACCAATGATGGCGTTCATCGGCGTGCGGATGTCATGAGACATATTAAACCAAAAGGCTGATTTTGCATGGCTTGCTTCCTCGGCTCTCTTTAACGCCTGCTCTAATTTTTGACGGCTTTCCCTTTCCTCTTCGACAATGTCATCGATCGGACGGTAGCCAAGAATGATCTTGTAGCTGTCATCATCTGAATAAAGACGCACTGCCCGCGCTTCAAAGTATTCCATTCCTGCACGGTTCGGCAGTGTTCTGTGCCGGTATACAAAGCTCTCATGATCATCCAGATATGCCATCAGATTCCTGTTGTCAAACATTTCCATAAAGCCCGGGGCCGACTCTTTCACGACAAAAGTATTATAAGAATGCCGTATCCATTGAGAATAGCATTGTATGCTGCCAGACTGGAGTTCTTCGGCAGCACAGTGGGAGAATGATTTTTTCTTGATGACAGTCATGGTATCTGCCATCAGGTCGCATAAGTATGCCGCAGTGTAGTCAATGCACAGAGCGTCATAAAAATGTCTTTCCTGTTCAGATTTATCAAGTGCGTGCTGTAATTCGACAAGCGTTTCGCGTACATTGGCATCCTTGTCTTCAATGTGCCTGACCTTGTCAATGGTTATATTTAGCATTGCAGTTTTCTCCCCGGGTTTATACTATCTTAAGCTGTATTTTACCTTCCCCCGCAGGCAAAGTCAACCTGGTGTGCTGTCCGTTTTACGCTCTATATCCCTTTTCTTTTGAGCATACCGTAATGCATTGTATCTGGTGTGTAGTTTTGGATTTTTATCTTATTTGCAAGTCAAACAGTCAGGATTTTACCGTTAAACAAAATATGATATCTCATTGCCATATCCTGTACCCAGTTCACAAAAGGATCCCAGCCATCGTTTAACACCTCTGCGCGAAAAACAATCTTTTTCTTCTCAAGATTTATCACAATCCTCTGTTTCTTGTATTGATCCAGATAGAAAAATTCTATGCTTTTTATATCACTCCACGGTATGCTTTTTTTCCTCAAAAAATGGATTACCTCTAACAAATATCCTGTACAATACACTTTATAACAGCAGTAATGCGCCAGCACATAAACGCCATAGATGTTAAAAAATCCCATACAAAACAGTGGAAAAATTCCATCTCTGCCTTGAAAAAATTCTATCATCACCTGTGCATCTTTGTTTCTCTCATGCAAAAAAGATAATACAAACATCATATCCAGCGCAGTAACTGCAATCGGGAGCATGTAGTATCTGCTGCTACACCGCAATACCTGAAAATTACCTTCCCCGAAACATTCCTTTTGGTTTTTTCGCCGAAAAATATATTTTTCAATTCTTTCAAAACATTCAATCAGTATCAATCCGACTATGTTTATTCCGACCAGACTTCCCGTGCTGATCGCAAAATCTTTTATCAGCTTCAAATTCGACTCTGCGTCATCACTGAGCAGCATACAGGCAACAGCAAATAAAATATTTGAAATAATGAACAGAAGGAAAAAAAGTATAATCAAATCTGTTGTTGAAGTTTCGCTTTTGTCTTTCATTTGTGAGTGTCCTTCCTGCCTTTGCATACTAACTGTTTTCTTTCCAATTTCATTGTATTGATTATATGCAAAATCAATCATAAAAACAATCGTATTTTTTTACGATTGATTTTATGACCGTTTTCAATCATATCGAAATCTTATCCACGCGGGAAAAAAAATCCTTTCGATATTTTTCAGGGGTTGTGTACAACACTGGGGCAACAGTTGACGGAAACAGCAGTTTAGCTATAAAATAGATAACAGATGGAGGAAGCTGCGAGCATGAAATTAAAACATAGTATTTTAGGGTTACTTTTACTTTTTACCCTGATACCGCTTGGTATCTTCGGAATATTTTCCATTTATGAAACGAACCGCAAGATTGATGAGCTGACGGAGCAGAATGTGCGGGCGATCAGCGAAAATCAGGTGATGAATATCAAAAACTTTACGCAGGACCGCAATAACGAGATGGACATGATCGCGAGTTATCAGCTGACGCAGAACGCGATCCTTTACAGTCTAAGGGAAAATGAAAGCCCTCTGGCACGAAACTATGTAGACAATCTGCTGAAGGAACGCAAAAAATACAGTATCTTTGTAGCGAGCATCTCTGTGGTAAACCGGAATTTTCATGTGGTCAGTTCAAGTGAAGAGTACGAACCGGGCACTGTCAGTGCAATGAAAGATGTCGATCCTAAATATCAGACCGGCGAATTTATTATCGGTGACGTGTATGAGCGTATAACAGATGACGGCAGGAAAAATGTCGTGCCCGCCTATACCGGCGTCTATTATAATAATGAACTGATCGGCTATGTGATGGAGGAGCTGGATACGGCATATTTTGACGACCTGCGGCTGAATATGGACACTCTTGCAGATGGAACTTCTATCTTCTCGACGGCAATGGGGCGATCATCACGGCAGGTGACACAAAAAACAAGAGAAGCTTAAAGACATTTGTCTCTAAAAGTTCCGACCGCAATGATTTTCAGAAAAAATGGGATGCGATCGACCATGAGAAAAATCCGTCCGGTTATGTGCGCTACCGCTATCACAGACAGGATTATATTACATATTATTCCGATGTGGAAAATACCTGCTGGGGCATCCGTGTGACTGAAAATCTGAGTGCACAGAAGCAGACTGGAAGAACCTATGGCATGCTGATCACGCTCGGTCTTTCTGCACTCATCATCGGCGTGTGCTGTACACAGTATTTTATGACAAAGAAAAATTTTCGCACCGATTACCCATATTCTGCAGGTATTTGCGCAAATCAGGGAAAGTGAGGATTATTCCCTGCGCGTTCACATTCAGGAAAAACATGAGACAGGTGAACTGGCTGCGGGTATCAACGAGCTGTTAGACTATGTGGAACAGGCAGACCGGAAAGAAAAAGAGCGTCAGCAGAAACTTTTACAGATGGCAGAGAACGACCCTCTGACCGGTATCAAAAATAAAAAAGCGATTGAAAAAGAGATGCTTTCGATGGTGCAAAGGGCGGTTGAAAGCCATGAACAGATCACATTCGGCTTTGTCGATATCGATGATTTCAGGGATTATAATACCAATTACGGTCATCAGGAGGGCGATGCTGTCATCCAGTTCGTAGCGCAGACACTTAAAGAAAACATACACGGTGCAGTCGGCAGGATCGGAGGGGACGAGTTTGCATTTTGCTATGCCGGTGAGTTAGAACCGGAACGCATCCGGCATAATGCCGACAAAATTCTTGAGATTCTGCGCACGCAGCATGTAAACGAACAGACCGGCGAGGTGCTGCCGGTGCCGTGCAGTATCGGCATTGTCATGTCCCAGGGCGATACGCTTGACTATACACAGCTAATCCGCAAGGCAGATCTGGCAATGTATCAGGCAAAAGAGAACGGCAAGAATACATTTGTCCTGAACGTGGACTGACAGGCAGGCTTTCTAGTGTACTGTATCAATGATTCAGTACACTAGCTCTGCTGCCCTGCGATCTTTGCCGCCAGCTCTTCTAAATACTCCCACCTGTCCATCTTTTCTTCTAACATTTTCTCTGCGTTTTCTTTCTCCTCAACCAGCTCCCGCAGCTTTGCTGCATTGGTGGCATTCGCTGCCATCTCGTTATCTAAATCTTCCAACTTCTGTTCGAGCGCTGCAATATCATCCTCGATCGTCTCGTATTCTTTCTGCTCTTTATAGCTGAATTTCAGTTTCTTTTTTTGCTTCCAGGTTGCAGTCGAATCATTTTTTTCGATCACACTTTCTTCGGATTTCTGGTTTTGTGAATTACCCGATATATCGGCACCAGCAGACCGCGCCGCAATGTTTCCACCCGGTGTCCTGCCCTCTGCCGCAAGTCGGTTTACATAATCTGTATAGCCGCCTTCATATTGTTTCAGTTTTCCGTCTCCCTCAAAGGCAAAGATACGCTTCATTGTTCTATCAAGGAAATAGCGGTCATGCGATACCGTGACAACAATGCCATCGTAACGATCCAGATAGTCCTCTAAAATTGTCAGCGTAGCTATATCAAGATTGTTTGTAGCTCATCCAGCAGAATAAAGTTCGGGGATGTCGCCAGTACCCGAAGCAGATTTAATCTTTTCTTTTCCCCGCCGGACAGTTTTCCAATCGGACTGTACTGTTTTTCCGGCGGAAATAAGAAACGCTCCAATAAAACAGATGCAGATATGACTCCGTCCACAGTCTGAATATATTCTGCTGTATCCTTTACATAATCAATCACTCTCTGATTTGGGTCCATATATGACAGATCAATTTCATTTTCATCCTCATTTTTTTCTGAGGCTATTTCCTGCGCATAATATCCCATTTTCACAGTCTGTCCGATGATAACCTGCCCGGAATCCTGTGGAATAATGCCTGCAATAATTTTCATTAAAGTAGACTTTCCACAACCGTTTGGTCCGATAAATCCAACCCTGTCTCCCTTCAAAAAGATATAAGAAAAATCATCGATCAGTTTTCTTTCTCCATAGGCCTTGCAGATGTTTTCTAACTCCACAGTCGTTTTTCCCATTCTTGCAGAAATAGAACTTAATTCTACCTGCGAATCCTGCACCGGAGCCTGACGGTCTCTCAGCTCTTCATAGCGCTGGATATGTGCTTTCTGTTTTGTGGAACGTGCCCTTGCACCCCTGCGTATCCATTCCAGTTCCACACGCAGGATCGACTGACGTTTTCGTTCACTGGCTGCTTCCATTTCCTGCCGCTGGGTTTTTAATTCCAGATACCCGGAATAATTCGTCTGATAACTATAAATTTTTCCTTTATCAATCTCCACGATCCGGTTGCACACACTGTCCAGAAAATACCGGTCATGTGTTACCATGATAAGCGCACCTCTCCATTTTTTCAGATAATCCTCCAGCCAGTCTGCCATATCATTATCTAAATGGTTTGTAGGCTCATCCAGCAGCAGAATATCTGCCGGGGAAAGAAGTACGGATATCAGCGCAAGACGCTTTCTTTGTCCACCGGATAACTGTCCTGCAGGCTGCATAAAATCTTTAATGCCAAGCCGCATCATCATTGCTCTGGCATCACTTTCAACAGACCAGCGGTTTCATCCGTTACATTTCCTTCCAGCACACATTCCAGACTGCTTTTTTTCCGGTTCGAATTCCGGATGCTGCGGCAGATAACGCATGACCACATGGTTAGCAGTCGTAACAGTTCCCTCATCCGTCTCCTCTTCCCCCATGATCATCCGCAGAAGCGTTG
>ENA-OQAN01001131-OQAN01001131.1-human-gut-metagenome-genome-assembly--contig:-NODE-1131-length-12266-cov-2.475904_pt1 | contig 12266 bp, 14 predicted proteins | sample MGYA00242735_ERZ504527 | MGnify/ENA primary metagenome ERZ504527 (study PRJEB26092, sample SAMD00036230) | human gut metagenome | host: Homo sapiens | study: EMG produced TPA metagenomics assembly of...
TAGATGCCGTATTCGTCGCACAGGTCGTACCAGTATTCCTGGTTGGGGTAGTGCGAGGTGCGGATGGCGTTGATGTTGTGCCTCTTGCAGAACGTGATGTCGTCGATCATGTCTTGCCTGGTGATGGCGCGGCCGCGCTTCGCGTCGAATTCGTGGCGGTCGGCGCCCTTGAAGACCACGCGCTTGCCGTTGAGCTTCATGATGCCGTCTTCGATGCGGAAGCGACGGAAGCCGACGCGCTGCGTTGCGGTTTCAACGATCGCGCCATCATGGCCGATCACCACACTTGCAGTTCGTACAGTGCCGGGCTCTCGGCGCTCCACGGCTTGACGTCCAACGAGCCGGAAACGATGCCGGTTTCGTCGGATGCGGCCAATGCGGTTTCCCACACCACATTGCCACTCAAATCCTTCAGCGTCGCCGACACGGTGGCGGCATTCTTCGCATTGCGCACCGCGAGTAGCGCGTCGAGCGAACCGGTGGCGGTTTCCGGATTCCAATCCGCTTCGACCTTCATATCTTCAATGTGCACATGCGGCTGTGCGGCGAGTTCCACGGAACGGAACAGGCCGTGCAAACGCCAGTAATCCTGATCTTCCAGCCAGGATGCGCTTGCGTATTCGTAGCAGGCGACGGCCACGACGTTGTCGCCGTCGTGCAACGCTTCGGTGATGTCGAATTCGTTCGGGGTGTAGCCGTCTTCGCCGTAGCCGACGAACACGCCGTTGACCCACACGTAGATCGCGGTGGCCATGCCGTGGAACGTGATGCTGACGGTGCCGCCATTTTGACGGGCCGCATCAAGACGCTCGGCGACGGTGAACGTGCGGCGATACAGTGCCACATGGTTGGTTTCGGGAACGTTCGGCTCCTGCGGATTCTCATGGCCGTCCCACGGGTACTGAATATTCACGTACTTATGGTTCATGTATCCCGCGTTCTGCAGGTGGAGGGCACGTCGATGCGGCCGAAAGCGGAATCGTCGAAATCCTCGGCTGCGAACGGCTCTTCCTCAAGATCGATGTCGGAGGCCTGCACCATTTCCACGCGCCATTCGCCGTCGAGGCTTTGCTTCAAATCGCTCGGCTCGCCGATCGCGGGAATGTGAGAAAAGGTCACGTGATTGGAATGTGCCGGCGTGCGATTCACTGCGAACACCGTGGGTCGGTGAGCCACGCGGCGGATGCGGTGGTGATCTTATCTGCCATGATTTCCTCGTTTCCGAAACATAACTTCGTTGTTGATGTAGGTTTAGTTGGTGTGTACTTTTGTGTACTCAGAGTAATAAACTCTTTTACTAGCATGGTAAACGTTGTTTACTTAAATTGCAAATCTGCGTGTTGCGTTATTTGCAACTGAATTTACTTATATGGCGATAGGTGACGGCAAATGGCGGTAGTAATCATGATTGCAGATGTCGGCATTTGATAATCGTAAGAACTGCGATTGCGACACGCCGTTTGGGGGCTTTGTTTACTAAGGAATTTTACTTTTGATAGTAAACAACGTATACTCAATTTTCGAGGTCAACGGGTGATCTCATCAAAATCTTCTAAGGAGAAGAGATAATGAGCAATACGACCACTACTGCGAACGGCACGGCTCGTCGCGGAAAGCTCGGCCAGCGCGTAGCGTACGCGTGCGGCAACCTTGGCCAGTCCGCGTTCTATAACGCACTGAGCACCTACTTCGTCGTCTATGTGACGAGCTCCTTGTTCGCTGGTGTCGATAAAGGCGTCGCCACCAAGCTGATCGGCATCATCACCGGCCTGGTCGTGGTGATCCGTATCGCGGAGATCTTCATCGACCCGCTGCTGGGCAACATCATCGACAACACCACCACCAAGTGGGGCCGTTTCCGCCCATGGCAGTTCCTCGCCGGCGCGATTTCGTCCGTGCTGATCGTGCTAGTGTACACCGGCCTGTTCGGCTTGGTGAACGTGAACACCACGTGGTTCATCGTACTGTTCGTCATCACCTTCATCGTGCTCGACGTGTTCTACTCCCTGCGTGACATCTCCTACTGGGGTATGATCCCTGCATTGAGTTCCGACTCCCACGAGCGCTCCACCTACACCGCACTCGGCTCCTTCACCGGCTCCATCGGCTACAACGCATCACCGTCGTGGTCATCCCGATCGTCACCTACTTCAGCTGGGTGTTCACCGGTGAGCACGCCGAAAGCCAGTCCGGCTGGACCTGCTTCGGTATTATCGTCGGCCTGCTTGGCCTCTTGACCGCATGGACCGTTCCTTCGGCACCAAGGAGAACGAGAGCGCCTGCGCTCCAAGGCCCAGAAGAACGGCAACCGATCGAACCTTCAAGGCCATCTTCCAGAACGACCAGCTGCTGTGGGTTGCCTTGAGCTACCTGCTGTACGCCATCGCCAACGTGGCCACCACCGGCGTGCTGATCTTCCTGTTCAAGTTCATCCTCGACAACCAGGCCGCATACTCCCTCACCGGCGTGATCGCACTGGTCGCAGGCTTGGTTATGGCTCCGCTGTACCCGATCCTGAACAAGCGCATTCCGCGCCGCTACCTGTACATCGGCGGCATGATCTCCATGATCGCCGGCTATGTGATGCTCGGCATCTTCTCCGACAACATCATCATGGTGTTCGTGGCTCTGGTGCTTTTCTACGTGCCGGGTACCCTCATTCAGATGACCGCCATCCTGTCGCTGACCGACTCCATCGAATACGGCCAGCTCAAGAACGGCAAGCGCAACGAGGCCGTCACCCTGTCCGTCCGCCCGATGCTCGATAAGATCGGTGGCGCCATGTCCAACGGCATCGTCGGCATCATCGCCTTGGCCGCTGGCATGACCGGGCAATGCGACCGCAGCGACATGACCGCATCCAACATCCACATCTTCAAGATCTGCGCCTTCTACATTCCGCTCGTGCTCATCATCCTGAGCCTGATCGTGTTTCTGTTCAAGGTGAAGATCACTGAGAAGATGCACGATGAGATCGTCAAGGAGCTCGAATGAAGCTCGCCAACGGTGAGATCGAAGCCGACGACGCTCAGACCGTGGAAGCCGTCGAGGCGGTTGCCGTGGCTGAAACCGCTGGAACTGCTGGAACCGCGACTCCGGCGGGCCAACCTGAATCCCGATAACTGAAATTCCCCTTCCTTTCCGACAACCAGGGCCGCCTGAAGCACTCCATCCGCTGCAGGCGGCCTTTCATTCTTTTCGTCTCCATGCCTCTCATCCCGTCCGGGTTTCTCCACTCACTGGAACAATCTGGACGATAAAAGGCCTGTCAGCGGGAGGATTCCTCCGCTCACTGGAGGTTTTTGGACAGTACGGGGGTATTTTGCGGTCCGGATTCTTCCAGCGACTGGAGGAATATGGATGCTTGGAGAGTTGCAGACGGAGCGATTCTTCCGGTGGCTGGAGGTTTTTGGACGTTAGCAGGTCTGTTAGCGGGTAGCTCCTCCACCGACTGGAGGTTTTTGGACGTTAGCAGGTCTGTTAGCGGGTAGCTTCCTCCACCGACTGGAGGTTTTGGGTCGCGCTAAGCGTCCGGAGCTATGCTTCGCCGATGAGGGAGCCGCGTTCGTGGATCGTCGGTACCAGTGTGCGGATCACGATGGTGGCCTGTCCGCGCAGGGTGAGATCCTCGCCTTGCCTGCAACGGTGAATTTGCGGCGCCTCCTGATAATCCGTGGTCACGGTGCGGCTGATTTCGTTTTCCATCGCGTCGATGAATTGAGTATTGACGATTTCCGGCGCACCATATACCGAAATGTCGCGCAGATCCAACAATCCTGCCGGTATGGCCATGACGCGCCCGAGCAACGCGCCCGCTTCGGTGAGAATATGCGTACGTGCGGCAGGATCCTGCGAGATGCGTTGCTGCAGCCTGTCGCCGGAAACGAATGATTCGAGACATCCCTGTTTGCCGCATTCGCAGATTGGCCCGTTCGGGTCGACCACCACGTGTGCGATTTCTCCGGCAGTGAAGGAACTTCCTTCGATGATGACGTCGTTGAGGCATAATGCCGCGCCGACGCCCCGCCCGATGGAGATGAGCATGGAATTGGGAGAGCAGTCGCCGAAGAATCGTTCCGCACAAGTGCCGCATTGGTGTCGTTGCCTACGATCACGGGCACTCCGGTGGCGTTTTCCACTTCGGTTTTCAGCGGCAGTTCGCTCCACCCCAAGTGCACGGATTTGCGCACCACGCCGTTGGGTTCCACAATGCCGGTCACCGCGATGCCGATGCCAAGGATCGGCAGTGGCGTTGAGCTGATGAGCTGCCTGCAGAGGTCGATCACGTCATCGACGCTGCAGCCATGGTCGACGGGAAGCTCGGTGCGGTCCACGATTCTGCCGGAAAGATCCGCCAGCGCTCCTTTGACGAGCATCGGATTCGACAGGTCGACGGAGACGATTCGCCAGAAATCGGTGTCGATGGCGAGCACTTGTGAACGTTTACCGCGCCTTCGCGATTGTCGGGGCCGAGTTCGCGCAGAATGCGATTGTCGACCATTTCGCCGGTCACTTCGCTGGTGGTGAAGCGCGAAAGTCCGATGAGTTTGCCGATATTGGCTCGCGACATTTGCGTTGCGGGGAAAAGCTGCTCGAATGCGGCGGTGATATTGCTGATTCGAATATCGGAAGGTGATGCCTTTGCTTGGGTGCCGCTCACGATGTCCTCGCTTTCTTGTGTGGGGCCGATACATATTGTAGTGTGTGGCGATACAAGTGCGTTATGTAATTTTATTGGCAATAAAGAGTACTAAACAAGAGTATACGGCATTTTTCCTCGAATTGCGATTGCTTTATGATTGTCACTAAATGGCGGAATTTCAGCTTTTTTTGTGGAATAGCAATCGCGTGCCGGATTTAAATGTAAGGAAACTTGACAAAAAAGGATTACGTAGGTATGCTGTGACTATCCGGTGCAAGGAGGTGCCGGAATAATCTCACGAAGGAGAGAGATATGCGATCCCACACTCAGCGTTTGATGGTTTGCGCAGCTTCTTTCGCGGCTCTGTGCATGGGTCTTGCAGGATGCGGTTCCAATACGGCCAGCACCGGCGGGGATTCCGGGGAGGTCGTCAACCTCACGTACATGCACCGTCTTCCGGATTCCGAAGGCATGACCTTGGTCAAAGACATTGTTGCCAAGTGAACAAGGATCATCCGAACATTCAGGTCAAGGCCACCAAGTTCGATGGTGCCGCACAAGATATGATCAAGAAGCTGGAAACCGACGTCAAGGCCGGCAATGCTCCGGATCTTGCACAGGTCGCTACGCCGAAGTGCCTGAGGTGTTCACCAAGGGCTTGCTCGAAGACGTGACCGAAGAGGCCGCGAAGTACAAGAGCGACTTCGCCGAAGGCCCATATTCCATGATGCAGGTTGATGGCAAGACCTACGGCCTGCCGCAAGATACCGGCCCGCTTGTGTACTTCTACAACCAGAAGGCTTTCGATGAGCTGGGCATCAAGGTTCCCAAAACCAAGGATGAGCTGATCGAAGCGGCAAAGACCGCGGCCGCGTCCGGCAAGTACATCATGGATTACGAAGCGATGAGGCCGGCAACATCTTCGCAGGTTTGGCAAATGCTTCCGACCCGTGGTACACCGTCAAGAATGACGCTTGGGTGGTCAACACCAACGGCAGCGGTTCGCAGGCTTTTGCTGAAACCTTCCAGGAACTGATCGACAACAAGGCCACGCTGACCAACCCGCGTTGGGTGCCGTCGTTCGACGCATCCCTGCAGGATGGCACGCTGATCGGCAACATCGGCGCCGCTTGGGAGGCTCCGCTATTCAAGGACTCCGCAGGAGACACCGGCAAGGGTGACTGGCGTGTCACCCAGATCGGTGACTGGTTCGGCAATGGCACCAGCACCGGCCCTGACGGTGGTTCCGGCGTCGCAGTGCTCAAGGGTTGTGAGCACAAGGCCGAAGCCATGGAATTCCTCGACTGGTTCAACACTCAGGTTGAGGATCTGACCTCCCAAGGTCTGATTGTGGCCGCCAGCACCGAAACCGCGAAGACCCCTGAATCCTGGAACGAATTCTACGGCGGCCAAGACGTGATGAAGGAATTCGCTACTGCCAACGACAACATGGTCGCATTCAACTACATGCCGGGCTACTCCGCGGTCTCCGCAGCTATGCAGGAAGCCGCCGACAAGGCAGCCGACGGTTCCGGCAAGGTGGCGGACGTGTTCCCTGTGGCACAGCAGACCTCCATCGACACCCTCAAGAACTACGGCCTGTCCGTAGCGAAGTGATCGACGTATGGAACCAGGGATCACCCGCTCTGATTCCATAACCCCTCCAACGACGGTGTGGAGCCAACGCAACACACGGCTCCACACCGTTCCTTATGAAAATATTCCTTGTGAATATTCCCTATGAATCGATCTAGCTGATTCGACGGAGCGGCTGAAACCGGCACTCCTCTCCCGTGATGACGATTTGGATACGGCGATTCGAACTGTGAAAGATGCCATCAACGATGAATGGCATCCGATGCGAAAGATAGGTACATCATGACTGCAACAACGCAAGCGGCGAAACCAAAGCGCACTGATGCGCAACGCCGCGAGAATCGAACAGGATGGGCGTTCATGGCGCCATTCGGCATACTGTTCGCCATTGTATTCATCATCCCGATTTTCTATGCCATCTATTCCAGCTTCTTCCGTCAGGTCACCGAGGGCGGCGGCGCGTACGGCGGCGGCGAATTGGTGAATAAATTCGTAGGATTCCAGAATTTCGAGTACGTGCTTACGTCCGGCAATTTTTGGTCCGGTGTGGGCAGGGTGCTGATTTACACCCTCATTCAGGTGCCGCTGATGATCATCATCGCGTTGGCTTTGGCGATGGTCATCGATTCGTTCGTGGTCAAGCACATCACGGGTTTCCGTCTCGCTACTTCCTGCCGTACGCCATTCCAGGTGTGGTCGCATCCATCATTTGGGTGTACCTGTATAACGGTCAGATTTCGCCGATCGTCAAAGGTCTTGCGGCCATCGGAATAAACGTTGATTTCTTCAGCAAGAACGTTGTGCTCGCTTCCATGGCAAACATCACCACATGGACGTTCACCGGCTACAACATGCTGATTTTCTTGGCAGCACTGCAGGCGATTCCGCACGAACTGTACGAAGCCGCACGCATTGATGGCGCAAGTGGATGGCAGATCTCCATGCGCATCAAACTGCCGAACGTGCGTTCCGCGGCGCTGCTGTCCATGTTGCTGTCCATCGTCGGCACAATCCAGCTATTCAACGAACCGCAGATCATGCAGACCGCCGATCCGGGCATCTCCAAAACCTATACGCCAATGATGATGGCCATGAACACTTCCCAAGGCACGCTGACTCCGGGCGTGACGGACCCGCATCGGCGGTCGCCATCGTCATGGCACTGATCGCAGGCGTTCTCGCCATGATCTACGCACTGGTCGAGAGGAAGGCGAACGAACAATGAGCAACGCAGTCGCAGCAAGAAAAGACGAACGCGCCCGCAGAAAAGCGGAACGCATGATGGAAAAGCAACGCGAAGCGGCCGAACACGATCTGCCGCGCTCCATGCGCCCATCGCCGATCACCAAAACCATTACCGTGATCGTGCTCGTCGTAGCGCTGATCTACTTCCTCTTCCCAATCTATTGGGCCATCATCGCATCCACCAAAACACCATCGCAGCTGACCAGCAGCAACGGATTGTGGTTCGCCGTCGGACTTGACCAGATTCCCGACGCCATCGCAACCAACTATTCGAAGCTTATGGGGTGGACCCGTGGCCAATTCTGGCGTTGGGTGCTGAATTCCCTGATCTACTCCGGGGTTTCCGCACTGATCGGCACCATCATTTCGGTGATGGCAGGCTATGCCACCGCAAAATTCAACTTCCGTGGCAAGGCCATCGCCATCGGCGTGGTCATGGGATGCATGCTGATGCCGGTCGCACTGCTCACCATTCCGCAGTACTCCATCTTCCACGCACTGCACCTGACCAACACCATGCTGGCGATCATCATCGTGCTGCGTTTCGCCATTCGGCTTCTTCCTCGGACGCGTGTACGCGCAAACCTCCGTACCGAACGAACTGCTGGAAGCGGCCCGCATCGACGCGCCGGTGAAGCGAGAATCTTCTTCACCATCGTGCTCCGACTGCTCGCCCCAGCCATGGTGACCATCTTCCTGTTCCTCTTCGTAGGAACGTGGAACAACTTCCTGCTGCCGTTGATGATGGTTTCCTCCGACACCCTCAAGCCGGTCACGCTCGGCCTGTATGGCATGGTATCGCTCGCAACCTTCAACGATCGTGGATCGCTGATGATGGGCGCACTGCTCGGCGTACTGCCGGTGATCGTGCTCTTCCTCGGCTTGCAGCGCTACTGGCAGGCCGGTCTTGCGGCAGGCGCGGTCAAGGGTTGACGGGCATCCATCCAACTCCATGCGTGGCATGCAAACGCCACGCATGGAGTTGGATCAACAGAACAACCGTAATCCGGGCCCCACTATTTCAGGCAGGTACATGCAATGAACGCAAGACTGCACCATAACGGCCGTTCGCAAGGATGCGTCGGCATCGACATCGGCGGAACGAAAATCGAAGGCGTGCTGCTCGACGCAACAGACCGCGTCATCGACGTCTGCCGTATGCCATCGCACTCCGGTGAAAGCAATGTCGTAACCGACATCGTGCGCGTCGCCCGCATACTGTCCAACGAAGCGCTGCCCATCGGCATTGGCATTCCAGGGCAGGTGAACTGCGCGACCGGGCAAGTGAGCAACGTCGTCAATCTTGATATTGAAACGTTGGAACTTGGCGAACGCGTCAGCGCAATCATGCACGCTCCGGTGCACGTGGAAAACGATGTGAACGCGGCTGCGGTCGGAGCCGCGGAATTCGTGGAACAAGTCGACGGCAACGCAACCGTCGTATTCCTCAACTTCGGCACGGGACTGGCCGCAGGACTCGTGCGCGGCGGGCAAGCCGAACACGGGTACAGCGGATCCATCGGCGAAATCGGGCACCTACCCATCGACCCCAACGGATTCGAATGCCCATGCGGGCAGCGTGGATGCTTGGAAACCGTGGCATCCGGCGGGGCCGTGGCAAAACTTTGGCCCTCCGCAAACCCGCCCATGCCTGATCTCATCCGCAAAGCGCGGCAAGGAGACGGGCATGCCAACGACGTGCTCACCATGGTGGCCCACGCCATGGGCGACACCATCCAAATCGTCGCGCAAGCCTACGATCCGCAACGCATCATCATTGGCGGAGGCATGGCGAAAACCGGTGACGCACTCATCGAAGTCATCCAAGCCGAACTGAGCCGCAGAGCCGAAGGATGCCGATTCCTGACCACACTCGACATCGCATCGAACATCAGAATCGCAGCCATTGACCAACCAATCGGCGCAATCGGCGCGGCGCTCGCGGCAAAACGAGCGCAACCGCAATCGTGAATGCGTGATACTTCAGGCAGACTGGAACAAGCGCAACAATTCCGGAAATCCAGATCCGGCAATCCCGGCAATCCCGGCAATCCGAGAATCACAATCGAGAATTGAAATCGATAATCGACAATCGAAAGGCGAATCGATGGCAAGCGAGAACACCCGCAAATGGGCGATCATTCCCGAACCGAACAGCATGACGGTCGGCGAAGGCACGGTGCTGTTGCCTATGCGGGGCGCGTGAACGAATCCATTGCGATTGGCGATGGCGATTTCCTGCTTGCGCATCAGCTTGTTGCCGACATACGTTCCGCGACAGGCACTGATTGGATATTGCGACGGGCGATATGTGGTCGGGCTTCATCAGATTGCGTATTGCGGATTCGCGGGATTTCGATTCGCAGGATGCGGTACCGCCGGCGCATACACGCTGACTATCAACACTGACGGCATTACGATTACCGGTTGCGATTTCGAGGGTGTGCGCAACGGCGTGCAGACCCTGCGTCAACTCATACGGCAAAACGGTGCCGTACTGCCGGAACTGCAGATTGCAGATGCCCCCGCATGCCAAATCAGGGGATATTATTTGGACGCGACGCGCGGCCGAGTGCCAACGCTCGCATGGCTCAAACAGTGGGCAGACAAACTCTGCCTCTACAAATACAACCAACTGCAGCTGTACATCGAGCATACGTTCGCATTCGACGGTATGAGCGAAACATGGCGCGGATCAACCCGCTCACGCCGGCAGACACACTCGAATTCGACCAATACTGCGCGAACTTGGCATCGAACTCGTGCCGTCAGTCTCCACATTCGGACACCAATATGTGGCCATGCGCACGCAGGAACTGCGCGAACTCGGCGAATTCCCCGAAGACGCAGACCGGCCGTTCAGCTTCATCGAACGCATGAGGCACCACACACTCAACGTCGCCGACGATCGAGCCTTCGCATTCTCTGCGCAACTGGTCGACTCGTATCTGCAACTTTTCCGTTCGAAGCGATTCAACATCTGCGCCGACGAAACCTTCGACCTCGGCAAAGGCAAGTCGAAGCAGGAAGCGCAACGCGTGGGCGTCGCAGCGCTGTACGCAACATACGTGGGCAAACTCTGCGAACACCTGTCTAAGCAGGGCCGCGAACCCATGCTCTGGGGAGATATCGCCGTCGAAATGCCGGAATCCTCGAAACCCTGCCGAACAATGTCACACTGCTGAACTGGCAGTACGAACCGGAAGCGACCGACGAAAAAATCCAACTCGTGGCGCAAGCCGGAGCCAAACAAATCGTATGCCCGGCCGTATGGGGGTGGAATGCGCTGCTGCCGCGCATCGACGATGCGTGGAACAACATCGCACGCATCGCGCGCTACGGCATCGACTGCGGTGCGGAAGGCATGCTCGTCACCGATTGGGCGATTTTGGGCATGTCAACGATCCGCGCATGGCCGTGCCCGGCATGATATTCGGTGCGCAATATGCGTGGAATCCTGCCGGAGATACTGCCGAAAATGATTTGCTTGAGCGTATTTCGCGCGTCGAATATGGCGATTGCAGCGCACGATTCGTTGCATTGCTTCGTAACGCTTCCGCGCAAGCCGTATTCACTTGGCGTGAGCTTGTGGAATATCTCGAATTGGATGACGGCACGGGAAACTGCAATACCGATGTTGCGCAAACCATCCCATGTTTGACCGAACGTCTTGCCAATCCGGAAAACGCATTGACCTTGCGCGAAGCGCGTGATCGCATGATGCGCAATATGGCAACGACAATCGAACGAATTCCGCAAGCCAATCGTGCATTGCAACAATGCATGGTCGACATCGCGCCGATTGCGGCACATATGGGAAATCCGGGCATTACTGCTGCCGTACGCATCGCCATGGAAGGGCAGCTGCTGCTCAATCGAGTGGGATTCGCGCTCGCCGAAGCGCATGACGTGCGTGATGCGCATGACGCTGGCGATTGGCGGCCTTCCGATTATCGTGCGCTGGCGCGCGAGCTCGAATGCTGGTGCGAGGCCTATGCGAAGGAATGGAACGCGACAAGCCAACCGTCGGAACTGCATCGCATTCAGGAAACCGTGTGGAAAGCAGCCGACGAGCTTCGCCGAATCAGCAAATAAATCATCAAACAAATCCTCAAGAAATCAGCAAAACGAAAAACGTCAATCCAATGCCAATGAAAGGAACATCATGACCGAAGTCATCATCGTGAAAAACGAGCGCGAAGCAGGCGATATTTACGGCCGTTCAGTCGCCGATCTCATCAAAACCAAGCCGAATGCGGTGCTGGGACTGGCAACCGGATCCAGTCCGCTCGCCGCATACCAGTCGCTCGCACGCATTGTGCACAGCGAGCATATTGACGTATCGCAGGTGCGTGGTTTCGCATTGGACGAATATTTGGGATTGCCGCTTGATCACCCGCAGTCATATCATTCCACCATTCACCGCACGGTCGTGGAACCGCTTGGACTGAACCCTGATTTGGTGCACGTGCCTGGTGACGTGCTCGACGGGGCGCCGCTGAGCGACGGCGAACGCATTGCGGCTGCCGGCCCTGCCTACGATAAGGCAATCGAAGAGGCCGGTGGCATAGATGTGCAGATTCTGGGCATTGGCACGGATGGGCATGTGGCTTCAATGAGCCGGGATCGTCGCTTGCTTCCGGCACGCGCGTCAAAACGTTGGTTGAGCAGACGCGCATCGATAACGCCCGATTCTTTGACGACGACATCGACAAGGTGCCTACGCATTGCATCACGCAGGGTATCGGCACGATTCTCAAAGCCCGCCACTTGGTGCTGCTTG
>ENA-OQAN01001132-OQAN01001132.1-human-gut-metagenome-genome-assembly--contig:-NODE-1132-length-12257-cov-2.420692_pt1 | contig 12257 bp, 16 predicted proteins | sample MGYA00242735_ERZ504527 | MGnify/ENA primary metagenome ERZ504527 (study PRJEB26092, sample SAMD00036230) | human gut metagenome | host: Homo sapiens | study: EMG produced TPA metagenomics assembly of...
TTTGATAGGAACAATACTTATATTCAGAGCGAGGGAATCAATCAGGATTTTGGTGTTTATGATTGTCCAGATGAACTGTTGAAGGAACATCATCAAGAAATTTCAGCTTTTAAAGCATTTGCTTATAGACATATTGGAAGACACCTCATGAATCGTAATGTCAGGAAGATTAGAGAACGATAGTTTTAAGCTTTTAGAATTAAAATTAAATTTGGAGGGTAATATGGCAGACAAAATACAAAATGCTTATGAAACATCAAAAAATATATATGACGATGTTCTTACTCAAGGAAATATTTTCAGTAAACTGTATATTAAGTTATTTTGGAGTGGCACTGATGATAATGACATAGCACGAAAAGTTTTAGCATATGTTCCTGATGACTTTTCAGGAAATCTTCTTGATGTTCCGGTTGGAACTGCTGTATTTACGGAAAACAAATGGAGTTCCTTGAAAAATGCACATATTACTTGCCTTGATTACAGCATAGATATGCTTGATCAAGCCAGAAAAAGACTTGGCAGTCATGCACATATCAAATGTATTCAGGGTGATGTGGGGAATCTGCAAATGGAGAATGAATCTGTTGATACTGTTGTCAGTATGAATGGTTTTCATGCATTTCCTGACAAGCAAAAAGCATTTCATGAAATATGGCGTGTTTTGAAACCAGGCGGCAATTTCATTGCCTGCTTTTATATCAAGGGAAAATCGAAACGGACAGACTGGCTGGTAAAAAATATTCTTGCAAAGAAAGGTTGGTTTTCTCCACCGTTTCAGACGGAGAAAGAGCTAAGAAATATCCTTCAAGAACTATATAAAGAAACCGATGTCCATGTTGAAGGCTCGATGGTATATTTCCATTGTGTGAAGTAATACAATGATGATGGATTTATTATAAAGTTTCAGATGATAAGTCTGGAACTTTATTTTTTGTCTAAATGGATTACCAAGGTCCATTCGGGTATGGATAAAGCTTAATTCTCATGGTAAGATATAAAAAAAGTTAGAAATGACTAACGAAGAAAATACAGCTATATGAAGGGAATGAGAAGAAATTTGAATGTGAATGAAATTGCAAATCTTGGAAGCAATGTGAAGCCTATGATTCAGAATGAGAATTGCTCGGTCCTTATGTTGAATGATACGACAGGTGAGGGAGTAATGACGATTTACAGAGTAATGCCTGGTGTGATGATTTGCTTTTCAGACATGCATATGGAACAGTGTGTATCTGAATTTGAATTGAAGAATGACAAAAAAGTATTCTGTATTGACCACTGCCGGGAGGGAAGAATTGAGATGGAGGTAAAGCCTGGTGTATTCAGTATTATGCAGGAAAATGAACTCCGTCTGGATAACAGAGAAAATCATAAAGGGACAACTTATTATCCTCTGAAGCATTATCATGGAGTCAGTATTTTCATGGAAGTTGCGGAAGTTCAGAAAGCACTTGATGAAATGTTTCATGGATTTTCCGTATTCATTGAGGAGCTGCGAAGCCAGTATTGTGCAGAAGAGAAACCTTATGTAATTCGGGGAGATAAGGAACTTGAGTCGATTCTTTCAGAATTTTACCAGAAAAACATGGCACATCCGGAGCTTGCAAAAGTAAAAGAATATTATCTGCTAAAGGTAGTGGAATTATTGTTGTACTTAAACACGATAACCATAGAAGACAGGAAAGAAGTCAGACCATATTATTACAAAACTCAGATGGAAAAAATCAAAGGGATTCATGCAAAGATCACAGGAAATCTTCAGACACGGTTTACTATGGAAGAATTATCAGCCATGTATGAAATTCCACTGACAACTATGAAAAAATGCTTTAAAGATGTTTATGGAGATTCCATTTATTCTTATCAGAAGAGATATCGCATGAATCTGGCTGCAAATATGCTGTTACAGGATAAGGCGAAAGAAATACAAGAGATCGCCTTTTGTTTAGGATATGAAAATCCGGGAAAATTTTCATCTGCATTTCGAAGTGTGATGGGGCTGTCTCCGGCAGAGTACAGATTCAGAAAGGAAACATATGATGGAAAATAAAAAAGTATCAGAAAAAAAGGACAGCTGGCTGAAAGTGTTGCTGAGCTATACCGAAGGAAGCGGGCAAAGGCTTGGAATATCTGTTATTTTATCTGTTATCAGTATTATCAGTGGACTTATGCCATATTATTGCATTTACCGTGGAATCGATTTGTATATAAGAAATCTGAATCAGGCTCCTATGCAGGAAATTTTAAGATGGTGTCTGTATGCCTTACTCTTTTACACTATAAAAATCGTAAGCTTTTCCGCATCCACATGGATATCACATATAGCAGCCTATCACATATTGGAGGGTTTAAGCTCCGCCTGACAGACCGGTTTCTGAAAGCACCATTAGGAGATGTGGAAGGGCACAGTATTGGTGAAATCAAGAGCATTATGGTAGAAAAAATCGAAAATATGGAACCACCCATTGCTCATATGATTCCGGAAGGAAGCGGACATATCCTGCTTCCGGTAATCAGCTTTATCGCTTTGCTTACGCTGGACTGGAGAATTGCACTGGCTTCTCTTGTAACCGTTCCATTGTCCTTGGTATTTATGACGCTTACCATGATTATCAGCGGAAAAAGTTTCACTCAGTACGATGAATCCAATGCACATATGAACAGTACTATTGTGGAATACATAGAGGGCATCGAGGTTATTAAGGCATTTGGCAGGGCAGGAACCTCTTATGAGAAATATGCAAAAGCAATTCTGGATTATAAGAAATTCGTTGTGAAATGGCTGTCTTCCACCTGGATCACCATGAAAATGACATTCGCCCTGTTTCCTTCTACCTTGCTTGGAACTTTGCCTGTAGGTCTGTATCTGACGATGCATGGTCTGTTGACCATATCACAGCTTGTGCTGGCAGTCATGCTGTCCATGTCCATGGTGACATCTTTTGCAAAAATAGAGGTATTCTCTGAAAATCTTCGTGAAATGCAATATAACATCGAAAGCATACAGGATTTTCTTACGATGAAAGAATTGCCGGAGCCTTCTGTATATGCAAACATCAACAGCTATGATGTGAAACTGGAAAATGTGCATTTCTCTTATACCGGTGAGGAAAAGGACGAGGTGTTGCATGGAATTGACCTGACGATTCCGGCAGGAAGTTTTACTGCATTGGTCGGACCGAGCGGCGGAGGTAAATCCACGGTAGCAAGGTTGATCTCAAGATTCTGGGATGTGACGTCAGGCAGCATTACCATAGGCGGTGTAAATATTAAGGAAATTCCGCTGTCACAGCTTTCTGAAATGGTTAGTTTTGTAACACAGGATAATTTCCTGTTCCGGTGTTCCATTATGGAAAATATACGTCTTGGTAATCCGGCAGCATCGGATGAAGAGGTGAAGGAAGCGGCAAGAAAGGCATGCTGCCAGGAATTTATAGAGAAACTGCCACAGGGTTATGATACTCCGGCAGGGGAAGCTGGAAAACAGCTGTCCGGTGGAGAAAAGCAGAGAATTGCCATTGCCAGAATGATGTTAAAAAATGCACCGATCGTCATTCTTGACGAAGCTACTGCATTTACGGATCCGGAAAATGAGAACAAGATCCAGAAGAGTATTGAAGAACTGACAAAAGGCAAGACATTGCTGGTCATTGCACACAGACTTTCCACAATCACAGATGCAGACAAAATCGTTGTTTTGAAAAATGGCTGTATAGAAGGGGCAGGAAACCAGGAAGAGTTGATTCAGAACAGTCCGCTTTATCAGCGAATGTGGCAGGCCCATGTGGGAGCAAGGCACTGGGCAGTTGGAAGCCAGAAAGAAGGTGAAAAATCATGTTTAGTACTGTAAAAAGAATTATTGACTGGTGTGGAAGCTTTAAAAAGAATCTGTATATCGGTTTTATTTTTTCCTTTTTTTCAGGCTGGTTTGCGGCAATGCCGGTCGTATGGGCTGCATATATGATCGGGAAGCTTGTAGAATGCGAAGGACAGGGAAAAGCTGTCTCAACGGTTTGGATTGGGAAAAGTATCGTGATTCTGCTGTGCTTCATTTTTCTGCGTTTTCTGTTTGATTATCTGAGAGCAAGATTTCAGGAGTCGATCAGTTATGAATTGATTGCAAGAGACAGAATTGCAGTAGGAGATGCACTGAAACGTGTATCTTTAGGATACTTCCAGAACATGAATACAGGCACGATTCTCAATTCCATCACAACAGGCCTTCATACGCTGGAAGGAATGGGAATCCGTATGATTGATAACTTTGTAGGAGGTTATCTGAATTTTATCTGCATCCTTTTGTGGCTTACCTGTATGAACTGGAGAGTGGGGCTGATCGCAGTGACAGGTGCTGCTGTTTCTCTGATATTTCTGCTTATCATTCAAAGTACAGTACAAGAAATGCACCGGTACTTGCAGCAGCAAACAGAGATCTGACCGGAGCAACCCTGGAATATGCCAGAGGGCTTTCTGTAGTGAAATCCTTTGGAAAAGCAGGAGCTTCCATGGATTCCATGAAAAAAGCATGCAGGGACAGCCGTGATATTAATCTGAAAATAGAATGGGGGTATATTCCTTATAATGCACTGCATCTGCTGGCGTTAAAGACAGCAAGTGTGTGTATCGTGATTTCTGCATTTTATCTGGAATTTTCAGGACAGCTGGATTTTACTTATATGATGATTATCATTCTGTTGTCATTCCATGTGTTTGGTTCTTTGGAGCCGATTGCAGACTGCGCCATGTACTGGCAGTCATTGATGATGCCCTGGATCATTTGAATGAATTGACAAAAGAGTCCTTCATTGATGCAGATGGACAGCAGATAGAGATTACACACTATGATATCGAATTTCGAAATGTAGATTTTTCTTACGGGGAAGGGAAGGAAAGAAGACAGGTGCTCCATAATGTGAATCTGAAAATTCCGGAACATACAGTTACAGCAATCGTGGGTCCTTCCGGAAGCGGAAAATCTACGATCTGCAATCTGATTGCCCGGTTTTATGATGCAGACAGTGGAAGTGTTCGTGTGGGAGGACATGATGTGAAAGAATTTACCTGTGACAGTCTGTTATCCAACATTTCCATGGTATTTCAGAATGTATATCTGTTTCATGATACAGTGAGGAATAATATTTGCTTTGGAAAACCAGATGCAACAGAAGCAGAAATGGTCGAAGCGGCAAAGAAAGCATGCTGCCATGATTTTATTATGGCATTACCGGAAGGCTACGATACTGTAATCGGTGAAGGGGGTGGGAGCCTGTCCGGTGGAGAAAAACAGCGCATTTCCATCGCAAGAGCGATTCTAAAAGATGCACCGATTATTATACTTGACGAAGCGACAGCCAGTGTAGATCCGGAAAATGAACATCTGATCCAGACGGCCATATCGGAACTTACCAAGGGAAAAACCATTGTGACAATTGCACACAGACTGGCGACGATTGAGCAGGCAGACCAGATTCTGGTGGTGGATGATGGACAGATTGTTCAGAGAGGAACCCACAGAGAGCTTGTAGCTGTTCCTGGAAAATATAAGGATTTTGTAGATATCAGAAGCCAGTCGGAAGGCTGGAAAATCGGCTAGGGAGGAACGAAAGACATGGAAGAATCAAGAAAATTATCAGGAAGGGATCTTATTACAATAGGAATTTTCTCTGCAATTTATTTTGTGCTCAATCTGGCAGCTATGTTTACTGGATTTGTGCCAGTGTTGTGGCTGCTGTTACCGGGCGTGACAGGAATTGTGACCGGAATCCCATTCCTGCTTATGACATCTAAAGTGAGAAAACCAGGGGCAGTACTTATTATGGGAACAATTACTGCATTGCTTTATTTCGTGACTGGTCAGTTTACAGTATTGTTACTGATTACATTTGCTATTGCATGTGTATTGTCAGAACTGTACAGGGCTGTGACAAAGTATGATAACAGTTTTACACATATGATGATATCGTTTGTGTTTTTCTGTTATGGAATGCTTGGCTCTCCACTGGCAATATGGTGTATAAAGACAGTTTTCTGGCGCAGATTCAGCAAAATGGAATGTCTGAAGAATATGTCCGATCTTTATCGGGATTGATTTCTACGCCAATGCTGATTATACTTTGCATTTCTCCAGTCATAGGAGGCGTGATTGGAGCGTTGATTGCCAAAGGTTTATTCCGTAAACATTTTAAGAAAGCAGGAATTGTCTGATGAATAAGAGAACAGTCATCAATCATCTTGATCCAAGAGCTGGGCTGTGGCTGCTTTTAATGGCAAATATTGGTATGTTCTGTCAGAAAAAATCTGAGCAGGGGAGTATGCTTTCAGGCATATTTCTCCTGCTTATGCTGGTACATGGACTATATAAGGCGGCAGGTAAAGGTATCGTTTTACTTGTTTCTTTCCACCTTTTACTAATGTATGTATTTCCGCAGTGCCCCGCATGGATGAATATGGTGTTTCCAGTTCTGATTAATTATTCATTGCGTATGATGCCATGTGTTTTGGCAGGTTTGTTGCTGCTTCGAACATCGTCCATGCAGAAAATGATCGCTGCCATGTATACACTGCATCTACCACAGGGGTTTATCATAGCAATGTCTACGACACTTCGATATTTTCCAGCTTTGAAAGAGGAGTTCGTACATATAAATGCTGCTATGAAACTTCAGAATATCTCATGGGCATCCCGCTTGGAGTGTACGGTAGTTCCATTGATCGTGTCTGCAGTCAATACATCGGATGAAATAGCAGCGGCGGCAGTGGCAAGAGGAATCGAGAATCCAGGAAAAAAGACAAGTGAAATAACACTTCACATGGGGATTTCAGACTGGTTGATAATGATTTTGGTAACATTTGGAATTCTTATAGTGGTGATCGCAGGATAAAGGAAATGATAAAGTTTGAAAATGTAAATGTAACAATACAAGAGAAAAGAATTCTGTCAGACGTGAATCTGGAGATACAGGATGGAGAGTTTGTATTGATATGTGGGGAAAGTGGATGTGGAAAAACCACAATGACAAAACTGATTAATGGATTGATTCCACATTTTGTGAGGGATGTCAGCGTAGACGGAACGATTACGGTTTGCGGGAAAAATGTTGCAGAGATGCCTATGTATGAAATTGCAGAACTTGTAGGGTCTGTTTTTCAGAATCCAAGAACTCAGTTTTTTATACGAATTCTAATGCTGAGATGGCATTTGGTCTGGAAAACAGAGGCGTGGAACCGGAATATATACGAAAAAGAATTAAGAATACAATAAATGAATTAGATATAGAGAAGCTGGAAGATCGAAATGTATTTTCCATGTCAGGTGGTGAGAAACAGCTTCTTGCGTTTGCATCAGTATATGCCATGAATCCGCAGATTTATGTGTGGATGAGCCGTCGGCGAATCTGGATATAGCAGCTATGGAAAAGCTGAGTGAAAGAATGAAGGTAATTAAGGAGAAGGGACATACTGTAATTGTGGCAGAACACCGTCTGGCATGGATCCAGAAATTCGCAGACAGAATTATTTATATAAAAGAAGGACGTATAGAACAAGAATTTACGTCAGATGAGTTTAAGGCTTTGTCTGATCTGAGACGAGAACAAATGGGACTCAGGAGTATCATTCCTGAACAGATACAGATCCCGGAGATTACAGTAAACTCAGAAGACGCAGTACTTCAGGTTTGCAACCTTTCAGGTAAGAGGAAGAAGCAGATGATTTTTGAAAATATCAGTTTATCTGCCGGAGAAGGGATATCATTGGTATTACAGGAGAAAATGGTGCAGGAAAATCTACGTTTTGTAATTGTTTGTGTGGCTTGCTTAAACCAAAGAATGGTGAGATTTTGTATAAAGGAAAAAGATTATCAGAAAAAGCGAGGACAAAATTATTTGGTATGGTCATGCAGGAAGTAAACCATCAGTTGTTTTCAGACAGTGTAAAAAATGAATGTCTGCTTGCAAATGAAGAGGCCTCTGAACAAAAAATCAGGGAATTACTTGAAAAATTCGACTTGGAAGAGTATGCAGAATATCATCCGATGATATTATCGGGTGGACAAAGACAGAGGCTTGCCATTTGCCAAGCAGTTATGGGTGGAAAAAAGCTGCTTATTTTCGATGAACCTACCAGCGGTTGGATTTTAAGCATATGTGTCAGGTGGAAAAATTGATGAAACAATTGTCAGAAGAAAAATATATTATTATAGTTGTAACACATGACTATGAGTTTTTGAATCGAACTTGTAAGGGGTATATTAGAATAAATAGTTGATTTTTAGAAAGGAAAACGAATTAAAGGAAGGAATTACTGATAAAAGTAATTCATAAATTTGTGGTAACTGTTCAGAGCCCCATTGAGCCATAAGCTTTTTGAGCAAAAGGAAAACCGGGGATTTTACTCCTCGGTTTTCTGGCTGTTGTGCTTCAGTCTTCAACTTGAAAAATATCTTCTACAGGCACTTTCAGGTAATGTGCCAGCCGGATTGCAATCTCAAGAGAGGGATTACGTTCTCCACGTTCGATGCGGCCTATAGTCTGGCTGCAGGAACCTATGGCTTCAGTCAAATCTGCTTGAATGAGATTCCGTTCTTCACGAATATCTTTTAGTGTATTATTGATTGCCATTCAATCACTTCCTTTGCTTATTGTTATCAGCAGGATCATGAACCTGCTGTTGAAATCTAATGAAATCCCGGAATTTCTGCACCTTTGCATTTCCCGATTACTTTTCCAAAAACTTTAAAAGAGTCAGATTCCAAAACCTGGATAGGACGATATTTTTGATTTAAAGAGATCAGATAAACACCATCTGGCTCATCGTGTAATTCCTTGATGTAAATATTGCCGTTGAGATAGAAGATTCCAATTTCACCATTAGCAAGAGAATCTTTTTTCTGAATCCATGCAACATCATCTGTATGATAAACTGGCTCCATACTGTCACCGGAAATCCGTACACCAAAGTCAGTCTGCTCAGGAGCAAGGTGTCCTACATCATAGGTTTCTTTTACAGAATCCTCCAGGTAATTTCCAGTACCAGCAGAAACTGGTTCCCATGTAATTTCTACAGGATGATGGAATGGGATAATTTTTGCAGACAGTGGAGAAAACTTTTTAGAAGCTTTCAAAATATCAGCAAATTCAATCAATTTATTTCTGCCTTCTTCATTCAATCCACTCATAATGTTATATGGGTTTTCTCCAAAGAAGGATTCATATATATCTTCGATATCAAGTAACTGGCAAAGTGTCAGGAAAACATGTAAAGCTGGTTCTCGTGCATTGGTCTCCCATTTGGAGATTGCTTTTGTAGTGACCTGAATACCTTCCTGAGAAAGCAGGTCTACCAGATCTGATTGAGAGTATCCTTTCTTTTTTCTATTTTCTGCTAATATTTCCCCGAAATCACGCATTTGTTCGCCTCATTTCTATTTGAATTTTCTATATGCATTATACCGTATGTTAGAAATAAAATCAACAATAATCTCCAAAATGGAGAAAATACAACCAAGATGTTACTTGACTATCTCCGGAATGTCGATATATACTAAACATACAAAAATTGATAAGACATCATGTTGAAGAAAACAGCTGGGAGGTGAAAAGTTTGAGTGAGCGTGTGATCCTGCATAGTGATATGAACTGTTTTGTGTGACTTGAAAGTCACTACATTTATTGTCTTACCGTAAGGTGTAAGACCTGCTGTTCCGTCAGTTGAGTCTAATATCTACAAAGTAGCGGGTAACTGCTATGAGGAAACGAGATATGAAAAATCATCTTACAGAGATGTAGAACTGATTCCGTGAGGATAAGAACAAGTAAGAGCAACACTGACTTGAGATGATGACTGGGATAGAATGGCTAAGATATCTGAATCACTGGTAAATGCCGTTATGCGCGAACAGGCCAAAGGTTGCTGGGCCTGGCCCAAAATGGGAATGCGGTTTGGTTGGGGGTTGAAACAGCCATCACACGGACTATAGAACCGTCGGCAGAAAGGTGGAGCCTAATCTACCAGCATAAATGTAGTGGAACAAGGTAAGCCCGTATATCTCCATAAAGATACGGAAAGTAACCCGTAAGGGAAACCGATAGATGTGCGGGTAAGGAGGACGGAGAAAGCGAATGCTTCTTGTAATGAGAAGGATAGAGAATATACTCACCCGAAAGGGGGCAGACTTCCGTCTGGTCTTATGTTGCAAGAGAATTAGCAGAATTTCTGAAAGGAGAAATGCAAATGTACGAGAAATCGTGTGCATCTTCAAATCACATTAAGAGCTGGAAGGATATTGATTTTGGAACAGCTGAATATGAGGTTAAGAAACTGCAGATGCGTATTGCAAAGGCTGTAAAGGAGAACAGAGTAGGAAAAATCAAATCCTTACAATGGACTCTGACTCATTCGTTTTATGCAAAAGCAATTGCTGTAAAAAGAGTAACAGAAAACAAGGGTAAAAGAACACCTGGAGTAGATGGCGTGTGTTGGATAAGTAATGAGGACAAATTTAACGCCATATTCACACTTCAGAGAAGAGGATACCAACCTCAACCGCTCAGACGAATCTACATTCCAAAGAAAAATGGAAAAAAAGAGACCACTGAGTATTCCTACAATGAAAGATAGGGCAATGCAAACATTACACAAAATGGCACTGGAACCAGTCACAGAAACTCTGGCAGACGGCACTTCATACGGATTCAGACCCAACAGATGTGTTCAAGACGCTATAGAGCAATGTTTTGTCGACTTGGCTCGAAAAACAGCACCAGAATGGGTGTTGGAAGGTGACATAAAAGGATGTTTCGATAACATAAATCATGAATGGATGCAAAAGAATATCCCTATGGACAAAGAAATTTTGCACAAATTTCTTAAAGCTGGATTTGTGGAAAAGGGAAAACTCAATGCTACTGACCAAGGAACACCACAGGGAGGTACTATTTCACCGACGCTGTGTAATTATGTATTGGACGGATTAGAAAGATTATTGAAGAATAAGTTCAAAACGGTATTGGTCGAAAGGTAGACAGATAAATCCAAAAGTAAATCTGGTGCGCTATGCAGATGATTTCATTATTACAGGAGCATCAGAGGAACTATTAAGAAACGAGGTACTACCTTTAGTAAAAGAGTTCATGCATGAAGAGGATTAGAATTATCGGATGAAAAGACAGTTATTACGAACATACACGATGGATTTGACTTTTTGGGTTGTAATATTCGTAAATATGGGGATAAATTACTTACCAAACCATCAAAACAGAATGTTAAATCAATTATGCGTAAAATTCGTGGAACAATTAAGAAGTTCCGAATGGACAAGCAATCCGATCTGATCAAATGCCTGAATCCTATTATCAGAGGATGGGTGAACTTTCAGAAGTATAACGTATCTTCGGTTGCATTTAGATATGTGGACTGGCAGACATTCAAGGCGCTATGGAGATGGTAGCCGAACGGTAGACATAAAAACAAACCAGCCGCATGGATAAGAGATAAATATTTCCACAGAATCGGAAACCGTAGCTGGACTTTCTCTGAAAAGCTGACGGAGGATAATTATCTCGCATTAGTATATGCAACCGACACAAACATTACCCGTTTTACACGTATTAAAGCGGAAGCGAATCCCTACGATGAAATTTGGATGGAATACTTCGCTGAACGCAAAAATAAATCCTACAGCAATTTCAAATTTGTATACGAATGATATACAACCGGCTTATTGTGGCAGCAATAGGCTTTATAAGGCTTGAGCCGTATGATGGGAAACTATCACGTACGGTTCTTAGGGGAGGGAAGGACAGTAATGCTCTTCTCTTACCCGACTATGCCAGTGTGGAAATGCTGCATCATCGGAATTTACCGGAATGCCGCTGGCAGTCGGTGGCGATCCGGAAGCCAGACATGGGATTGTGCTGACAGCAAATTATATTGCAAAGCAAAAAGGTGTAAAGACCGGAATGGCATTATGGCAGGCAAAACAGATTTGTCCGGAAATCATATTTGTACCACCACGGATGGATTTGTATTTGAGATTTTCACAGATGGCAAGAGAAATCTATTCGGAGTATACGGACAAGATCGAGCCATATGGGATTGATGAAGCCTGGCTGGATGTATCGGACAGCAGAAATCTGAAAGGAATCGGAATGACGAATTGCAAGAGAAATCAGCCATCGGATTAAATACGAACTGGGTGTAACGGATAAGTAATTGGAATTTCCTGGAATAAGATTTAGTGCTGAAACATTGGTTCA
>ENA-OQAN01001133-OQAN01001133.1-human-gut-metagenome-genome-assembly--contig:-NODE-1133-length-12242-cov-1.755757_pt1 | contig 12242 bp, 18 predicted proteins | sample MGYA00242735_ERZ504527 | MGnify/ENA primary metagenome ERZ504527 (study PRJEB26092, sample SAMD00036230) | human gut metagenome | host: Homo sapiens | study: EMG produced TPA metagenomics assembly of...
AGCCAGTCCGGTGTGCTTCTGAATCTCAGTGATAAAAAGGTACTCTATGCAAAAGGTGCCTACAACAAGGTTTATCCTGCCAGCATCACAAAGATCATGACAGCTATGCTTGCACTGAAATATGGAAACATGGACGATACAGTAACGATCTCACAGGAGAATGTTACCCTGGAATCCGGTTCTCAGGTAGCTGGTTTCCAGGCGGGAGATCAGGTTACCATGGATCAGCTTCTTCATTGTCTTCTTGTTTATTCTGCCAATGATGCAGCATCTGCCATTGCGGAACATATAGGTGGATCAACAGATAAATTTGTAGAGATGATGAACAGCTTTGCTGCAGAACTTGGCTGTACAGGAACTCACTTTACCAATCCCCATGGTCTTCAGGACGAAAATCATTATACAACGCCTTATGACATTTATCTGATGCTGAAAGAAGCCTTGAATTATCCGGAGTTTACAGACATCACACAAATGGCATCTTATACAGTTAGCTATAAGCATTCCGATGGCTCCGATGCAAGTGCTACCTTACCCGCTACAGATCATTATCTTACCGGAGAGGCAGCAACTCCTAAGGATGTCACTATCCTTGGAGGAAAAACAGGAACAACCGATAAAGCCGGTAACTGTCTGGCACTTTTAAGCCAGAATGCTTATGGGAAGCCATTTATTTCCATCGTCATGGGTGCGTCCTCAAGGATGTTCTTTATCAGGAAATGACATCCTTGCTCCAGAACATCAACTGACAGGATTCCATACAAAAAACAAAAAAGCAGATCTGTTTGAAATTTTATTTCGCAGATCTGCTTTTTATTCTTTTTTTTACATTCAGTTAATTTCTACTGTATCATCGGTGCCATCACTGCCGGTATCTTCGGTCTCACTGCTATCAAGATCCGTATCCGAAGTACCACTGTAATCATTGTCATCGACCACTTCACCTGAGCCACTGTCCGGATCTTCATAATTGCCTGCGTCTTCACCGGTTCCACCTGAAGTATCCGAGGTATCTACTCCATTGGCTTCACTATCCGTATTGCCGTCGTAAGAATTATCACCTGGATCATAAGTCGGCTCTTCCGTATAGGAATCTCCGTCCCCAGTATCGTCAGAACTCTCGGGCTCACTGCTGTAGCTGTCCTCTGTATAGATTGGAAAATCCGCATCAGCAGTTCCCTCTGATGTAGAATCTGTAACAGGCTCCGCCGCATTATTATCCGGAATAGCAGTAAGATGAGAAACCGTTCCATCCTTTGGGACGACGATATAGATTCCCAGCATCACGATACATAATGCCATGGCTAATCCGGCAATCTTCATTTCTTCCATATGTTTCATCGCTGATGATCTCCCTGTCGTTTTTTTTGTATTATAGCACAGAATCACTCATATTTGTAAAACAGCCATGTATTTCTTTTGTTTTTCTGTAACAGTTCCCGAAATTTATTTCGCGATCATATAGACACACTTTCTCTGGGTGTTTATAATAAATAATCATATTTATTCATAACTTAAAGAAAGGCGTAACATTTTATGGGCGACTGCATTACCACATATACTGGAAAACATTTTGATCCGACACATCCGGACGAAGAGCTGATCTGCATTGAGGACATTGCACACGCACTTTCTCTTCTATGCCGCGGAAATGGTCATGTAAGGACTTTTTTCTCTGTAGGGCAGCACTGCATCCTTTGTGCCAAAGAAGCCGAAGCACGTGGCTATTCCGGCCGTCTTATACTGGCGTCCCTTCTTCACGATGCCAGCGAATGTTATATGTCCGATGTTCCAAGACCATTTAAGAAAAGTCTTCCTGAGTATCGGAAACAGGAGGAAGCTCTTTTAAACATTATCTATCAGAAATATCTGGGATCCGGACTTCTGCCATAGAAGAGCAGAAGCTGAAGGAGATCGACAATGACCTGCTCTGGTATGACCTGAAATATCTTCTGAATGAAACACCGGACACTCCAAAACCGGTTGTCCATGTTCCGATCCAATACCGGCAATACCCTTTTTCACAGGTAGAAGAGGAATATCGGAACCTTTTTGATCAGCTGTCTGCAAAAATCTGTAAATAGATATAACAGACACACTTTATACAATTGAAAGAAGAACCCTATATGGAACGATTGATTTTTCATGTTGATGTAAACAGTGCTTTTCTTTCCTGGGAAGCAGCAAAAAGAGTAAAGATGGGACTTCCGGATCTGAGAGACATCCCTTCCTGTATTGGCGGAGACCCCAGTAAACGTACCGGCATCGTTGTCGCCAAGTCCATTCCTGCAAAAAAATACGGAATCCAGACAGGAGAGCCTATGGCTATGGCTTTTCGCAAATGTCCGAATCTTGTGGCCGTTCCATCTGACTTTGAATTATACGATAAATGTTCCAGAGCCTTCAAAAAAATCTGTGGGTCCTATGCACCGGTAATGGAATCCTTTTCCATTGATGAGGTTTTTCTGGATATGACCGGAACCTCCTATATTTACCCGGATCCAGTGGCAACTGCCCATGAGCTGAAGGATAAGATCCGTACAGAACTCGGCTTTACCGTAAATATCGGCATCTCCACCAATAAACTTCTTGCAAAAATGGCCTCTGATTTCGAAAAGCCAGATAAGGTGCATACTTTATTTCCGGAAGAAATCCCTGTAAAAATGTGGCCTCTTCCAGTGAGAGAGCTTCTTTTTCTTGGCAGATCCTCTGAAAAAAAACTGCAGGACGCAGGGATCAGAACCATAGGCGATCTGGCTCATGAAAAAAAAAGCAAAGATACAGGCACTTCTCGGTGAAAAAGCAGGACAGCAGTTATATCAGTATGCCCGTGGCCTTGATGACTCCCCTGTGAAAGCAAAACCTGATGAAGCAAAAGGATTCAGTCTGGAAACTACATTTAACGATGATCTGGTCTCACTGGAGCAGGCACTTCCGATCCTGCTGGAACAATGCGATATTCTGGCCGCCCGCATGCGCCGCAAAAAGAAAAAATGCACCTGCATTTCTGTAACCTTCCGTACCCTGGATTTTCGAAACAAATCTCATCAGACTAAACTGCCAAATGCCACCGATATCACAGAAGAGATTTACAGAAATGCCCAAAACCTCTTTCAGGAGTCCTGGATGAGACAGCCACTCCGGCTCCTGGGAGTATCACTGACCGGTCTTACGGATGATTCCTTTGAACAGCTGTCCTTTTTTGAGAATACTCACAAGAAGGAACGCCAGCAGAAACTGGATGCAGCACTGGATTCCATCCGTCTGAAGTACGGAAACGACAAGGTTACCCGGGCCAGTATCATGAACAGCACTGCCCGGATCGGAAGGAAAGCAAAAGCACAAATGGAAAATGAAAGAGAGCAGTAAGGCTTGATTAAAATTACCAGTTTTTTTTTCAAAAAGCCCTTGCAATTTTATTCACAATGCACTATAATTTGAAGCATATCAATAGCAATTTTATTCAAAATTATTATATGTGTCTAAGGAGGAAAACAGGATGGTTGAACTGATCGTAGGAAAGAAAGGCAAAGGAAAACAAAAGTACTATTAGACAAAGTAAACGGAGCTGTTAAGGACGCCAACGGCAGTATTGTTTACTTAGACAAGAGCACCAAGCACATGTATGAGCTGAACAACAAGGTCCGCCTTATCGATGTTTCCGGATTTCCGGTTAAAAATGCGGACGAGTTTGTAGGATTTATCTGTGGTATCCTCTCTCAGGATCATGATCTGGAGCAGGTATATCTGGACAGCTTCCTTACAACAGCCAAGCTTGAAGGAAAGGATGCAACCGAAACACTGGATCAGTTAAGTGCCATCGGTGAGACCTTCAAAGTTTCCTTTATTATCAGTATGTCTCTGGATAAAGAAGAAGTTCCGGAAGCATATCAGGATAAAATTATCTGCGCATTATAATAAAATTGAATATGAACGTCCTATTTTGTACATAAAGCATAAAAGAACGTAAATTTTTAAAGGGATCTGTCCTCAGGACGGATCCCTTTTTAACTGTAGGAAACTTTGTTTATTCTTCATTTCTGTGGTATACTGAAGAGCAGAATAAACACACAGGAGCGTTTCATATGAATCATTTACTGGAAAAAATCAAACAAAAAAAATGCATCCGCATTTCACCCACAGCGGGAAATTTCACGCAGACGATGTTTTTTCTGCCGCTCTGCTTTTATATCTGAATCCCGAGATCACCATCACACGTGGAAACCAGGTTCCTGAAAACTATGAAGGTCTTGTTTTTGATATTGGCAGAGGACAGTATGATCATCATCAGAAAGACAGCCGTATCCGCGATAATGGCGTCCCATATGCGGCCTTCGGCCTTCTCTGGGAAAAGCTTGGACCGGAAATCCTAGGTGAGGAGCTGGCACTAAAATTCGATGAATCCTTTGTCCAGCCTCTGGATATCAATGATAATACCGGTGAAAAAAATGAACTTGCCACACTGATCGGCAATTTTAATCCGGGATGGGATTCCAAAAGCAGTAATGACGAAGCCTTTTCCAGGCAGTCAGTGTGGCAGGCATGATCCTGGAAAATAAATTCGAGCGTTACCTTGGAAATGAACGTGCAGACAGACGGGTGGAAGAAGTTCTTACAGAACATGCTGCTTCCCTCGCTTCGGGCGATACCCCGGCAGAAAATACCAATATCCTTATACTTCCGGAATTTATTCCCTGCCAAAAACGCCTTTCGGAAACCAACATTGCTTTTGTGATCTTTCCGTCCAACCGGGGCGGTTACTGTATCCAGCCACAGAAAAAAGAATATTCCATGAATTACAAATGCAGTTTTCCTTCTTCCTGGCTTGGCCTGGAAGGCGAAGAGTTATCTTTGGTAACCGGTCTTAAAAGTGCAGCCTTTTGTCATAAAGGAGGATTTCTCATGACCTGCGGAACCCTTGAGGATTCTGTTCTTGCCTGCAGGAGCAGTCTTGCCGTCTTCCATGAAGAAGCTGTGATCGTAAGCCTTGGCGGAAATAAAGAAACAGACATGCTGCTTCAAAAGCTTCCGGATCTTTCTTCTGCCAGGATCGTACATCTGCCGGTTCCCCAATTACCGGAGCTGACTCTGAACGGAATCTACGGAGAACTCTCCATGGAAAAGACAGAATGGAAAAGCTTTATAAAAGACAGGATTAAAGAAATCCTCCGCTACAAACCGGAAGCAGTTTTTGCAGATAATGCCATGTTTTCCCTGTATCCCATCGTTCATGCTCTGCGAAAAAAACATATTCCCGTTCTTACAGCAGTAGAAAAAGACGGACAGAAGCTTCTGGTACGGATCCCATCCGGTTCTTAAAGATCTTAAACATGTAATTAATTGTATTTACAGATATATTCACATTGCGTATTTATACAGAAAGAAGGCATGTTTATGCGAGAAGAAAAATTTAAAATGGAAAGACAGGGGCTGATACAGGTGGGAGATAAAGTAAAGATCTCCGAATTTCTCTCTGCCACAAACTACAGCTATATCATTGAGCCTGCAGTAGCCATGTCTGGCTGCTACAGAAACGCAGACCGCATCAGATCCAAAGAGGGGATCATCAAAAGCATTGAGCATACGCCACGCGGCTTTATAGTTACTGCAGAATTTGACGAATAAACATATGTCATCAGGTAAGATCCGGCAATTAGCAATATGCCGGATTTTTCGCTGAAAAACTGGCTGATTTATTCTGGATTATATTATAGGAATCTGGTATTATAGAGAAGATATTTGTGTAATTTCTCTAATTATCAGGAAATTGCAAATTTTTAGAACAGAGGTGTAATATTATGAGCTGGTACAACGAAGCAATCTTCTACCATATTTATCCACTTGGACTTACAGGCGCTCCAAAAGAAAATGATTACGGAACTCCTGTACATCGACTGAACACACTGCTGCCGTGGATTGACCACATCAAAGAGATCGGATGTACTGCCTTATATATAGGGCCGCTTTTTGAAAGTGTCGGACATGGCTATGAGACAACCGATTACAAAAAACTGGATTCCCGTCTTGGAACTAATAAAGATCTCACCAATTTTGTAAAAGCCTGCCATGAAAAAGGCATCCGCGTGATCTTTGATGGTGTATTTAACCATACAGGCCGTGATTTCTTCGCTTTTAAGGATATCCAGAAAAACCGTGAGCATTCCCCTTACGTTAACTGGTACTGCAATGTAAATTTCGGCGGAAATACCGAATATAATGACGGTTTTTTCCTATGAAAACTGGGGTGGATACAATCTTCTTGTAAAGCTGAACCAGCGCAATCCGGAAGTACAGAACTATATCTGTGATGTGATCCGTTTCTGGGTTTCCGAATTTGATATTGATGGAATCCGCCTGGATGCCGCTGATGTTCTGGATTTTGATTTCATGCGTATTCTACGTCATACCGCAGATGAGGTTAAGAAAGACTTCTGGCTTATGGGAGAGGTCATTCACGGAGATTACAGCCGCTGGGTAAACGGACAGACTCTTCACAGTGTAACCAACTATGCCCTTCACAAGGCACTTTACAGCGGACATAATGACCACAACTATTTTGAAATTGCTCATACAGTAAAATATCTTCAGAATATGGGAGATCTGGACCTCTACAATTTCGTGGACAACCATGACGTAGAGCGAATTCATACCAAATTGCAGAACAAAGCACATTTTGCTCCTGTACATGTACTTCTTTATACTTTACCTGGCGTTCCAAGCATTTATTACGGCTCAGAATTTGGTATTGACGGAAAAAAAGAAAAATTTTCCGATGCCAGCTTACGTCCGGCACTTGATCTTAACGATTATGCGGATGCTGCAACAAAGAACCCATGTACTGCACTGATCGCAGCCCTCGGAAAGGTCCGCCAGGGAACTCCTGCATTAAGCTATGGTTCCTACGCAGAACTGGCTCTTACAAACCGTCAGTTTGCCTTTGCAAGAGATCTGGAAGGCATACGAGTGATCGTTACTGTGAATAATGATGACAGTGATTCAGAGATGAACCTTCCAACAGGAAGTGCTCCGGAATACGTAGGTGCCCTCACAGGTCAGAAGGTTTCCGCACAGGGCGGACGGATCCGTGTCCGTGTTGCAGCAAACAGCGGTGAGATCTGGCTTCCTGCAGGAGATATGCCGGAATATAAGCCGGTTCAGACTAATGTTCTGGAAACTGCCGTAGCAAAAGAGAACGAAAACGCTGCATCTGAGGCAGAAGAGGAGCAGGCGGCTGAAAACAGCACTGTAACAGAAGCTGCCCCGGAAAAAGAAGCTTCAAACGCTGAAAATACAGATAAAGCTTCTGACAATACAGCAAACGCAGCGGATATTCCGTCAACTCCTGAAGCAGAATCCTCCAATACACAGGAAACGGAAACGGTCACTGCGCCAAATCCGCACAAAACACCAGAAGAAATGACAGTAGGCGAACTTCAGGCTGCTATCCTGCAAAAATGGCAGGAAACGGACCCGTAGATGACCAGATGAAAAAGACCGTATACGACAACATCTGGCATGATTCTCTTGTAAACTGGCTGAAGAGCTTCCGATAGGAAAGGAATAATAAAGTAAGATTCCATAAAAAACAAGGCAATCCGATCATATCTTATGCGGTGAGCCTTGTTTTTTTGTGAAAACAGATATTTATTTTACATAATATATATTATGTATAGTTATGATCCTGTTTTTCTGTAATTTAGGAGAACAAAAAAACAGCAGAGATTTCCAACTTAAATAGATCAGAAATCCCCACTGCTTTTATCATTCTGTTTATTATCTCTCATCAAAAGGTACAAAATCTGCATGATGCCCCACATACTTATAAGCAGGACGGATGATCTTATTGGCACTGATCAGCTCTTCCAGACGATGTGCACTCCAGCCAGGCATACGTGCGATGGCAAAGATCGGAGTAAAAAGTTCTTCCGGAATACCAAGCATTGAGTAAACGAAGCCACTGTAGAAGTCAACATTGCGCAAACATTTTTGAACAGCTTTCTGTGTTCCATGACCAGTTTTCCGGCAATACCCTCAACCTTATCATAGAGCTTAAATTCATCTATCATTCCTTTTTCCTCTGCAAGAGCCTGTGCAAAACGTTTTCAGGATCACTTCTCGCGGATCGGAGAGTGTATAAACTGCATGTCCCATACCATAGATCAGACCTGCATGATCAAATGTCTTCTTTATTCAGTATTTTCTGCAGATATGCCGTGATCTCCTCATCACTTTCCCAGTCCTTTACATTGGCCTTCAGATCTGTAAACATGTTCTGGACCTTCAGGTTGGCACCACCATGACGCGGTCCCTTCAGTGAACCGATGGATGCAGAGGTAGAAGAGTAGCTGTCTGTTCCGGAAGATGTTACTACATGTGTGGTAAAAGTAGAGTTATTACCACCGCCGTGCTCTGCATGAAGTACAAGTGCGATATCAAGGACCTTGGCCTCAAGCTCTGTATAATTGCCATCCGGACGAAGCATCAGAAGGATATTCTCGGCAAGTGAAAGCCCCTTCTGCGGATTGCGGATAAAAAGTGTCTCGTCTTTACGGAAATGACGGTATGCGTGATAGGAGTAAACCGCGATTTCAGGAGCTTAGCGATCAGTTCCAGAGACTGGCGGAGTACATTCTCCACAGAAATATCTTCCGGGTTATCATCATATGTATAGAGAGCAAGTACGCAGCGCTCCATAGCATTCATAATATTGGCATTGGTTCCCTTCATGACAACGTCACGGACAAAACGTCCTCCCAGATCCTCCATGTCAGAAAGAAGCTCAAGAAATCTGGAAAGCTCTTCCTTGCTGGGAAGCTTACCGAAAATCAGAAGATAGATCGTCTCCTCAAAACCAAAACGTCTGTCCTTCAGTCCGTTTACGATATCCTGCACATCGATTCCCCGGTAATACAATGCACCGTCTGCAGGAATACGTCTGCCATTGACCAGCTTATAGCCGGTAACATCGGAAATCTCAGTAAGACCTGTGAGAACACCTTTACCTGCGGAATCACGAAGTCCTCTTTTTACATCGTATTCCACATAAAGGTTGGGATCGATGTGATGATTCTCTACCATGTCCTTTTCAAAGAATTTCATTCTGCCTTTCAGCTGTTCGGAGTCCTCCAGACTCATCATTTCATGCTTTTTTTCCATAATCTTTTTCCTCGTTTCCCCATTGTATATTAAAAAACACTGATACAGTTAAGATTGGTTACATCTTTGTAATCAGTGTTCGGGTATGGCATACATTTGTGTTTACCTGGTTAATAATTCTACAGTAAAAGTTTCGAAAATGCAAGAGGGTATTTCTTTTTTTCGTGTATAAATATTCATAATATGACCTAATTCATCTATTATTACATTTATTCATCAAAATCCGTCTGGTTTCCACAACGAATCTATGTTATGATTATTCCGTAATTTTTCTTATAATAGTAGTTTGTTTCACATCGGACTGCTGCCGCCTATCTCTTTCTCTTGCTGTCGGAATCGGATTCACCACAGCAAGTGAGAGCGGGATCTGGGATATTTTCCCGTCGATCATACAGTCCGTTTTTGCGTAAAATGTAGTTGCTGTTGTATTTATCATATCCATTGTTTTAAGCTGTATCCTGCCTGAAAACATGGACATTGAAAAGATCAAGGAATAGGGATGTAAAAAATGTTTAAAATTCTCATTGCGGAAGATGACCTGGAACTCCGCCAGCTTTTCCGGCATGTCCTCTTAAAAAACGGTTATACAGTAAAAGGGGTCTCTGACGGGCAGGAAGCGCTGGATGTCCTGGAAAAAGATTATTACGATCTGATCATTTCGGACATAATGATGCCCAACATGGATGGCTATGAACTGGTCCGCTCACTCAGAGATGCCGGAGATTCCATTCCTGTACTTATGGTCACTGCCAAAGATGCTTTTGATGATATGCGTATGGGATTTCTGTCCGGTACCGATGATTATATGGTGAAACCGGTCAATATCAATGAACTGGTTTTGCGGGTAGGTGCACTTCTCCGCAGAGCACAGATGATCAATGAGCGGAAACAGCGAATCGGAGATACCATTTTGGAGTGCGATTCCCTGACGGTCTCCACCTCCTCGGAAAGTATGGTACTTCCTCAGAAAGAATTCATGCTCTTATATAAGATGGTTTCTTTTCCGGGAAAAATCTTTACCCGGCAACAGCTTATGGATGATATCTGGGGATATGATTCCGCAAGCGATGCCCACACAGTAGATGTCCACATTGGAAGGCTTCGGGAACGCTTTCGCGATAATCCGGATTTTAAGATCGTGACGATCCGTGGAGTTGGATATAAGGTGGTAAAGGCATGAAAAAGAAACTCTTCATAAATTTAAGCATTCGTTTACGTTTTATCTTTATGATCATGTTGGAGCTTGTCTGTGTATCTCTGATATCCTGGCTTGTTATGGATGTACTGCATATTTCAGCTGTTCCGAACATCGTATGGATCATCCTGGCCAGCGTGACCGCAGGGGGTGTCCTTAACAACTTTCTCAGTATCCGGTATTTCGGTCCTGTACTAAAGCTGAAAAAAGCCATGCAACAGGTTGCTGAAGGCGATTTTCCGTCCGACTGGAAACGGAAAAGCAAATGAAGGAAATCCGGGATATTTATTCTAATTTCAACCTGATGGTCCAGGAACTGGAAGCAACGGAGATTCTGCAGACAGACTTTGTTTCCAATGTTTCCCACGAATTCAAAACTCCCATCAGTGCTATTGAGGGTTATGCAACTCTGCTGCAGGATGATGACATGTCTATATCAGAAGAGCAGGAGCAGTACATCAGCAAAATCCTTTTTAACACCAGAAGGCTTTACCCACCTGGCAGGAAATATCCTGTTGCTGTCCAAGATCGAACACCAGTCGATCCAGACCCGTCAGAACTGGTACCGTCTGGATGAGCAGATCCGACAATCCATTGTTATGATGGAACCGAAATGGTCAGAAAAAGAAATTGAATTTGATGTGGACATGATGGATGTGGAGTATCTTGGAAACGAAAATCTCATCTGTCATGTATGGGACAATCTGCTTTCCAATGCTATCAAATTCAGTCCCTGTGGTGGTACGATCTATATCCGGATGATGCCGGAAGGAGAAAAGATTCGTTTTTCCATAGAAAACGAAGGCCCCCAGATCAGTGAATACTCCATGAAACATATCTTTGACAAATTTTACCAGGGCGACAGTTCCCATAAACAGGAGGGAAACGGTCTTGGACTTGCCCTTGTAAAACAGATCCTGAACCTGTGTATGGGAACCGTTTCCGTGGAAAATATTCCCGGAAGCGGCTGTCGTTTTACTGTTATACTGTAAAACAAATATTTTACACATATCCATAAAACCCAAAAACAGCGGACACCTTATTTTTCATGAGGTTCTTCCGTTGTTTTTTTATTTTATATAAACTTTTTCATAAACTTCAACAATTGTTGAGAAACAGTTGATGTTAAGTTGCAGATCATCTTTTAAAGTATAGGATAGTTATTTATGAAAAAATACAGGAGATATGGACTATGTTATTAAAAAAAGCACCTGCCTACGGAAAGCAGAAAAGGAAGATTTTTCAATGATCCGGGAATTTATCCGAAGAAATTATAAAGACCGCTGGGAGTTTGAGGAAACACATACCGAAAAACGTCTGACCAGACTTTTCTTTTACACCTATATGATATACAGAGATAGCGTTACCGTGGCAACCTACCGTGATCAGATAGTTGGGGTGCTCATTACCGGTAAAGAATCTCATGGCCATTTTGCCCGGTTTTCCGTTTGAAAAAAGGCTATCATTTCCTGCGCCTGAAGTTTACTAAGGAAGGCCGGAAGAATCTGGAGCATTTTAATAAACTTCAGGATATGAAAAAACAATTGACTGCTTCCCCGGAGAAACCGACTCCCGGAAATATCCTCTTTCTTTATGTAAGCAAAGATTACCGCAGAAACGGAATCGGTACCGGGCTTCTCAAACAGATTTCAACAGAGAAGGATACGGATTATTCCATATATATGGACCAGCTGGATCAAAGAACCTTTATGGAAAGTCATGGTTTCGTAAAGAAAAACGAGGTTTCCCAGATGCGGGAGCTGAACAAAAAACGCTTCCGTGAAAGTGTAGCTCTTTATAAAAAAGAACCGCGTTGCGAAACACAATTCATAAATTACGCAGGAGATAAATGGAAAATGAAAAAAATTGGAATCATGGACATGACACCTAC
>ENA-OQAN01001134-OQAN01001134.1-human-gut-metagenome-genome-assembly--contig:-NODE-1134-length-12228-cov-1.712420_pt1 | contig 12228 bp, 20 predicted proteins | sample MGYA00242735_ERZ504527 | MGnify/ENA primary metagenome ERZ504527 (study PRJEB26092, sample SAMD00036230) | human gut metagenome | host: Homo sapiens | study: EMG produced TPA metagenomics assembly of...
AAATCACTCCGATGCGGACCTGTTCGAGGCGGGTCAGTGAACGGTCGGTGATGATCAGCAAAGGCATGATGATGGCAGTTGCATAAATCAGTGATCCGATCCAGTCAGCATCTGCAAAGATTCCTTTGTCCATTGCGTTCCAGTTGACGGAAAATAAAAGTGTCAGTGCTACAGTGCCGGCAACCATTAACCATGTGCGGCTGTTGCTGGCCGGAGACTGCTGTGCCTGTTGTTTCTTTTCGTGAGATACGGCGGGAGCCATGCCTACCGGATTACCGTCCGGATCACAGATGTATTTGTTTTTGAACAGCTGGAATACAGTTGCTCCCAGCAGCATACCGATACACGCTGCGAGAAATCCCCATTTGAAGTCTTCCGGATGTCCGGTGTTTCCCAGCAGTCCGCATACCAGCGGAGCGAGTAGAGCCTACATTCACACCCATATAGAAGATAGTGAAAGCAGAGTCTTTACGGTTATCGTCTTCCCGGTAAAGCCGTCCGACCATGGTCGAAATGTTTGGCTTGAAGAATCCGTTACCCAAAATAAGCAGTCCCAGTCCGCAGAACATCAGATATTTTGCCAGTTCTGCCTGCTGGTAATAACAGGCACTCAGAAACAAAAGGAACTGTCCGAGAGCCATTGTCAGTGCACCGGTTACGATGGAGCGACGGTTACCCCAGTAGCGGTCGGCAATGTAGCCGCCGATGAGCGGTGTCAGATAAACCAGTCCGGTGTAACTTCCGTATACCTGTGATGCTGTTTCTTTATCAAACAGCAGGGCCTGTACCATGTAAAGCATGAACAAAGCCCGCATTCCATAATAGCTGAAGCGCTCCCACATTTCGGTAACGAACAGCAGATATAATCCTTTAGGATGCCTTTTAGTGTTATTCATTTGCCTTTTATAGAATAAAATGTTAGTAAAAAAGATATTTGGCGTGCAAAAATAGCAAAAAAAACCTTTTTCACAAAATCTTGAGAATATTGGAGCCTGCGGAAAGGGCTGTGAGCCTCTGAGTAAATAAAAATCTGCCGATACATGGGAATAATTGAATTCTTTTCTATCTTTGCAGAAATAATCATAAAACTTAAAATAATTAGAATACTATGGATTCAATGAATCAGATCGTTCTGAAGTTCCCAGAAGTCGGGGAAGTCGAGAGTATCAAACCGTTAACATCGGGACTTATCAACCAAACCTATTTGGTAAGAACCGCAGATAAGGCTGCTGCCGATTATATCTTGCAGTGTATCAATCATAATATCTTTACGGATGTAGAAATGCTTCAGCATAACATTGAAGCTGTAACAGCTCATATCCGCAAGAAACTGGAAGCTGCCGGTGAAGACGATATCGACCGCAAGGTGTTGCGTTTTGCCAAGACTGCAGAAGGAAAGACCTATTATTTTGACGGAGAGAAATACTGGCGTATGTGCGTCTTTATTCCGGGTTCACAAACGCTGGATGCTGTAACTCCTGAATCTTCTTATCTGGTAGGATTGAAGTTCGGTGAATTTGAAGCGATGCTGGCCGACCTGCCGGAAAAGCTGGGTGAAACTATTCCTGACTTCCATAACATGGAGTTCCGTATGAAACAGTTGCGTGAGGCTGTTGCAGCCGACAAGGCAGGCCGTATGGAAAAAGTTGGCGGACTGGTTGCAGACATTGAGAAAGATGCAGACGAAATGTGTTGTGCAGAGCGCTTGTATCGTGAAGGCAAGTTGCCGAAACGTATCTGTCACTGCGATACCAAAGTTAGCAACATGCTGTTTGATGACAAAGGCAACGTACTTTGTGTGATCGACCTGGATACCGTAATGCCTAGCTTTGTATTCTCTGATTTCGGTGATTTCCTCCGTTCTGCTGCCAATACAGCTCAGGAAGATGAACCGGATCTGACAAAAGTAAATTTCAATATCGAAGTGTTCAAGCCGTTTGCAAAAGGTTATATCGAATCTGCAAAGAGCTTCCTGACTCCTTTGGAAATCGAGCTGTTGCCGTATGCAGTGACTTTGTTCCCTTATATGCAGGCTGTACGTTTCCTGGCTGATTATATCAACGGGGATACTTACTATCAGATCAAATATCCTGAACATAATTATGTACGTACACTGGCTCAGTATAAACTCTATCAGGAAGCGAAGAAAGCTGTACCTGAAATGAAAGCATACATTGCTTCTCTTCTGGGCTGACCGTAAGTCTTAAGGATCATATAAACAGGAAATAAGGGATGACTCTCTTGTTTCCTGTTTTTCATTGTTATCTTATTAATTTCCGGGCACTTCTTTGGGGCAGAGGTGCTATATATACACATAGCAGCATTTATTAACTTTTAAACAAACCATTTTGAATGGGAGACGAATGATGAAATATAATAATTTATTCTGGGCATTTTCTGTATTAAGCTTGCTGGGCTGCTCTTCTTCACAAGAGGTTAAAACGATACCGGATTCTTTATCCGGGATTTATCCTAAACTGGCTTATTATAATAATGAAGGTGAATGTGGTACAGGCGCTGTAGTTCCGTGGGCTGACAGATTGTGGGTTATTACTTATGGTCTGCATCTTCCTGAAGGATCATCTGATAAATTGTATGAAATAACTCCGGATTTAAAGCAGATTGTGCGTCCGGAGAGTTTGGGAGGAACTCCGGCTAACCGTATGATTCATAAAGAAAGCGGGCAGTTGTTCATCGGTCCTTATGCCACGATTCTTTAGGGAACGTACGTTCTATACCTTATAATATTATGCCTGGACGCCATACCGGAAATGCACGTCATCTGACAGATCCGTCTGGAAGATCTATTATGGAACAATGGAAGAGGGGCTTTATGAAGTAGACGTTCGCACGCTGGCTGTTCATGAAATCTACGAAGATGCAAATTTTACGAAGAGGGAAAAAAGCAGTAAAGAGTATGGTCCTATTGGAGCAATGCTTCCGGAAGTACACGGTAAAGGATTGTATTCAGGACAAGGGGTATTGGTTTTTACGAATAATGGAGAGGGTTCCAACGAAGCTCTTTCTAAGTTTGATATAGAAGCCGGTGTATTGGCTGAATGGGACGGCAAGGATTGGAAAGTCGTGCGTCGTAATCAGTTTGTTGAAGTGACAGGGCCCGGTGGAATTTATGGAAATACAAATCCTGAAACCGATCCTGTCTGGGCAACAGGCTGGGATTATAAGTCTGTTATATTGGGAGTACGTGACGCAAAGAAGGGATGGACTTTCTTCCGCTTGCCGAAATCCAGTCACAGCTATGACGGAGCCCATGGATGGAACACTGAATGGCCGCGAATCAGAAATGTAGGAACAGAAGCGCATCCGGATTATCTGATGACTATGCATGGTATGTTCTGGAAGTTCCCTGCTGATTTCACGGCTGATTCCAGTGCGGGCATACGTCCACGGTCTGCTTATCTGAAAGTTATCGGTGACTTTACCCGCTGGAATGACAGACTTGTTTTTGGTTGTGATGATTCTGCGCTGAAGGATTCCTGAACGCAAGAAAAGCTAAGGCAAATTTCCCTGGTCCCGGTCAGTCAAATTCTAATTTATGGTTTACGTCTTTGACCAAGCCCGATGAGTTGGGACCTGCCACTGCAACTGGTTCTGTTTGGGATAAAGATCCGGTAAAGGCAGGTGAATATTCTGAACCCTTCCTGTTCAGCGGCTGGGATTATCGTATGGCCTGGGTTAAGAATGACTCTTCTCATTCTGTATCATTTGCCTTTGAAGTGGATAAAAAAAGGCAATAATCAGTGGACTCCTTTGAGAGAAATCAAGGTGGAAGCTGGAGAATCTGTCCATATACTGTTTGACAAGGAAGAGCTGGGAGAATGGATAAGAGTTAAAACCGATGCTCCGACTCTGGCTACTGTCAGTTTTACATATACAGACAGTGACGAAAGAAGTACAACATCAGATGAGATGTTTGAGGGGCTTGCTGAACTGGACTGTAACCATTCAATAGGAGGATTGTTGTATTCATTAGGCAACAACAGACGTGCACTGGGAATTGTATCTACTCAACAGAAGGATGGAAAAGTTGTTGAATGCGGATATTATGAAATGAATGATACCTTGAAGCTTGTAAGAAAAGACGATCCGGAATCAAGAGATTTTATTGTAGAGAAGTGTGCCATCTTCCAAGGTTGTGACAGTGGAATCCTCTTCTGTCCTCGTTATTGATGATAAAGGCCGCAGATGGAGATTGCCGTTGGGAGACGAAGCATATATTGGGCTGATGGATCAGAATGCCCTTAGAATTTGCAGGGAAGTAGTGACGGAAAGAGATTTGTTCAGCTGTATGGGAACATTCTATGAATTACCTGCAGAAAATGCCGATGGTTACGCCAAGATCCGTCCTGTTGCTACACATAATTATAAGATCAATGACTATGCTTCCTACAGGGGTATGATGATTCTTACAGGAGTAGATCCGGAAGAAGGTAAAAAGAATCCTCATATTATCGTTTCTGAAGACGGCAAGGCCGCAGTCTGGGCAGGAGTGATAGATGATTTATGGGAACTGGGAAACCGGTTGGTCATGGCGGTCCATGGAATGACACTCAGGTCGCTTCCAACGAACAGTCTGATCCTTATTTGATAGCATTCTATGACAGAAAGGAAATGAAACTGTCTCATAAATCTTCTGAAACTGTTAAGTTCACAGTTGAGGTTGACCCTACAGGTAATGGTAAATGGATGACTTATGCCAAGTATGATGTAAAGCCTGGAGAAATATTTACTTATCAATTCCCTGATGGTTTCCAGTCCAGATGGATCCGGTTCAGTGTAGATAAAAGCTGTCAGGCTATGGCTTTGTTGAATTATCGTTAGGGCTTTATTCAATAAAAAAAGCAGACAGGAAAACAATGTTTCCTGCCTGCTTGAAATGAATTGTCATGAAAATCTTATCTTGGACAGCATTCGCCCGGCTGATGCTGGAGAGGACATCCGTTTCCGCGCATCGGCTTTTTATTGCACTGGGGTGCACAGGGACCGGCCTGCATATGTTTGTTGTGACGGGGTGCTGTAAATAATTTCTCCAGCTGGCGGCATTCAGAATCTTTTCGAACTTGGCCAGATACGTTTGTTTGGTTTCTACCACTTTCTTCTGTTTGGCCAGCCGTTCTTCCAGTTGCTTTTTGATTTCAGCGTCTGTCCGTTCAGCCTTGCGCTGTTGAGGCTTCTCCTTGTTTCATTTCCGTACGGCAAGCTTTGAGGGCTTCCAGATATTCTTTATACAGAGGAGCAAACTTCGCAGCCGTTTCATCGTCCAGCATCAGAGATTTCTGCATCCGGTTGATCTGCATTTCCTGACGTTGTTCAGGAGTTGAGTTTCTTTTTTCTGGTTCGGAGCCTGTGCGTTTTGTGCCAACATGTTTCCGCAGCTGAAGATAGCTGCCATCATTACGGTAATAAATAAGCGGTTTGTTTTCATTGTCATTTCAATTTAAAAAATACATTTATACTTCTAGCGCGCTCTTTTCCGTTAAGACAACTTCCGGCCGGGATGGTTTAGCGGGAATAACATTCTTTAGCGTTTATACTCCTGTTTGCTTATCTCCCGTTAAAAGGGAGCCTCCTTGCAAAGGTGGATGGTTTCGCCCGTAACGGGGTGGGTGAATTCCAGTTCGGCGGCATGCAGGTAAAGGCGGTCGGCCTGATTTCCATACAATGGATCTCCAGAATCGGACTGTCCAGTCCTTCGGGATGGGCGCGTGCACGCGTAACTGATGAGTCCGTCCGGTGAGTGGCCAGAAGCTTACACGGGTTGTTCCGCCTGATCTTTCTTCCACACGAAAACGGGTAACCGCTTTCTTTCCCAGCTCCCAGTTGACCTGTTGCCGGGGACGGTCGGAGAAATCCGGACAGAGAGGAAGGTCGATGGTTCCTTCGTCCTGACGGGGAGTGCCCTGCAGGAGGGCTGTGTATCGCTTTCGGATCTGGCGGGTTTCAAAGAGGGCTTGCAGACATTGATGTATGTTTTTGTCTTTTGCGGCCAGCAGAAGACCGGAAGTATCCATGTCCAGGCGGTGAACCAGCAGCGGGCTGTCACTCTCGGGATAAAGTTCCTGCAATCGTTGCAGGACGGAATCCAGACCGCTTTTCCCGGGAACGGAAAGCATACCGGCAGGTTTGTTTACCACGACGATCCAGGGATCTTCGTAGATTATTTCCAGAGGAGTATCGTGGTGACGGTTTTCTACCAGTGGATTGGGATCGACTTCCAGACCGATCAGCATGTGCTTCAGGATGGGGGCACACTTTCCGCTGCAGGAAGGATAAAAATGTCCGTGACGGCGTATCTCGTTTTTCGGAGAGTTGCCCCACCAGAATTCTCCCATGGCCAGCGGTTTCAGCTGGTGAAGGTAGGCATATTGCAGCAGTTTGGGTAAGGCGCATTCACCGGTACCTGCGGGTGGAGTACCCTGAGGAGTGTCGCGGAACAGTTCACAGAGATCTTTCGATTCTCCCCGGGCATTGAGCATGTGAAACTGTCCGAACAGATCTTTTTGCAGACGCGCAGAGCGGGATTTGCGCTCCTGCTTCATCTGTTCCAGCTGCTCGCGATATTGGTCTGCTTTTTCTTGCAGATGCTGTAGCTGATTTTTGAGCCGTTTTTCCAGACGTTTGTATTCGGCTTTCTGGAACTGGCTTTCCCGGGTCAGCGCTTCCTGCTCTTCCGGAGTGAGAGGTTCTCTGCGCCTGGCTTCCCGGAGTGCTTTGGCATTTTTCAGTTCTTGCCGGGCACGTTCCAGTTCCTGTCCGGCGCTGTTCCGGGCATCCCGAAGGCGGCTTCACAGGATTGATATTCCGGAGAACTTTCCAGTTCCCGGATCTGTCGGTTAATGGCTGAGATATTTGCTTCTTCTATCCGGAAGAAACCATCCGGCTGCAACAGGTCGTATACAGGAGGCACAAAGAATGGATGCAGGTTGCTTCCGGCCAGATTGCCGGAAAAGGCGGCCAGATATCCGCAGTTTCCGTCTGCCTGCTGTACGATCAGTACTCCGAACATTTTCCCCTGTTGCAGTTCCTCCTGCCAGTCATTGTGGGCACTCAGGTAGTGAAGTACCTCTTCGGCTGCCAGCCGGACGAGTGGATGGGGAGTGTAATGAAAAGGATAGGTGAAACGGACAGGCAATGGAATTCCGATTGCTTGTCCGGGTAAAGGGTGAAGATAAGAGTTAGAGGACAGTTTGTTCATGACTTAATCCATTTCCCGCTGACGGCAGAAATAGCCGGAGAATTTTTCGTCCACGTTCTCAACCGGTTGCTTGAATATACCGTAAACGGCAGAGCCTGATCCGGTCATGGAGGCATAAACAGCTCCCAGATCATAAAGCTTGTCCTTGATGGCTGCTATTTCGGGATGGCAGGGGAAGATACTTTCTTCGAAATCATTCTTCATCAGGCCTTTCCAGTTTTCGATGGGCTGGGTGGCAATTTCTTTCAGAGAAACTTCCGGATGCTTGGGATGAATGTTTGAAAATGCTTCTTTCGTTGAGATCGGAGTATCCGGTTTTACCAGTACAAGATGATATCCTTTCAGTGTAAGTTCAATCGGTTCGAAAATGTTTCCTGTGCCGGAAGCGAAGACTGGCTGATTCTGGATGAAGAACGGACAATCTGCACCCAGCTGGGCTGCATATTGTTCCATCTCCTTCACACTCAGCCTAACCGGAATTTTTCATTCAGTAGCTTGATCATGAAGCACAGTCGGCAGAACCTCCTCCAGACCGGCTTCGGTCGGGATATGCTTGAACAGGTGAATATCTACCGGCAGAATTTCGGAGTGATGCTGTCTGAGCAGGTTGAGTGCCTTTACCACCAGATTGTCTTCCGGGCTTCCGTGCAGGTTGGCACCGCTTACGCGTAGCTTATAAGGTACTTCGGCATGCTCGAGACGATTCACCTCAAGTGCGTCTTGCAGTTTGATCGGATAAAAGATGGTTTCCAGATTATGGTAACCGTCAGGACGGCGTTCTACGATATTCAGTCCTAAATTTATTTTTGCATTTGGAAATGTTATCATGGCAGGTTCTTTTTTTATTTTTCACAAATGTAATGGAAAGTTTTGAAAAAATGCAGGTCTTCCGAAAGGAATTTTTATGCTCCCTCCATCGCCTGCGGGCTCTCGGCAGGGACGGAGCCGCAGAATTCCAGTGCGATAACAGGGGATTGCCGGACCCTGCCGGAGGGGGATTTGCGGAGATTTTTGAGCCTTGCAGATCAGGTGTACAAAGAAAATATTATCTTTGTGCCCCACAAAAAAGAAGATAACGAATGGCAGAGACGAAAAGAACAACGCGTGTCCCCAAAGCGGCAAAGACTAAGCCGGTGGACGAATATGGACATTTGCAGCCTCAGGCTCCGGAACTCGAGGAGGCGGTGCTGGGTGCATTGATGATTGAAAAGGATGCTTATTCCCTGGTGAGTGAAATACTTCGCCCGGAGTCTTTCTATGAACATCGTCATCAGTTGATTTATGCAGCCATTACCGATCTGGCCATTCGCCAAAAGCCGGTTGATATTCTGACTGTGACAGAACAGCTCCGTTCCCGGGGAGACCTGGATGAAGTGGGAGGACCTTTTTACATCACTCAGCTGAGTGGTAAGGTGGCTTCTTCGGCTCACATTGAATATCATGCGCGGATTATTGCGCAGAAGTTCCTGGCCCGTGAGCTGATTTCATTCACCAGCAACATCCAGACCAAAGCGTTCGACGAGACGCAGGATGTGGACGACCTGATGCAGGAGGCAGAAGGTAAACTGTTTGAAATCTCGCAGCAGAATATGAAGAAGGATTATACGCAGATTAATCCGGTCATTCAGGAAGCTTACGAGATGCTGCAGAAAGCGGCTGCCCGAACAGACGGTCTGAGTGGTCTTTCGAGCGGTTTTCATCAGTTGGACAAGATGACATCCGGCTGGCAGAATTCTGACCTTATTATTATAGCAGCCCGTCCGGCGATGGGTAAGACTGCTTTCGTTCTTTCCATGGCCAAGAACATGGCGGTAAACAACAAAGTGCCGGTTGCCCTGTTCTCGCTTGAAATGAGCAATGTGCAGCTGGTAAACCGTCTGATCGTCAATGTGTGTGAGATACCGGGTGAGAAGATCAAGAGCGGTCAGCTTGCACCCTATGAGTGGGGACAGCTGGACTACAAGATCAAGGAACTGTATGACGCCCCGCTTTATGTGGATGATACGCCTTCTCTGTCCGTGTTCGAACTTCGTACAAAGCTCGCCGTCTGGTACGTGAACATGGCGTGAAGATCATCATTATCGACTATCTTCAGCTGATGAATGCCAGCGGAATGTCGTTTGGAAGCCGTCAGGAAGAGGTCAGCACCATCTCGCGTTCACTGAAGGGCTCGCCAAGGAGTTGAATATTCCTATCGTGGCATTGAGTCAGTTGAACCGTGGTGTGGAAAGCCGTGAAGGTATTGACGGAAAGCGTCCTCAGTTGAGCGACTTGCGTGAATCGGGTGCCATCGAGCAGGATGCGGATATGGTATGCTTCATTCACCGTCCGGAATATTATAAGATTTATACGGATGAAAAGGGAAATGACCTGCACGGAATGGCTGAGATTATCATTGCCAAGCACCGTAACGGTGCGGTGGGAGATGTCCTTCTGCGTTTCCGTGGCGAGTTTGCACGTTTCCAGAATCCGGACGACGAGATGATCGTACCGATGCCGGGCGAGGAGAGTCCTGCTCCTGTGTTGCGCTCGAAGATGAACAATGGTGGAGGCCAGGGATTTGTTCCTCCTCCTCCGATGGACATGGCTCCTCAGCCGGAAAACCCCTTCGGTGCACCGGTTCCCGATGTACCTTTTTGAAATGGAATGCCTTATTTTTTATTTCTTGCATTCGATATTCAATTTAAAAGTATTAAATTTGCGCATTATTCCAAAGATTTTATAAAAACTATACGATATGAATATCTCTTATAATTGGCTGAAAGAGTATGTCAATTTCGATTTGACACCTGATGAAGTGGCAGCCGCATTGACCTCAATTGGTCTGGAGACCGGTGGAGTGGAGGAAGTTCAGTCCATCAAAGGCGGTTTGGAAGGACTGGTAATTGGTGAGGTACTGACTTGTGAACCCCATCCCAATTCGGATCACATGCACATTACAACCGTGAACCTGGGACAGGGAGAACCTGTTCAGATTGTTTGTGGTGCAGCGAATGTGGCAGCCGGACAGAAGGTTGTTGTTGCTACCCTGGGTACCAAACTTTATGACGGTGACGAATGTTTCACAATCAAGAAATCAAAACTCCGTGGCGTAGAATCGAACGGTATGATCTGCGCTGAGGATGAAATCGGCATCGGAACAAGCATGAAGGCATTATAGTATTGCCCCAGGATGTAGTGCTGGAACACTGGCAAAGGATTATTATCAGATCAAGAGTGATTATGTACTGGAAGTGGATATTACACCGAACCGTGCAGATGCCTGCTCACACTATGGTGTAGCCCGTGACCTTTATGCATGGTTGATTCAGAACGGCCGTCAGGCTGAACTGAAGCGCCCGTCAGTGGATGCTTTCCGCGTGGACAATCACGATATGGATATTGCTGTGGAAGTGGAGAACACGGAAGCATGTCCCCGTTATGCCGGTGTGACCATTAAGAACGTAACCGTAAAGGAAAGTCCCGAATGGTTGCAGAATAAACTGCGTCTGATCGGAGTTCGTCCTATCAATAACATTGTCGATATTACAAATTATATCCTTCATGCATACGGCCAGCCGATGCATTGCTTTGATGCAGACAAGATCAAGGGCGGCAAGATTGTTGTCAAGACTTGTGCTGAGGGAACAAAATTTGTGACTCTGGATGAAGCTGAGCGCACTTTGTCTGAACGCGACCTGATGATCTGCAATGCAGAAGAACCGATGTGTATTGCCGGTGTATTTGGCGGACTGGATTCAGGAACGACAGAATCTACCAAGGATGTCTTCCTGGAAAGTGCTTATTTCCATCCGACCTGGGTGCGTAAGACGGCCCGTCGTCACGGATTGAGCACAGACTCTTCTTTCCGTTTCGAAAGAGGTATTGATCCTAATGGCGTCATTTATGCCTGAAGGAAGCTGCTTTGTTGGTGAAGGAACTGGCTGGCGGTGAGATTGCTTCGGAAATCAAGGATAACTATCCTGCACCGATTGCAGATTTTGCCGTAGAGCTTTCTTATGATTATGTAAACTCTCTGATTGGAAAAGTTATTCCTGCTGAAACAGTGAAGAGCATCGTTTCCAGTCTGGAGATGAAGATTGTGGAAGAAACGGCTGAAGGACTCTCTCTGCTGGTTCCTCCTTATCGTGTGGATGTACAGCGTCCTTGTGATGTGGTGGAAGATATCCTCCGTATCTATGGATATAATAATGTGGAAATACCGACTTCCGTGAAGTCTTCATTGAGCGTGAAGGGAGAAGTTGATAAATCCGTGAAACTTCAGAACATCGTATCAGAACAGCTGGTTGGCTGCGGATTCAATGAAATCCTGAACAACTCGCTACTGCTGCCGCTTATTATGAAGGGCTGGAAACCTATAAACCGGAAAACCTGGTTCGTCTGATGAACCCGCTGAGCAATGACTTGAACGTAATGCGTGCGACTCTACTCTTCGGTGGTCTGGAAAGCATCCAGCACAATGCGAACCGCAAGAATGCCGATCTGAAATTCTTTGAATTCGGTAACTGCTATCATTTCCATGCAGAGAAAAAGAATCCGGAAAAGGTTCTGGCTGCTTATTCGGAAGAGTTGCACATGGGCTTGTGGCTGACCGGAAAACGCGTAAGCAACTCCTGGGCACATGCAGATGAAAATTCTTCAGTTTATGAACTGAAAGCATACGTGCTGAACATCTTCCGCCGTCTGGGCGTGAACTTCGGCGGACTGGTATTCGGTAACCTGACTGACGATATTTATTCGGTTGCCATCTCTGTACATACCCGCGGAGGTAAGCTGCTGGCTACTTTCGGTGTGGTTTGCAAGAAGATTCAGAAGGCATTCGATATCGACAACGAAGTTTATTATGCCGACCTGAACTGGAAAGAACTGATGAAAGCCATCAAGGGTAATGCGGTAAGCTATAAGGAAATCTCCAAAGTTCCGGCTGTGAACGTGACCTGGCACTGTTGAATTGACAGAAGGTTGCAAGTTTGACTGAAATCGAAAAGATTGCCTACGAAACCGAATAAAGA
>ENA-OQAN01001135-OQAN01001135.1-human-gut-metagenome-genome-assembly--contig:-NODE-1135-length-12223-cov-1.736607_pt1 | contig 12223 bp, 19 predicted proteins | sample MGYA00242735_ERZ504527 | MGnify/ENA primary metagenome ERZ504527 (study PRJEB26092, sample SAMD00036230) | human gut metagenome | host: Homo sapiens | study: EMG produced TPA metagenomics assembly of...
CCAATACTTTCCTTGTGGAAGCGTTTTCTCTCAAACGCGGTGCAAAGATAAACGGAGTTTTCGACCTGTGCAAGCATTTGAAGCTTTTTTTTCATACCTTTTTCTCACCCCCGGATATATCTTTCTGATAATCTTCATCCTATCTGTCTTTTCAAATTTTCTTTCCGCTTTCCTGTTTTCTATCAAAAGGAATGATTAAATTTGCAGGGAATTTAAAAACCTATACGAAGCAGAAATAACAGAATGATAGAAAAGCATATCGTACTGGAGGACGTAGATCCTGTAGTTTTTTATGGTGTAAACAACACCAACATGCAAATGATCAAGGCATTTGTTCCCCAAACTGAGAATTGTGGCACGAGGAAATGTCATCAAGGTTATGGGAGACGAAGAGGAGTTATGCGCTTTTGAGGAAGCTGTCCTCTCGCTGGAAAAACATTGCGTGAAATACAATTCCCTGAACGAAGAAACCCTTCTGGACATTATTAAAGGAAAGAAACCGAGAGTAGAAAATGCAGGCGATGTCATCGTATTCAGCGTAACCGGCAAGCCCATCATGCCAAGAAGTGAAAACCAGCAGAAGCTCGTCAAGGAGTTTGAAAAGAACGATATGATCTTCGCTATCGGTCCGGCCGGTTCAGGAAAGACTTATACCGCCATCGCACTGGCTGTAAGAGCTCTCAAAAACAAGGAAATCAAAAAAATCATCCTCAGCCGTCCTGCAGTGGAAGCAGGTGAAAAACTTGGCTTCCTGCCGGGAGATATGAAAGAAAAAATCGATCCGTACCTGCAACCTCTTTACGACGCCTGGAAGACATGATCCCGGCAGCCAAGCTGAAAGAATACATGGAACTGAATGTCATCCAGATTGCTCCACTCGCCTTCATGCGCGGCCGCACACTGAACGACGCTGTCGTTATTCTGGATGAAGCGCAAAACACCACTCCCCAACAGATCAAAATGTTCCTTACACGTATGGGTATGAACACCAAAATGATCGTTACCGGAGATATGACACAAATCGACCTGCCGGCCTCACAGACTTCCGGTCTGGTACAGGCCATCAAGATTCTGAAGAATGTAAAAGGAATCAGTTTCATCGAACTGAACAAAAAAGACATAGTCCGTCACAAGCTCGTGACACAGATAGTCGAAGCATACGAGAAATTTGAAAAAGAGAATCATTCATCTAAATAAAGAAAAAATGAGCAAAGCTTTAACAAAAACAGATTATCACTTTCCGGGACAGAAAAGTGTGTACCATGGTAAAGTTCGTGATGTTTACAACATCGGTGATGAAAAGTTAGTAATGGTTGCTACCGACCGTATCTCGGCATTCGACGTTGTTCTGCCGGAAGGAATTCCATACAAAGGACAGATGCTGAACCAGATCGCAGCCAAATTCCTGGATGCAACTACTGACATTTGTCCGAACTGGAAACTGGCTACTCCCGACCCGATGGTTACTGTCGGCGTAATGTGCCAGGGATTCCCGGTAGAAATGATTGTTCGCGGATACCTCTGCGGAAGTGCATGGCGTGCTTATAAAAGCGGCGTTCGCGAAATCTGCGGTGTCCGTCTGCCCGAAGGTATGCGTGAAAACGAAAAGTTCCCTCACCCCATTATCACTCCGACGACCAAAGCCGAAATGGGTATGCACGATGAGGATATCTCCAAAGAAGAAATCCTGGCTAAGGGACTCGCTACTCCGGAAGAATATGAAACGCTGGAAAAATACACTCTGGCATTGTTCGAACGCGGAACACAAATGGCTGCAGAACGTGGCCTGATTCTGGTAGATACCAAGTATGAATTCGGTAAGCACAATGGAGAAATCTACCTCATGGACGAAATCCATACACCGGACTCAAGCCGTTACTTCTATCTGGAAGGCTATCAGGAACGCTTCGAAAAAGAAGAACCTCAGAAACAGCTGTCCAAAGAGTTCGTACGTGAATGGCTGATGGCCAACGGATTCCAGGGAAAAGAAGGACAGCAGGTTCCTGAAATGACTCCGGAAATCGTTTCTTCCATCAGCGACAGATACATTGAACTGTATGAGCATATCACAGGCGAAACCTTTGTGAAAGCTGACACAGCAAACATCGCTGAACGCATCGAAAAGAATGTAACAGACTATTTGACTAAATAAATAAGCCAAGACAAGGATGAGATCCGGGAATCACTTTCCCGGCCTCATCCTTCTTTTTCCAATTGTTCCATCACAATGAATTATCCCCAAGAAGAAATAAAAGCCTTACGACGGAAACGAAAGCAAAGCTGAACAGGTAGAAAAAATGTTCAACAACATCGCTCCTGCCTACGACAAACTCAACCATGCCCTTTCATGGAACATCGACAAGAGTTGGCGCAAGAAAGCCATTGCCCTGCTCAAGCCCTTCGCACCACAGCATATCATGGACGTCGCCACAGGAACCGGAGATTTCGCCATACAGGCTTGCCGGACGCTACAGCCAGAAGAACTGATCGGCACGGATATTTCGGAAGGAATGATGAACGTGGGACGCGAGAAGGTGAAACGAGAAGGACTGGAGAAAAGCATCTCTTTTCAGAGGGAAGACTGCACGAAACTCTCATTCCCCGAAAACCGCTTTGATGCCATAACCGTAGCTTTCGGCATCCGAAACTTCGAAGATCTCGACCGGGGACTGCAGGAATGTACCGCGTCCTGACGCCGGGAGGCATCTGGTCATTCTGGAACTTTCTGAACCGGACTACTTCCCGATGAAACAGCTTTATGCCGTCTATTCCAAAGCCGTCATCCCGACATTGGGTAAATTGTTATCCAAAGACCGGAGTGCATATACCTATTTGCCCCAATCCATCAAGGCTTTCCCGCAAGGAGAAGTCATGCAGAAGATCATCCGCAAAGCAGGTTTCAGCCAGGTGTCTTTCAAACGACTCACACTGGGTATCTGTACCCTTTATTTCGCAACAAAATAAAAAATCTTATTATGAAAAAATTCGGTTTAATCGGTTTTCCGCTCGGACATTCGTTTTCCAAGAACTTTTTCAACGAAAAGTTTCATTCTGAAAACATTGACGCAGAATATGTCAATTTTGAAATTCCTACCATTGAAGACTTTCCCAAAGTACTGGCAGCCAACCCGAATCTGGCAGGCTGAATGTCACCATTCCTTATAAGGAGAAGGTCATTCCTTACCTGGACGAACTGGACAAGGATGCTGAAGCCATCGGAGCGGTTAACGTGATTAAACTGGTTCAGACAAAAGGCAAGCGGAAACTGATCGGCTATAATTCCGATCTTCTCGGCTTCACCCAATCCATCGAACCGCTGCTGGAACCGTTTCATAAGAAAGCGCTGATCCTGGGAACCGGAGGAGCGTCGAAAGCCATCAATCACGGACTTCAACAGCTGGGACTGGAAACGCTGTTTGTTTCACGAAGCCGCCACGATGCCAATACAGTGACCTACGAAGAACTGACTCCGGAAATCATGGCAGAATATAAGGTTATCGTCAACTGTACTCCGGTAGGTATGTATCCTCAAGCAGACAAGTGCCCGGAAATCCCGTATGAATGCCTGACTCCGCAACATTTGCTTTATGACCTGCTTTATAATCCCGATACCACTCTCTTCATGAAGAAAGGTTCCGATCAGGGAGCCGTCGTGAAAAACGGGCTTGAAATGTTATTGCTGCAAGCCTTCGGTTCATGGGATATCTGGAACCGCCAGCTATGAAAAAGAAAGCTCTCACCATCTCCTGCATTGTATTGCTCGCCCTGATCGGTACGCTTACGGGGGGAAGTCTCTACATGCTGAATTATTCCCTGCGGCCTGAAAACCGGGGAAAGGATCTGCAAGGATCCATGGAATACATGATGCAGAATTATCCGCAGCTGAAACCCTGGGTGGACAGCTGCAACAGCATCATGCACTGAAGGATACGTTCATTACGGCTCCGACGGAATTCGTCTGCATGCCTATTATGCTTACGCTTCACGTCCTTCGCGCCGGACAGCAGTCATTGTGCATGGCTACACGGACAATGCCATCCGGATCTTTCAGATTGGTTATCTCTACAATCACTCTTTGGATTATAACGTCCTCATTCCGGATCTCCGATACAGCGGACTGAGCGAGGGTGAAGATTTTCAGATGGGATGGCTTGACCGGAAAGACGTCATCCAATGGATTGATACGGCCCCTGCCTGTTTGGCGATTCCCTGCAAATGGTCGTTCACGGCATTTCAATGGGGGCAGCAACGACCATGATGGTATCCGGAGAAAAGCTGCCAGCCTATGTGGACTGTTTCGTCGAAGACTGTGGCTATACCAGCGTATGGGATCAGTTCAAAAAGGAATTGAAAGAACAGTTTCACCTTCCGGCTTTCCCGCTGCTTTATACAGCCAGCTGGCTGTGTGATCTCACGCGGGGATGGAATTTCCAGGAAGCTTCGGCACTGGAACAGGTACGGAAGTGCCGTCAGCCTATGCTCTTTATCCACGGCGAAGACGATGACTTCGTGCCCACACAAATGGTTTATAAGGTATATGAGGCCAAACCCGCACCCAAAGATTTATGGATCGTCCCCCCAGACAGCACATGCTGTCTCTTACCTGAACTATCCCGAAGAATATACCCTTCGGGTTAAAGCCTTCGTTGAGAAAGCCTTTTCCAACTGAAGCATCTTTCCGGAGCGGACGAAATCCCGCAAAAAGATTGTATCATTCTTGTAACGGCTTTGTAGCATCCTTTTCAGCTGCAAAGCCGTAACTTTGCCGTTCCAAAAAGGCTTTTAAACAAGAAGATACCAATCGAAACATGAAAAAGAAAGATTTTCGGTTCCTGATTTCACTGCTTCTGTTCTGCACCCCGGCCATATTGTCTGCCCAGCGCATCAAAGGAAGCGATTACGGTGTTACCGCTGACACAGGAGCTGGCTGAAATGTATATGAAACTAAATCCGCAGGCCACCATAACCGTAACGGGAGGAGGAAGCGGTGTAGGAATCTCCGCACTCATGGACGGAACCACCGATCTGGCCATGGCTTCACGACGCATCAAGTTCAGTGAAAAACTGAAGATGAAACAGTCGCATCACGAACCCTGTGAGGTCATCGTAGCCTATGATGCACTGGCTATTATCGTACATCCGGACAATCCGGTGAAACAACTGACCCGCGAACAGCTCGAAGCAATCTTCCGCGGAAAGATCACCAACTGGAAAGAGGTGGGAGGTCCTGACGCAAAAATTGTAGTCTATTCCCGGGAGACGTCCTCGCACGTACGAATTCTTCAAGGAAAGTGTTCTCGGCAACAAAAATTACATGAGCAGCATTCTGTCCATGCCTGCTACCGGTGCCATCATCCAGTCAGTCCGTCAGACCAAAGGAGCAATCGGTTACGTGGGACTTGCTTATCTGAATCCGTATGTCAAGGCTCTGGCCGTATCCTACGACCAGGGACGTACCTATGTATATCCTTCGGTAGAGAACGCTGTCCGCAAGACTTATCCGGTGGTGCGCCCCCTGTATTATTATTATGACAAGGCCAACGAAGCCCGCGTCCGTCCGTTCATCGACTTTATCCAGTCGCTGCCGGTCAGGACAAGACCTTGAATGTCGGTTTCATCCCCATCACGAATTCTGTTCAACAATAATTCCTCTGCCCATGAAAAAATGGATTGATATATTGGTTCGCCGCATCCTCACGGTCAGCGGCTTCACGACAAGCGCCGCCATACTGCTCATCATCGGATTTCTTTTCAAGGAAGCAATCGGACTATTCGGCAACCCGATTGTAGACAAAGGTTATGTGCTGGCGCTGAATCCTCAGAATCCGGTCAGCTCCCTGAGTGCACAGGAAATCAAGAACCTGTTTGATGAAGAAATTACCAACTGGAAGGAAGTGGGAGCCCGGATCTTCCGGTCAAGGTGTTCCGTCTGGAAGATCTGGACAAGCTATATACCGAAGCAGAACTGGGCGCGGAATACGAACGTGCCGGAGAAAAGATCACGGAACAGGTAGAACAAAACCCGGGTATCATCGCTTTCATCCCGGAAGTACTGGTCAAGCCTACGCAAACAAACTTCATCTGATTAAGGACGAAACGATTCCGGTCAAGGATGTCCTGCTGGGTACCGAATGGTTTCCTACGGCCACCCCCTCTCCTATCTTCGGTATTCTTCCGCTGATCGGAGGAACGCTTTGGGTCAGCTTCTTTGCCATTCTGATCGCATTGCCCTTCGGACTGGCAGTTTCCATTTATCTGGCAGAGGTTGCCTCGCCGGAAATGAGAAAGTTTCTGAAGCCTGTCATCGAACTGCTGAACGGCATTCCGTCGGTGGTCTACGGATTTTTCGGGCTGGCAGTCATTGTTCCCTTCCTGCAACACACTTTTCACCTGCCCGTCGGGGAATCCGGACTGGCAGGCAGCCTTGTACTGGCCATCATGGCCTTGCCTACCATTATTACCGTAGCCGAAGAGCCATGCGAAGCTGTCCGCGCTCCATGCGGGAAGCCAGTCTGGCTCTGGGAGCAACACAATGGCAGACCATTTATAAAGTAGTCATCCCGTTTTCCATTTCGGGAATCACTTCGGGAGTTGTGCTAGGCATCGGACGTGCTATTGGCGAAACCATGGCTGTACTGATGGTGACGGGCAATGCCGCCGTAATGCCTGCCAGCCTCCTGGAACCTCTGCGAACCATTCCGGCTACCATTGCGGCCGAACTCGGGGAAGCTCCTGCCGGCGGTGCCCACTATCAGGCGCTCTTCCTGCTGGGAGTCATCCTGTTTTTCATTACCCTGATCATTAATTCCTGCGTGGAACTGGTTTCCGCACGCAATAAAAACAAGCATTAAAGTCATGGCTATTCAACCAATTCATCCTACAACCGGCGAAAGCATATCATCCAGCAGACAGCATTCGGCTGCTTCCGGCTGCTCAGCTACGGAGTGGCAGCCCTTCTGTTCTTCATTCTGGGATTTATCATCGTGAAGGGAATCGGAGTCATCAACTGGGAGTTCCTTTCCCAGGCACCTTCTGACGGAATGACTAAAGGAGGAATCTGGCCCGCCATATTCGGAACATGCTGCCTGATGGCAGGAAGTGCTCTTTTCGCTTTCCCGACAGGCGTGATGAGCGGCATCTACATGAACGAATATGCAAAGGATGGAAAACTGGTACGCTTCATCCGGATGATGACGAACAACCTGTCCGGCATCCCGTCCATCGTATTCGGACTGTTCGGAATGGCTTTCTTTGTCAACTGGCTGGATTTCGGAGACCAGTATTCTGGCAGGCTCCCTCACACTGGGGCTGCTGGCCCTCCCCATCGTGATCCGTACCACGGAAGAAGCCTTCAAGGATCTTCCCGACAGCTTCCGCGAAGGAAGTCTTGCTTTGGGAGCTACCAAAGCCCAGACCATCTGGAACGTATTGCTCCCGATGGCGATGCCCCGCATCATCACAGGACTGATTCTGTCACTGGGCCGCGTTTCCGGCGAAACAGCACCGATCCTTTTTACCTGTGCCGCCTACTTTCTGCCGAAACTGCCCGACAGTATCTTCGACCAGTGTATGGCTCTCCCCTACCACCTTTACGTGGTGGCAACCAGCGGAACGGACATCGAAGCACAGATGCCCATTGCCTACGGAACCGCTTTCGTGCTGATTCTGATCGTACTGCTGATGAACCTGGCAGCCAACAGCATCCGGAAGTTCTTTGAAAACAAACTAAAACAAAAATAATACGCACCTCTGATATGAACAAGATAGAAGCCATCAACGTAGATTTCCATTACGGCGACTTTCATGCACTGAAGCATGTCAATATCGCGATTCCGAACAATGAAGTTGTCGCCTTCATCGGTCCTTCCGGATGTGGAAAATCCACCTTCCTGCGCCTGTTCAACCGCATGAACGATCTGATTCCGGGAACACGGCTCACAGGCGAAATCCGGATTGACGGAAAAACATTTACGACAAGTCGGTCGACGTAGATGCCTTGCGTAAGGATGTCGGCATGGTATTCCAGCGTCCGAATCCGTTTCCGAAGAGTATCTTCGAAAACGTGGCCTACGGTCTGCGGGTCAACGGTGTAAAAGACAGAGAGTTTATCTGCCACCGGTAGAAGAAGCCCTGAAGGGAGCTGCACTCTGGAACGAAGTGAAACACAAGCTGAAGGAATCAGCCTATGCACTCTCCGGCGGACAACAGCAAAGGCTGTGTATTGCCCGTGCCATGGCCGTCGAGCCATCTGTCCTGCTGATGGACGAACCGGCGTCTGCCCTGGATCCGATTTCTACGGCCAAGATCGAGGAACTGATCTGCGAACTCAGCCAGCAGACGACCATTATTATCGTCACGCACAGCATGCAGCAGGCAGCCCGCGTCAGCAACAAAACAGCCTTCTTCTATCTGGGTGAAATGGTGGAATACGGAGATACCAAGAAAATCTTTACCCATCCGGACAAGGAGGCTACCCAGAACTATATTACAGGACGTTTCGGATAAACGCCCGGAAACATTCAACTTTATTAGAAGCAATTATGGTGAAATTTGTAGAAAACGAACTTCAGAATATCCAGCGGGAAGTCAAGGAAATGTGGAAGCTGGTCTACCAGCAACTGGATAATGCATATAATGCCGTATTAAACGCCGACCAGGAACTGGCCGACAAAGTGATTTCACGAGAAAAACGCGTCAATGCCTTCGAACTGAAAATCGACAGTGACATTGAGGACTTCATCGCCCTCTATAATCCGGTAGCCGTCGACCTCCGTTTTGCCCTGGCTATGCTGAAGATCAACAACAATCTGGAGCGCATCGGCGATTATGCCGAAAGTATTGCCCGCTTTGTGATCCGGACTGAACTGAAACCGGAGAACAAATCCTGTTTGCCGACCTTCAGCTGGAAGATATGTACGACACAGTGCTCTCCATGCTGAACACCACTTATGAAGCCTTGCAGCGGCAGGACATCGGACTGGCGAAATCCGTCTTCGACAAAGACGAAACGCTTGACCAGATCAACCAGAAGGCCCTGGACCGGCTGACGGCTTATGCCACCGAACACCCGGAATCCATCCGTCTGTGTCTGGAAGTGTCCGGTATCTTCCGCAAGCTTGAAAGAGCCGGAGACCACATCAACAACCTGGCTGAAGAAACCGTATTCTACATCGATGCGAGGTGTTAAAGCACCGCAAAACCATTCTTCCGGAAAAAGAATAAAGCCATGAATGAAAAACTGCACTTTCCCTGTCAGATCCGGTCGGGGAAAGTGTTACCTTTGCAAGGATCTATTTTCCAATAACCCGCAAAGATTTTATTTCATCATGAAAAGAATTATTCTGCTGCTCGTCAGTCTGCTGCCTGTTCTGTCCGCTTTCTCACAAAAGGAAAAAGACCTTACACTGCTAAAGGAACAGATTCAGTCAATCATTCATTCCTGTAAAGCTCAGGTGGGCGTTGCTTCATCTGGAACGGACAGGATACCCTGAGCATCAACAACGACCGTCCCTACCCTTTGATGAGTGTCTTCAAGTTTCATCAGGCGCTGGCTGTTACCCACTGGCTGGAAACCCGTCACCTGTCATTGGACACTGTCCTTTACATTACTCCGGAGGATTTAAAGCCTAATACCTACAGCCCGTTACGCGACCGCTATCCGCAGGGAAACTGTTCCCTGTCCGTCCGCGAGCTGCTGAAATACACGCTCCAGCAAAGCGACAACAATGCCTGTGACATCCTGTTCCGGCTTACCGGAGGACCACAGGAAACAGACCGGTACATCCGTTCACTGGGATGCAGCCATTTCTCCATTACGGCTACTGAAGATGATATGCATGTCGATCTGAACCGTTCCTACGACAACTGGACAACCCCGCTCGAAGCTGCCCGGCTGCTTGAAATTTTTCTGACCCGGGAACTTTTCCAGCCATCTGACCGGCAATTCATCCGACAGACACTGACCGAATGTGAAACAGGAAAAGACAGACTGGTAAAACCGATTCCTTCCGGAAAGGCAGTCATCGGGCATAAGACCGGTACAGGAGACTGCAATGCACAAGGACAAATCATCGGAATCAATGACATCGGTTTCTTCCTTCTTCCTGACGGCAGCCGGTACAGTCTGGCGGTGTTCGTCAAAAACTCCGAAGAGGATGCTCCGGCAACAGCCGGAGTGATTGCAGCCATTTCAGAAGCAGTCTGGAATTTCGTCCAATAAGCCCGCGGGCTTTTTTTAAAACGTTTCGATATTTTTAAAAAACGCTTCGGCATTCAAGCCCAAACGCCGAAGCGTTTTTTTCAGCACTCAGGAATTCAAAAAAGCCGCCCGGAACTTTCCGGACGGCTTTCAGTCAGTTTATCTTCATCTGTCCTATCAGATACCCAGAGACTTCTTGATAGCTTCAACCTTTTCCATGGCATCAGCGTTTGCTCCGGCATAGCATTTCGGACAATGCATTTCACCTTTAATTTCCATATAGAACTTGATCTTCGGTTCTGTACCTGACGGACGAACAGAAATCTTGGTTCCGTCTTCTGTGAAGAACTGAAGTACATTCGACGGTTCCGGCATATCCAGCGGAGTAACCTTTCCTTCTCCATCGGTAGCAGTCAGTGTCTTGTAATCTTTTACCAGAACAACCTTTGAACCGCCCAGTTCTTTCGGAGGACAAGCACGGAAGTTATCCATCATGGCCTTGATTTCGTCAGCACCGCTCTTACCCGGTTTAACTACATTGACGGTCACTTCTTTGGAGAATCCGTATTCTACATAGATATCCATCAGCACGTCATACAACGTCTTGCCCTGATCCTTGGCCCAGGCACAGATTTCTGCCAGCAAAGAACAAGCAGAAACAGCATCTTTATCGCGAACGAAATCTTCAGCCAGGAAGCCGTAGCTTTCTTCACCGCCGCCAATATACTGTTCCTTACCTTCACGCAGACGGATTTCACGTGCGATCCATTTGAAACCGGTATAGCAGTCCAGCATCTTGATATGGTTCTTGTCGGCAACGGCTTTGATCAGTTCAGTAGTTACAATTGTCTTCACGATAAACTCATTGCCTTTCATCTTACCCATTGCGATGCGGTTCTTGATGATATAGTACAGGAAAAGCAGACAGGTCTGGTTACCGTTAATCAATACCCATTCGCCTTTGCTGTCCTTACAAGCCATACCCACACGGTCAGCATCCGGGTCGGAAGCCATCACGATATCAGCATCGATTTCCTTCGCCAGCTTGATAGCCAGAGTCAATGCTTCGGCATTTTCCGGATTCGGTGAAACTACAGTCGGGAAATCTCCGCTCTTCACCATCTGTTCGGGTACACAATGAACATTTTCGAAGCCCCACAGTTTCAGAGACTGCGGAATCAGCATCATACCTGTTCCGTGAATCGGAGTATAGACGATCTTCAGATCTTTCTGACGCTTGATCACTTCCGGATCAATTGAGATGGAATGTACCTGACGCAAGTATTCGTCATCCACTTCCTTACCGATAATCTGAATCAGATCCTTGTTTCCTTCAAACTTGATATCCTTGGCAGAAGCAACTTTATTCACTTCGTCAATGATACCCTTGTCATGCGGAGCCAATACCTGTGCGCCATCATCCCAATAAGCCTTGTAGCCGTTGTATTCCTTCGGGTTGTGAGAAGCTGTCAGAATAATACCGCTCTGGCATCCCAGATGACGGATGGCAAACGACATTTCAGGTGTCGGACGCATGTCTTCAAACAAATATACTTTAATGCCGTTGGCAGAGAAAATGTTTGCAGAGATTTCAGCAAACAGGCGGCTGTTGTTACGGCAGTCATGACCCACAACAACAGAAATATCTTTCTTTCCGGCAAAACATTTGTTCAGATAATTGGACAAACCCTGTGTGGCTGCACCTACGGTATAGATATTCATGCGGTTGGAACCTACGCCCATAAATAACCGCGCAAGCCACCTGTTCCAAATTCCAGATCCTTATAGAATGCTTCTATCAGTTCGGTCTTGTCCGGATTTTCCAACATACGTTTTACTTCTGCCTGTGTTTCGGCATCGTATGCAGGAGTCAGCCAGTTCATGGCTTTCTCGGTACACTGCTTGATCAATTCTTCATTTCCCATATTGATAGTATTTTAAAATTTAATTTGTTTACGCAAATGTAGGATAATCTGTTTATAAATCCTAGCTTTTCGACGGAATAAATTTAAAAAAGCCCGGTCT
>ENA-OQAN01001138-OQAN01001138.1-human-gut-metagenome-genome-assembly--contig:-NODE-1138-length-12207-cov-1.815728_pt1 | contig 12207 bp, 22 predicted proteins | sample MGYA00242735_ERZ504527 | MGnify/ENA primary metagenome ERZ504527 (study PRJEB26092, sample SAMD00036230) | human gut metagenome | host: Homo sapiens | study: EMG produced TPA metagenomics assembly of...
GTCGTTGTTGCGGCGTTGTTTCTTCGTATTTTTGCCGGAGAATTTATCAGTTGTCCAGTGAATAGTCAATGGTGGTAACCACGCGTACTTTCTTTATGTAAGGAGTATTGGCGTCGCGGTCGTTGATGCTGAACTGTCCTTGATAGGCATGCATGATCTTGCCCAGTTTGCTGTCGGAGTCTTTGGCAAATTTTTCAGCAGCTTCACGGGCATTCTTGGTTGCCTCTTCGATCATTCTGAGGTTGATCTTGTTCAGGCTGGTGTATTCGTATTGTACGTTGTAACGGTATTCTCCGCCGACAATGGCAATACCGTATTTAAGCAGTTCGCCTTGTTCGCTGATAAGCCACGCACCAGATCCACCTTATCGGATGTTACGGTGATGACACTTGTCACGTTATAGCGGTATGCAGGGGCAGGAGTGCTTCCGTACCGTTCCGCTTTCATGTCGATGATTTCCGGTGCGCTGATACTGATTTCCTTTTCTTCCAGTCCTTTCTGTTTCAGGAACTGTACGATGGTCTGATTGCTTTTCTTGATTTCATCATAGAGAGAGTTCAGGTCGTTGCCCAGGCTTTTGTAGACTAAAGGCCAGGTCACTTTGTCGGCCGGGACTTCCATTTCTGCCAGTCCTTTTACGTTGACTATGCGGTCTTTCTCAGCGAAGGTGCTGAATCCGCGTTCAATAAATACGCCTAACAGCAACATTCCCACTGCGAGAATGATAGCTTCTGTTCTAAAGTTCTTCATAATGATTTATTAAATTTAAAAGTGATATACTTTGAGGCCTTCTATTGGACTTTTAACAAATGTTCCGACCGAAATGTTCATCTGGCGGGCTGTCTCCTCGATTTCTTTCCGGAAAACCAGGCAATGGAGCCGACAAATGAAACGGGCTGATCAGACTCGTAAGGAAGTATGTTGCGAAGGAAAAACTCCCGGAAGCAGTCCGACAGGAAATGCTGTACTTCCGTTTCCTCCTTGTGCCTATATATATAAGGTGTAAATCCGGCCAGAAAACGGTTGGCTTGCGGCTGGCGGTACACCCTGTCCAGAATATCAGCCATCGTGAGCTGTATTCTTCCAGCAGTCCGTCCCGTAATTTTTCCGGAAGCTGTCCTTTCAGACAGTCGCCGATAAAGCGCTTGCCCAGATACGCTCCGCTGCCTTCATCGCCGAGAATATATCCCAGAGGCGGAATGTTCCGCACAATCTGCCGGCCGTCGTACAGGCAGGAGTTTGATCCAGTTCCCAAAATGCAGGCTATTCCCGGATGATCCTTGCAGGCAGAGCGGGCTGCACCCAGCAGGTCGCTTTCTACGGAAATCTGTGCGTTGGTGAAAAAAATCTGTAAGATTCGGGCTACTTCCAGGCTTTTGGTCGGTGTACATCCGGCTCCGTAAAAGAAAATCCGGTGGCAGGAAGCCGGAGAAACAGGGAGATGGGGGAGCAGTTGCTTTTCCAGAATCGTGCATATTATGGAGGGAGACTGATGGAATGGATTGATTCCTTCTGTCTGGAATTGCAGGCCGTCGGTCGGATTGTTACCGATATACCAGTCGGTCTTGGTTGCTCCACTGTCAGCTAACAGCAACATGTTTAGATCAGTTTTAAGGTGTGTGTAAAAAGAATAAAAGGGATTCCTCCCTTTTATTCCGTATGATTTTGATTAGTGGCAATGTCCGCATCCGCCTCCGCAGCAGCCGTCTTCATCGTGATGATGACCGTGACCTCCGCAGCCTTCTTCGTGTCCGCCGCATCCGCCTCCACAGCCTTCACATCCGCCGCCGCATCCATCACCGCTCATCATGTTGAGCAGGCTTTCGATTTCTTTGTTGGTAGCCGGACGCATTTCGATGATGGTTCCTTCGAAAGTCAGGTCCTTGCCTGCGTGCGGGTGGTTCAAATCCAATACGACTTTGTCTTCTGTGATTTCACCGACATTGGCATAGAAATGATTTCCTTCGGCATCGTTCAGCATAATGATGTTGCCCGGGAAAATGTTTTCGCTGTCGAATTTTCCGTCTGCTCCGTTGAACATGCTCTTGGGAACCTGACGTACGTTGTCTTCATCGCGTTCGCCGTATGCTTCCTTGCACGGGATGGTGAAGCTGAAGTTGCTTCCTTTTTCAAGGGCAGTGATTTCCTTTTCAAAGCGGTCGAGTGTGTAACCGATTCCTGAGATGAACTGGAACGGATGGTCAGCCGGAGCTTCTTCCAGCAGTTCTTTCTTTCCATCTGTAAGGGTATACAGCTTATAAGCTACTGTGATGTACTTATTTTCCATTATAGTCAATTTAAATAAAAAGTGAATAAATTCTTCGCAAAGATACGAAGAACTCGTGGATTTCCCAAATTATCCTTCGGACGGATGGCGTGATGTATCCTATAAATAAGGTGAAAACCGGGAAAGCAATTATTCCCGGGAAATGGTCAGCCGGCTTTGGCCGGGAGGTGTCCAAACGTATTTTTGTTTGCTGAAATGATGTTTTCGGGATAAACTGATAGCTGGATGTGTTAAATTCTTACGAATATTCGTTGTTATAGGGAAAAAAGTATCAGATTTATTTGTTTGTTACAAAAAAGCCTTTACCTTTGCAAGTGTAAAATAAAAAACGAGAGATATGAATCCAACAACTATTCTAAATAACCTGGCAGTCCTGCATATTATTCACGTCGTGGTCGAAACTCCAAGAGGTGAGTAAGGTTTGTGCGTATAGTTGTATGATAAAGATATGAACGAAAGCCTTTCTCGCCATTAGTGAGAGAGGCTTTTTTAATTGAAAAATAAAACGGAAAGATGAAACATCAGTTACGCAGTTCGATGAGTACACAAGGCCGCCGTATGGCAGGTGCCCGCGCACTATGGGTGGCCAATGGTATGAAAAAGGAAATGATGGGTAAGCCGATCATTGCCGTTGTCAATTCATTTACACAGTTTGTTCCCGGTCACACTCATCTTCATGAGATCGGTCAGCAGGTGAAGGCTGAAATTGAAAAGCTGGGATGCTTTGCAGCCGAATTCAATACCATTGCCATTGACGACGGGATTGCCATGGGACATGACGGCATGCTGTATTCATTGCCTTCGCGTGACATCATTGCCGACAGCGTTGAGTATATGATCAATGCCCACAAGGCAGATGCGATGGTGTGCATTTCCAACTGCGACAAGATTACTCCGGGTATGCTGATGGCAGCCATGCGTCTGAATATCCCCACCGTATTTGTTTCCGGCGGCCCGATGGAAGCCGGCCAGTGGAAGGGAAAACAACTGGATCTGATTGATGCGATGATCCAGTCGGCCGATCCGACAGTCAGCGATGAAGACGTGGCAGAAATTGAGCGTCACGCGTGTCCGGGATGCGGAAGCTGTTCGGGAATGTTTACTGCCAATTCGATGAACTGTCTGAATGAAGCAATCGGACTGGCACTTCCGGGTAACGGAACTATCGTGCGACTCATGCCAACCGTCAGCAGCTGTTCCGTGATGCCGCCGCCTGATCGTGAAAAATGCTTATAAGTATTATGAAAGAAGGTGATGACAGTGTACTTCCCCTCAGCATTGCTACCCGGAAAGCTTTCCTGAACGCCATCGACGCTGGATATTGCCATGGGCGGTTCGACAAATACCGTGTTACACCTGCTGGCCATTGCCCATGAAGCCGAAGTCGATTTCCGTATGGACGATATCGACATGCTTTCGCGACGGGTTCCCCTGCCTTTGCAAGGTGGCCCCCAACACCCAGAAGTATCATATTCAGGATGTGAACCGTGCCGGAGGAATTCTCGGTATTCTGGGAGAACTTTCCAAGGGAGCTTGCTGGACACTTCGGTTCGCCGGGTAGATGGTACGACATTGGCTGAAGCCATTGCCCGCTATGACATTTGCGGACAGACGGTCGATCCGGAAGCCTCCGCATCTATTCCAGTGCACCGGGCGGAAAGTTCTGCATTACGCTGGGAGCACAGCAGCAGCGTTATGAAACGCTGGATACCGACCGCGCGGAAGGATGTATCCGGGATCTGTCTCATGCTTACAGCCGCGACGGCGGACTGGCTGTACTGAAAGGAAACATTGCTCTTGATGGCTGCGTGGTGAAGACGGCAGGCGTAGACGAAAGCATCTGGAAGTTCTCGGGACCGGCCAAGGTATTCGATTCACAGGAAGCTGCCTGTGAAGGTATTCTGGGCGGAAAGGTTGTGAGCGGAGATGTAGTCGTCATCACTCACGAAGGCCCGAAAGGAGGTCCGGGCATGCAGGAAATGCTTTATCCTACGTCCTATATCAAGTCGAAACATCTTGGCAAGGAATGTGCCTGATTACAGACGGACGTTTCAGCGGAGGTACTTCGGGACTGAGTATCGGACATATCTCACCGGAAGCTGCCGCAGGCGGAAATATCGGAAAGATCATAGATGGAGATATTATTGATATTGACATACCGAACCGCAGCATCAACGTACGCTTGAGTGATGAAGAACTGGCTGCAAGACCGATGACTCCTCTGACCCGCGACCGTCAGGTTTCGAAAGCGTTGAAGCGTATGCCAGCATGGTAAGCTCGGCCGACAAGGGAGGAGTAAGAATGATTTAAAAAAGGAGAAAACTATGGCAAAGGAAAAAATAACAGGATCAGAAGCGTTGATGCGCTCGTTGGAACATGAAGGAATCAAGACCATCTTCGGTTATCCGGGCGGGGCAATCATGCCTGTTTTCGATGCGTTGTATGATCATCGGGATAAATTGAATCACATACTGGTTCGCCATGAACAGGGAGCAGCTCACGCGGCTCAGGGCTTTGCCCGCGTTTCGGGAGAAGTCGGAGTCTGCCTGGTGACAAGCGGTCCCGGTGCGACCAATACCATAACCGGAGTGGCGGATGCCATGATTGACAGCACACCGATTGTTGTCATTGCCGGACAGGTAGGAGCAAGTCTGCTGGGAACAGATGCCTTTCAGGAGGTGGACCTGGTAGGTATTACTCAGCCTATTTCGAAATGGACGCTATCAGATTCGCCGGGCAGAGGATGTAGCCTGGGCTGTATCACGCGCCTTCTATATTGCAAGAAGCGGACGTCCGGGCCCTGTTGTACTGGATTTTGCAAAGAATGCCCAGCAGGAACTGACTGAATACGAACCGGTAGACGTTGATTTTATCCGCAGTTACGATCCTGATCCGGAGACTGATCCGAAGGCTGTTGCCGAAGCGGTTGCACTGATCAATGAAGCACGCAAGCCTCTGGTACTTGTCGGACAGGGAGTGGAACTGGGCAATGCGCAGGAAGAACTCAGGGCCTTTGTGGAGAAAGCAGACCTGCCGTGCGGCTGTACGTTGCTGGGACTTTCGGCCTTGCCGTCCGATCACCCTCTGAACAAAGGAATGTTGGGCATGCATGGAAATCTGGGACCGAACGTGAAGACCAATGAATGTGATGTATTGATTGCTGTCGGAATGAGATTTGATGACCGTGTGACCGGCAAGCTGGAGACTTACGCGCGTCAGGCGAAGGTGATCCATCTGGATGTTGATCCTTCCGAAATCAGCAAGAATGTGGCAGTGGATGTTCCTATATTGGGAAACTGTAAACGTACGCTGGCCTTGCTGACAGAACTGATTCAGGCGCAACGTCATACAGAGTGGATTGAAAGCTTCCGTCCGTACGAAGAAAAAGAATATACTCAGGTAATCGATCGGGAAATCCATCCGAAGGAAGGCCCGTTGAATATGGGTGAAGTGGTACGCAAAGTAAGTGAAGCAACCCGTAATGAGGCTATCCTGGTGACAGATGTCGGTCAGAATCAGATGATGGCCTGCCGTTATTTCAAGTTCACAAAGAACCGGAGCGTGGTACGTCCGGCGGTATGGGAACGATGGGATTCGGCCTTCCGGCTGCCATCGGAGCTACATTCGGACGCCCTGACCGTACGGTATGCGTCTTCATGGGTGACGGGGGACTCCAGATGACCATGCAGGAACTGGGAACAGTCATGGAACAGAAGGCACCGGTAAAGATCATTCTGCTGAACAATAATTATCTGGGTAATGTACGTCAGTGGCAGGCAATGTTCTTCAATCGCCGTTATTCGTTCACACCGATGATGAACCCCGACTACATGCAGATTGCGTCAGCTTACGGTATTCCTTCGCGCCGCGTGGCAGAACGCGGAGAACTGGAGGAAGCCATCCGCGAGATGCTTGACACCGACGGCCCGTTCCTGCTCGAAGCCTGTGTCATTGAGGAAGGAAACGTGTTGCCGATGACTCCTCCGGGAAGTTCGGTAAACTATATGATGTTGGATTTGGATTGTTAAGAGGAGTATAGGATTATGGACAACAAGACTTTATATACGATTATCGTTCATTCGGAAAACATTGCCGGTATTCTGAACCAGATTACAGCTGTGTTTACCCGTCGGCAGATTAACATTGAGAGCCTGAATGTGTCGGCTTCTTCCATCAAGGGGGTACATAAATACACCATTACCTGCTGGACGACGCATGACATTGTGGAGAAGGTAGTCAAACAGATTGAAAAGAAGATGGATGTCATTCAGGCCCATTACTTTTCAGACGATGAAATTTTCTTGCGTGAGATTGCCATGTACAAGGTTTCCACACCGGAATTCCAGGCTAATCCCGAGGCTTCGAAGGTGATCCGCCGTTACAGCGCCCACATTGTGGAGGTGAATCCTGTCTTTTCCATTGTCGAGATGACGGCATGAGCGATGACATTACCTCGCTTTACCAGGAGCTGAAAGCCCTGAACTGTGTGCTTCAGTTCGTGCGCTCGGAAGAATCGCCGTTTCCACCAGCTGTTTTGAACGGGTCAATGAATACCTGGCCCACCATGAAGAAAGATACAGAAACCAAAAATAAACAGAATGATGTCTGACGAAAATAAAGTAGGAACCTATCCGTTTGTAGCTGAACCGTTTCATGTGGATTCATGGAACGCCTGACTATGGGAGTGCTGGGAAATCATTTGCTGAATTGTGCAGGATTTCATGCGGCTGAAAGAGGCTTCGGCATTGCAACCCTGAATGAGAACCATTATACCTGGGTGTTGTCCCGTCTGGCTATCGAGATGGAGGAAATGCCCGGCATATGAGAAATTCAGTGTGCAGACGTGGGTGGAGAATGTTTACCGTCTGTTTACGGACAGAAACTTTGCCATCCTCAACCAGGAGGGAAAGCCCATCGGTTACGCCCGTTCCATTTGGGCGATGATCAGCATGGAAACCCGTAAACCTGCCGATCTGCTCACGCTGCATGGCGGAAGCATTACGGATTATGTCTGCCAGAAGGATTGTCCGATTGCCAACCCGGCCGCATCAAGGTGGAAGAACAGCAGGCATTGGACGAGTATAAGATCCGTTACAGCGACATTGATCTGAACGGACACGTGAACAGTGTGAAGTACATTGAGCACATTCTCGACCTTTTCCCGATGGAATGGTTCCGGAAGAAGACTGTGAAGCGCTTTGAAGTGGCCTATGTGGCTGAAAGCTATTACGGAGATACTTTAAGTTTCTACCGGCAGCAGATCAGTGAAAACGAATTTGATATTGAAGTGAAGAAGAACGGCCAGGAAGTCGTTGTTCGCAGTAAAGTGATATTTAACTAATTGTTTTAATAACTTGCGGTCCGCAAGGGCTGCTTAAAAGATTGAATTGAAAATGGCACAGATGAATTTTGGCGGTGTTATGGAAAATGTCGTAACCCGCGAAGAGTTTCCATTGGAAAAAGCACGTGAAGTATTGAAAAATGAACCATCGCCGTTATCGGTTACGGAGTACAGGGACCGGGTCAGTCACTGAACTTGCGCGACAATGGCTTTAATGTGATTGTCGGTCAGCGTCAGGGTAAGACTTACGAAAAGGCCGTGGCTGACGGATGGGTACCGGGCGAAACTTTGTTCAGCATTGAAGAAGCCTGCAAGCGTGCTACCATTATTCAGGTGTTGCTGTCCGACGCTGCTCAGATTGCCTGCTGGCCTACCATCAAGCAGTATCTGACTCCGGGCAAGGCCCTGTATTTCTCACATGGATTTGCCATCACATACAAGGAACGTACAGGAATTGTTCCGCCCGCTGATGTAGACGTTATCATGGTTGCTCCGAAGGGTTCCGGTACATCTTTGCGTACCATGTTCCTGGAAGGACGCGGACTGAACTCTTCTTACGCTATTTTCCAGGATGCTACCGGACGTGCTTTTGAGCGTGTGATAGCACTGGGTATCGGTGTCGGTTCAGGTTATTTGTTTGAGACTACCTTCAAACGGGAAGTTTATTCAGACCTGACTGGTGAACGCGGTACGCTGATGGGAGCTATTCAGGGACTGTTGCTGGCACAGTATGAAACCCTTCGCGAACACGGACATACTCCGTCGGAAGCTTTCAACGAAACAGTTGAAGAGCTGACTCAGTCACTGATGCCGCTGTTTGCACAGAAAGGTATGGACTGGATGTATGCTAACTGTTCAACAACCGCACAGCGTGGTGCTCTGGACTGGATGGGCCCGTTCCACGATGCTACAAAACCGGTTTCGAAAAACTGTATAAGTCAGTAGCTGACGGTGAAGAAGCACAGCGCTCTATCGATTCTAACTCTCAGCCGGACTATCGTGAAAAACTGAACGAAGAGTTGCGTCAGTTGCGCGAGAGCGAAATGTGGCAGACTGGTGCCGTAGTTCGTAAATTGCGTCCGGAAAACAACTGATCTGGTTGTTGGACTTAAAAGGGCGGGGGAGCCCGTCACGGGAAGAGAAGCCGGAAGCCTGGAGGGGCTGCTGATTCTCTTCCCGTTTTTTGGCCGGGAGGCAGATCGTCACCAGGCGGTTTCCCGCTGCTGTTAAACCATTAAACGTAGTAAGAAGATGAACAGAGAATTCTTAGAATTGATCAAGACTCGTCGCAGCTGCCGGAAGTATAAGCCGGAACAGATTACAGACGAAGAATTACAGGCCGTGCTGGAAGCAGGAACTTATGCGCCGACTTCACGCGGCATGCAGTCGCCTTATATTGTGGCAGTGCAGAATCCTGCTTTGCGCGAACAGCTGGCAGCCATGAATGCCCGTGTGATGGGTACGACTTCCAATCCGTATTATGATGCACCTACTTATGTGCTGGTGCTGACTCCGGCTGATGCCAACAATCCGATTCAGGATGGCAGTTGCGTACTCGAAAACATGATGCTGGCTGCCCATTCCATCGGTCTGGCCAGTTGCTGGATTCACCGTGAGCGTGAGATGTTCTCAACGCCTGAAGGAAAAGCTTTGCTGAAAGAATGGGGATTGCCCGACGGACTGGTTGGTATCGGAGCTTTGGCACTGGGTTATCCGGATGGAGATCCGGGCCAGGCAAAACCGCGGAAAGAAGGCTATACACGTGTGATCCGGTAAGTCTGTGCCGGGGCATTGTATGACGATAAAAAAAGCTCTCCAGCTTTTTTCAAAATGTTTCGGCGTATAAAAAAAAAACGTTTCGGCGTTTTACTCTAAACGCCGAACGTTTTTTGACCCTTTTTCAGCCGTCTGGCCGGAAGGATCATGCTTCAACCGGTAGAAGCTGTCTTATTTCTTTTCAGGAGCCGGGATGCTGTCTGTCGGCTGCTGACCGCTGCGCGGCAGGTCTGTCAGCTCATCACGGTAAGCCTTGTAACTGTCCTTTTTCTGAGTGTAGGCTGTAAAGGTTACGGCATCGGTTCCGCTGAAATGAATTTCTCCGATTTCTTCTCCGTTGGAACCAACGACAGCATCTGTCGGAAGATTCTTGAAAGTTCCGTTCCATTCAAAGTATTCACCGCTTCCGAAATCTTCATATGTACATTTCATGGTATATCCGTCTCCGCGTGTGCCGATGGTGATAACGGTATCATCTGCACCGGTCTGGTTTCCGTATTTACCGGTAATGTCGCCCGAGATATCTTCTTCAGAACAGGAAGCGATACATGTAATCAGGAAAAGAGTAGCCATCAGGCTGCTCGCCAGGCGGAACCATCTGTTCCGTCGGATGGATTGTGAATTGTCTGTTTTCATTGTTTAGTTATTGAGTTTAGAATAAAACAAAACAGGAGGGCGGATGTTCGCCCGTAAAAAAACTTCAGGCAGAGGACGGCGGTCTGCAAGACAGTTCCGGAAAAATCTCCGGAGAATGTTTGCTTCGTCTGGTGACGAGAAGAACCGTAAATCCTGTGCCTGAAGTGATTCGTCTATTGAATAGCGGGATCAGCCGCGATGATTACTTCGCTACACGTTCCAGCCATCTTACCATAGACAGCATGACGATCATTGAGCAAGCCGTTGCGCCGACGAACACCAGCCAGCATACCCAGATAGGTACTGAGGTGTAGAGAATACCGCCGATGAACAGCAAAGAGTTTCCGACAGCTGTTGCGGCCAGCCAGCAACCCTGCATCAGTCCCTGCAAATGAGGAGGAGCTACTTTCGATACGAAAGAAAGACCCAGCGGAGAAATGAAGAGTTCGGCAACGGTCAGGATGAAGTAAAGTCCGATCATGATCCACGGAGTTACACGGATTGCATTGATGGCTTCAGTAGACATGGTGCTGAGTTCGTCCTTGGCAGGAAGTGTCAGTGAGAACACTGTCAGGAAGATGTAAGCCAATGCAGCGATACCCATACCGATAGCGATCTTCATCGGAGTAGAAGGTTCTTTTCCTTTTGCTTTTAAAGATGTGAAGATCCACATGATCAGCGGAGTCAGTGCAACAACAAAGAACGGATTGACAGACTGGAAGATTTTAGCGCCCTTGATCTGGGTAAATCCAAGATCAATGTTGATGACGCTCAGGTCTACATAGTCGCGTGCAAAGTAAGTCAGTGAATAACCGTTCTGGTGGAAAGACAGCCAGAAGAAGATAACCACACCGAATACGGCGAACAGGCGTAGATGCGCTGACGGATTTCCGTAGCACTCATCTGAACTTCTTCTTTGGTTACAGTCTTTGCAGAAGCAGCTTCCACAACCTTCTTTCCCGGATCGGGGAATTTGCTCTTATTGGCAAGGTAAATGACCAGAGAAACCAGCATGGCAACGATAGCGGCCATGAATGCATAATGGAATCCGCGGCTGAACACGTCCAGATAACTGTTGGCAAAAGCAGTCATGTCGGTAACCTGAGTACCGTCGAGTGATACGGTATTTGCAGGGTAGTCAGCTTTTCCAGTTCCTGCGGAATCATGTTCTGTCCCTGTTCCAGATACTTGTGGCAAAGTTCCGGCAAGGTTGCATCATAGTCGAAGTGGTTTACCTTCAGCCACCAGTTACGGACACCGATAGCGATGAACGGAGCGAAGATAGCGCCCACGTTGATAAACATGTAGAAGATCTGGAATCCGGCATCACGCAGGCTGGAGTACTTTTCATTGTCGTACATCTGTCCCACCAATGCCTGGAGGTTTCCTTTGAAAAGACCGTTACCGAAAGCAATGACAGCAAGGCCCAGACAGGTCAGTCCCAGATACAAAGGCATGTTGGGAACCGGTGTCGGAGTCGGAATGGCAATGATCAGATAACCCAAAGCCTCAGCAGAAGGCCGACCAGAATGGTTCCTTTAAAGTTTTTTGTTTTGTCTGCAATGATACCGCCCACCAGTGCCAGCAAATAGATGGAAGCATAGAAAGCGGAATAGATATAGCCGGTAGTCGTTTCAGACAATCCGAACTTGGCTGAAATGAAAAGAGTCAGGATAGCCATCATGATGTAGAAGCCGAAACGCTCTCCCATGTTGGCCAATGCCGCAGCAACGAGTCCTTTTGGATGTTTGTTGAACATAGGTTAATGAAGATTTTAAATTAATATTAGTGTTATTGTTCGCAAAGTTAAGACTTTTTTTATGAAGAACCATGTTCCTCGGTGTTTAATTTATTCCTGGATCATCTTTTGCAGCTTGCCTGCCAGGAGGAACAGGATAACGGCTGCAGCTCCGCTCATGAAGACAAACAGCATGAAGAAATCAAACAGATTCTCCACCTGATATCCGAGGAAGCTTTTGGCTACTCCGGCTTCGGGGTAATAGCCGCTGAGCATGCCTGCAAATTTATTGGCTGCCGACGTACTGAGATACCATACTCCCATTAATAAGGAAGAGAAGCGTGCCGGAGAGAGTTTATATACCAGTGAAAGTCCGATAGGACCAGGCAGAGTTCGCCCATTGTATGAATCAGATACAAACCGGTAAGC
>ENA-OQAN01001139-OQAN01001139.1-human-gut-metagenome-genome-assembly--contig:-NODE-1139-length-12200-cov-2.113062_pt1 | contig 12200 bp, 16 predicted proteins | sample MGYA00242735_ERZ504527 | MGnify/ENA primary metagenome ERZ504527 (study PRJEB26092, sample SAMD00036230) | human gut metagenome | host: Homo sapiens | study: EMG produced TPA metagenomics assembly of...
ATGGAATTGAAAAAATTTTAGAGGATTTATAAAAAAAGCTTGCCAAGATTAGAAGTTTATGATAGAGTAATTATTCGTGGTATATAAAAATATCCTTGCTCTTTCACGAAGAAAGAGCCACTAGACCAAAAGGAGGTGCAAGTAATGATGAAATATGAATTAGCATTAGTTTTAAGTGCAAAGATCGAAGACGAAGAACGTGCAGCTATGGTTGAAAAAGTTCAGGCAATGATTACTACAGCAGGTGCTGCGATCACTAACGTCGATGAATGGGGTAAGAAACAGTTAGCTTAACGAAATTCAGAAGATGAAAGAAGGATACTACTATTTCATCCAGTTCGAAGGCGAAACTACAGTTCCAGCAGAACTTGAAGAGAGACTTCGTATTGAAGGAAACTGTATTACGTTTCTTATGCGTTAAACAGGATGCGTAATTAACAGGAGGGATCCGAATAATGAATAAAGTAGTATTAATGGGAAGATTGACAAGGGACCCTGATGTAAGATATTCACAAGGTGAGACACCTTTGGCAATCGCCAGATACACGTTAGCAGTAGATAGAAGATTCAAAAGAAACGGTGAACAGGATGCGGATTTTATTAACTGTGTGGCATTCGGACGCACAGCAGAATTTGCAGAGAAGTATCTAAAACAGGGTACTAAGATGGTTGTTTCTGGAAGAATCCAGACAGGTAGTTATACAAACCGTGATGGAGTTAAAGTTTACACAACAGAAGTTGTGATCGAAGAGCAGGATTTTGCAGAGAGCAAAGCTGCTGCAGCCCAGAACAGTAATATGGGAGTTCCACAGCCAAGCGCGCCACAGCCTAGTGCCGCAGCAAGCGATGGTTTTATGAATATTCCGGATGGTTTGGAAGAAGAATTACCATTTAGTTAAATAGGAGGTAGAAATCATGGCTTATACAAAAGGCGATTCTCCAATGAGAAGAAGAGGCGGACGTAGAAGAAGAAAAGTATGTGCATTCTGTACAGAAGCCGATGCTGTAATCGATTATAAAGATGTAGCAACATTAAAGAAATACGTATCTGAAAGAGGAAAAATCCTTCCAAGACGTATTACAGGAACATGTGCTAAACATCAGAGAGCTGTTACAGGAGCTATTAAGAGAGCTAGACATTTAGCTTTAATGCCATATACAGCTGAATAATTTTAAGCAGATAATGAAGAGTTATATTGTGACGTATGTTGCGGTATAGCTCTTTTTTGTATCATAGAAATTCCGATGGAATCCCCTATGATACAAAAGCCCTCCGGGCAAGATCGCACTGCGACAGACATGTCAAAATAATTAAGAAAATTGCGTAAATTGAACAAATATCTCGCTTTCGTTAAATATAATGTACAAATTCATGCAATTGAGTTATAATAAAGGATAATTGTAAGAATCAAATCAGGAGAAAAAAATGGACATTATGAAGAAAACAAAGATAGAACAGTATCTTCAAGGACCATTATGGGCATTGCTTATTCTGGCTTTTGTAGACATTGTGTTCTTTTTCTTGGATATTCGATGTGGAGTGATCTTAGCGGTCTCACTAGTCGTATTTTTAGTTTTTCAGATGATCATTTATTCCCGAAGCAAACAAGAGATCATCAAAGAATGTATGGATTTTATGTTTGAGCAGAGTCAGGTGCAGAATTATTTGTTACAACAGCTTCCTGTTCCGTATGCACTGCTTGATGGGAATGGAATGATCATATGGTCAAATGATGCATTTCATAAAATTGTGGGAGAGAACCGAGGAAAGTCATTGCAACAGATTTTTCCGAATCTGAACCGTAATCTGCTTCCGTCGGATGTGATGCACTCTATTTCTCATATTGAATATAAAAAGAAATGCAAAGAGGGAGATAAGGAAAAAGAACAGACGCTATTCTATAAAGTAGAGATGAATCGTATTCGTGTAGAAGATTTCTCTGATGAGAATGATAACAGTTGTTCTAGACAGATGCTTAAGGACAACGATCTGATCGCAGTATATTTTTTTGATCAGACATTACTTAAGAAATATATGGAACAAAATGAGAATCAGAGAATGGTCATTGGTTTAATCTATATTGATAATTACGAAGAAATCCTTGATGATATTGATGCGGTGAAACGATCTATGCTGATCGCAGTGGCAGATCGTAAGATCAACAAATTTATCCAGAATGTCTCTGGGGTTGTGAAGAGAACAGAGAGAGATAAATATTTTGTTGTATTTGAACAGAAATATTTGGACAAGATCAAAGAAAACAAATTCTCGATCCTTGATGAGATCAAGACGATCAATCTTGGGAATTCTATGCATATGACATTAAGCATCAGTTTTGGAATTAATGGAAATACGTATCAGGAAAACTATGAAGCAGCCTGTGCAGGTATGGATCTGGCATTAGGACGTGGTGGTGATCAGGCAGTGATCAAGGATGGGGAAGATATTTCCTATTATGGTGGCAATTGTGAGGTTATGGAACGTACCACACGAGTCAAAGCACGAGTTAAAGCGCATGCGTTAAAAGAACTTCTTGAATCAAAGGAAAAGGTCGTGATCATGGCACATAAGATTCCGGATCCAGATGCGATCGGTGCAGCTGTTGGTCTGTACAGACTTGGACTTTCTTTGGGAAGAAAGGCACATATCGTTATGAACGAAGTAACGATCTCTGTCCGTGCGATGGTTGATGAATTAAATAAAAGTGGTATTTATGATGAAGATATGTTCATTGATAACGAACAAGCAATTGAGATCACAGATGAAAACACGTTATTGATCGTAGTGGATGTAAATCATGCAAATTATACAGAATGTGAACAGTTATTAAGTCAGACAAAGACAACGGTGATCTTAGATCATCATCGAAAGAATAAAGATATGATCAAGAATCCGGTACTTTCATATGTAGAGCCATATGCGTCTTCTACATGTGATTGGTAGCAGAGATTCTTCAATATGTAGATTCAAAACCAAAGTTAGAGCCAATGGAAGCGAATGCCATGTATTATGGAATGCTTGTAGATACGGACAATTTTGTGAATAAAACAGGTGTCAGAACATTTGAGGCAGCGGCATATCTAAAGAGAAATGGAGCTGATCTTACAAAGGTAAGAAAGATGTCAAGAGAAAGCATGGAAACTTACAGGATCCGTGCGAAAGCGATCAGTGAAGCAGAGATCTTATATGGCAGGTTCGCGATCGCAACACTGGTAGGAATCGGTGTGGACAGCCCTACTGTTATTGGTGCACAGGTAGCGAATGAATTACTTGATATTGATGGAATTGAAGCCTCTTTTGTATTAACAGGTGTTCATGAGAGAGTCTATATCAGTGCAAGATCGATCGATGAAGTGAATGTCCAGAAGATCATGGAAGAATTCGGAGGCGGCGGACATTTGACAGTTGCAGGTGCACAGCTTGTCGATGTATCATTAGAAGAAGCCAAGAATATTATTCATGAGACATTACGATATTGATATCAAAAGGAGAGATATAAGCGATGAAAGTTATTTTATTAGAAGATGTAAAATCAGTGGAAAAAAGATGAAGTAGTAGAGGTTAACAACGGATATGCAAGAAATGTATTATTCCGCAAGAATTTAGCAATTGAAGCTACAAATAAAGCATTAAATGATCTAAAATTAAGAAAGGCGAATGATGATAAACTGGCTGCAGAAGCATTAGCAGATGCCAAAGTTTTAGCAAAAGAGATTGAAGAAAAACAATTGGTATTAAAGATGAAGGTTGGAGAAGGTGGAAGAACATTTGGATCTATTTCCACAAAAGAAATCGCAGCAGAAGCAAAGAAAACAGTTAGGATATGATTTAGATAAGAAAAAAAATGCATTGTGAACCAATCAAGAATCTTGGATTCCATGATGTTGCGATCAAAGTTCATCCACAGGTAACAGCAACATTAAGAGTTAAAGTAGAAGAAAAATAAGAGGGCATATTTATGGATGAAGCATTTATCAAGAAAGTGCAGCCGAACAGCCCGGAGGCAGAACAGTCTGTGATCGGTGCGATGATCATGGACAGGGATGCGATCGCAGATGTTATCGATATTGTGAATGCCGATGATTTCTATCAGAAGCAGAACGGCATCTTATTTGAAGCGATGACAGAATTATACCGGGAAGGAAAGCCGGTCGATCTGGTAACGCTTCAGAATAAATTAAAGAAAAAAGACGTGCCGGAATCTATGAAGAGTCTTGAATTTATCAGGGATCTTCTGGAAGTTGTTCCAACGTCAGCCAATGCCAAACAATACGCAACGATCGTCAGGGAAAAGGCAACACTTCGTAAATTGATCAAAGTTACAGAAGAATATCACAACAGAATGTTATACTTGGTAAAGATGATTGTGAACAGAGATCTTGGAATCACACAGAGAAGAATGTATTCGGACTTCTTCAGCAGGCAAGTGGTAAGAGAAGAGTTTGTTCCAATTGACAAAGTTGTGTTAAATACACTGGATGCGATCGAAGAAGCTGCAAGTTCTGCTGGGCGAGTCACAGGTATTGCAACAGGATTTACAGATCTTGATTACAAATTATCTGGACTACATCCATCAGAACTGATTATCGTGGCGGCACGTCCTGCCATGGGTAAGACAGCATTTGTGTTGAATATCGCACAGAAAGCGGCAGTCAGGGATCACGTTCCAACAGCGATCTTTAGTCTGGAAATGTCGAAAGAACAGCTTGTAACCCGTATGATGGCGATGGAAGCGATGGTAGATTCACAATCTATCCGTACTGGTGATCTTCAGGAAACCGACTGGGAGAAGATCATGGAAAGTGCGGGAACGATCGGTCGTTCTCCATTGATCATTGATGATACACCAGGTATTACGATTGCAGAATTACGATCTAAGTGTCGTAGATACAAACAGATTCATGGACTGGACCTGATCATTATCGACTACCTGCAGTTGATGTCAGGTGGTAAGCGTTCTGAATCCAGACAGCAGGAGATTTCAGAGATCTCAAGATCGTTAAAAGCATTAGCAAGAGAGATGAATGCACCAGTGATCGCATTATCTCAGCTAAGTCGAAGAGTTGAAGAGAGAAAACCAGCCAAGCCAATGCTATCAGATCTTCGTGAGTCAGGATCGATCGAGCAGGATGCCGACGTTGTTATGTTTATTTATCGTGATGAATATTATAATGAAGATTCAGAGAAGAAAGGCATTGCAGAGATCATCGTCGACAAACAGCGAAATGGTTCAACAGGTAGTGTAGAGCTTGTATGGCTCGGACAATACACCAAATTTGGCAATAAAGAGAGAGCACCACATTAATTTTTGGGTGCTTTTTCTTACATGTATAATTGGATAAAATATACAAATAAAACAAAGTTCTACAATTTTAAAACAAGATCAAATGATGTGATTGAATAAGGGGGTATCTTATGTTATCATTTCTATTTCCTCCGATCTGTCCGTTATGTGCCAAAGAATTATTGGACAAAGGAGAACATATCTGTAAAATATGCAGTAAAAAGCAGATTTTTATCAAAGAACCCACATGTTATTCTTGTGGAAAATCAATGAAGAATCAGGAAAAAGAATATTGCAGTGACTGCAGACAGCATCCGAAGAATTTTGAACGTGGTATGGGGTTATGTATTTACCAGAAACCAGTTACTGATTCACTGGCTGCGATCAAATATAAGAATGAGAGAAAATTTGCACAGTATTATTTGGAAGAAATTCGAAAAAGAAAATACAGGGAATTGTTGCGACTAAAAGCAGATGCGGTAATTCCGGTGCCGATTCATAAAAAAAAGAGAAGAAAGAGAGGGTTTAATCAGGCAGAAATCTTTGCAAAGGGGATTGCAGAGATGTTGGATCAACCGATGTATACAAAGATTGTGGAAAGAATCCATGATACGAAACCACAGAAACAATTAAGCCCAGGAGAGAGAAAAAACAATTTAAAGAAAGCTTTTCGTGGAAATTTGAAAGAATATCAGAAAGCAGGGATGCCGAAAAGGGTATTGGTGATAGATGACATTTATACGACAGGATCAACAGCGGAAGCAGTGACGACAGCGTTAAAACAATTGGGAGTGCAGGAAGTTTATGTATTTTGCATAGCGATCGGAAAAGGATTTTCCTGATATTTCCGTCATGGTGTTTTATGTACTAGTTTGTTATAATAGGGGCTGGTATATTTGTTGAAGGATATTATTTAGAAAGAGGAAAATAGATGGAACAACGATATGATTTAAGCGGATCATTGCTTCACTGGTACGATTATAATAAACGGATCTTACCATGGAGAGAGAATAAAGATCCATACAGAATTTGGATTTCCGAGATCATGCTGCAACAGACAAGAGTGGAAGCGGTAAAGCCGTATTTTGATCGTTTTATGGAAGTACTGCCAACGGTTTATGATCTTGCCAAGGTAGATGATGACCGGTTGATGAAATTGTGGGAAGGACTTGGTTATTACAATCGAGCAAGGAATTTAAAAGTAGCAGCACAGACGATCGTTGAAGAATATGGTGGACAACTGCCTGCTGATTATGATAAATTATTATCGCTGAAGGGCATTGGAATGTATACAGCAGGAGCAATCGGATCGATCGCATTTGAATTACAGGTTCCTGCAGTCGATGGAAATGTTCTTCGTGTGCTGACTAGATTGTGGGGAGATGATTCTGATATTCTCAAAGATAAGACAAAGAAAGCGATGGGAAGAAGAGTCATGGAATTTATGCCGGAAGACCGACCGGGAGATTTTAATCAGGCATTGATCGAACTTGGAGCAACTGTTTGCGTGCCGAATGGGCAGCCATTATGTGATCAATGTCCATGGGATACAGTCTGTAAGGCATATAAAGAAGATCTCATTGATCAATTACCGGTCAAGACACCAAAGAAGGCAAGACGGATTGAACATAAGACTGTATTTTTATTAGAATGCGGAGAGCAGGTCGCAATCCATAAAAGAGGAGACAAAGGATTGCTTGCCGGACTATGGGAGTTCCCGAATGAAGATAAGAAAATGGATGCCGAAGATATCAAGGAATGGATGGCAGAGCATCATATGGAAGATGCAAAGACAAAAGCAGCAGGAAAGGGAAAACATATTTTCAGTCATGTGGAATGGCACATGGAAGGAGTAAGAATTTCCTTGAAAACACCGATTCAGAGTGAAAATTACGTCTGGGTACTAAAAAAAGAACTAGAAAATACGTATGCATTGCCGTCAGCATTTGAAATATTCCGTAAGATATTGTAAAATAGAAGTTACGTATATAATTATGGAATGTAAAATTCCATAAAAGCTAAATTATTATTAAAAAGGAGAACAGATTATGAAAAAAGTTTTTAACAGTCGCATTAGCTGGTGTACTGGCAGCATCTATGCTGTTTACAGGATGTAGCAAAAAAGAAGAAAGCAAAGTTCCAGACAAACTGATCGTAGGAACAAACGCAGAATTTCCACCATTCGAATATATGAATGATAAGAAACAGCCAGACGGTTTCGATATTGCTATGATCAAAGAAATCGGAAAACGTATGGACAAAAAGGTTGAGATCCAGAACATGGAATTCAAATCTCTGATCGGGGCTATGGAGTCTAATTCAATCAATACGATCATTGCAGGAATGACAAAGACAAAAGAACGTCAGAAATCTGTAGATTTTCTGATAGCTACTATACATCTAATCAGGCAATTATCTTAAAGAAAGACAGCAAGATCAAAAAAATTATCTCAGTTAGAAGGAAAGAAAGTTGGTGTTCAGGAAGGAACAACTGGTGACATCATTGCTTCTGGAGAAAAATTTGGTGAAAAGAACAAAGTCATCGTAAAGACAGATGTAAAACGTTATAAAAAGGGTGTTGACGCTGTTATGGATCTGAAAAACGGTGCAATTGATGCGGTTGTTATTGATGAAAAACCAGCACAGGAATTTGTGAAAAACAATGCGAAGAAGTTAAAATTAGTTGTTGACTCTGCAGGTGCGGAATACTACTGTATCGCAATTACAAAAGGTAACACAGCATACAAAGAAGAGATCAACAAACAGATCAAAGCAATCAAAAAAGACGGAACATATGATAAGCTGAAAGCAAAATACATTGATTCCGCAAACTAGGAAATTAGGAAGGTAAGGTTTCAAAATGTTAGATTCATTTTACAGAGCGTTTGTCGCCGAGCAGCGCTATCTGCTGTATCTTGATGGATTAAAGGTGACGATCTTAGTATCTGTCATTGCAATTCTTATTGGTGTAGCACTTGGTACGATCTTGGCGTTAATGCGCTTGACGGCAGAGCAGAAAGGAAAGAGTACACTTTTATCGAAGATCGCATACGTGTACATTGATATCATCCGTGGAACACCAACATTGACACAGTTGATGATCATGTATTTCGTTATTTTAAAAGGTCAGAATGGACTGCTTGTAGGTTCCTTAACCTTTGGTTTGAACAGTGCAGCTTATGTTGCTGAGATCATCCGTGCAGGAATTCAGGCGGTTGATCAGGGACAGATGGAAGGTGGACGTTCTCTTGGATTATCCTATGTACAGACAATGAAAGATATTATCTTGCCTCAGGCGATCAAGAATATTCTTCCTGCCCTTGGAAATGAATTTATCGTACTGATCAAGGAAACATCTATATTAGGATATGTAGCGATCGTTGACCTGACAAAGGTATCAGATTTTGTAATTTCAAGAATCTTCGAAGCACTGGCACCATTGCTTGGAACAGCATTGATCTATTATGTGATCGTTAAGATCCTGACTCTTGGATTAAACGCATTAGAAAGGAGACTGAGACAAAGTGATAGACGTTAAGAATTTACATAAATATTTCGGATCTCTGGAAGTGTTAAAAGGCATTGACTGCCATATTGACAAAGGAGAATGCGTTTGCGTGATCGGACCATCCGGATCTGGAAAGAGTACATTTTTAAGATGCTTAAACTTATTAGAGACTCCGACAAAGGGAGATATTGTCATCGATGATATGCATTTGACAGAGAAAGACTTTGATGTAGATGCGATGAGAAAACGAGTTGGAATGGTATTTCAGCATTTTAACTTATTCCCACATCTGACAATCCTTGAGAATGTTACATTAGCTCCGATCCGTCACAAGATGATGACAGAAGAGCAGGCAAAAGAAAAAGCGATGGAATTGTTAAACCGTGTAGGCGTTGGTGATAAAGCTGATAATTATCCAGCGCAGTTATCTGGTGGACAGAAACAGCGTGTAGCGATCGCAAGATCACTGGCATTATCACCAGAAGTCATGCTGTTTGATGAACCAACTTCAGCACTTGATCCTGAGATGGTTGGAGAAGTATTAGAAGTTATGAAACAGCTTGCCCAAGAAGGTATGACAATGGTTGTCGTAACTCATGAGATGGGATTTGCAAGAGAAGTTGCCAATCGTGTATTTTTCATGGATGGTGGAGGAATCCTTGAAGAAGGAACACCAGAACAGATTTTTGACCATCCACAGGAAGAGCGAACAAAGGCATTTTTAAGCAAAGTATTATAAAAGATCATAAGAATAAGAAGGAAGATACACATACTTTAATGTTATATCTCCCTTCTTTTTTATATAAAAAAAAGAAATTTGATATTAATTTAGGAAATCTTTGTATAATTCAGGTTTCTCGATGGAAAACGACAAAATGATGTGCTATCATAAAAGGGTATTTAAGTAAATTAGGGGAATATATCAAATAAAAATAGGAAGGGGATAAGAAGTGAACCAGAATGTAAAGATAACCAGACAACAGGCAGCAGAAGAAGCTAAGATGCTGGAGAAAGTATTTGATGTTGTCAGGTTTTTGGAGGGGGATTTTTTTGAGCAGATGCAAGATGATCCACGCATCGGAGTAAAAATTGGAATGTGTCAGTGCTATGATTTTTGGAAGAAGAATAAACCATGTGAGAATTGTACATCAATGAAAGCATACGCGGAGAAGAAACAAAAAACAAAACTGGAATTTTTGGATGCAGATGTTTTTTGGTGATTTCAAGATATTTGGAAATAGATGATGAAGCATGTGTCATGGAACTTGTTAAGCATCTTGAGAATGATACGTTGATCGATACCGATGGAAGGGACAAACTTGTTGGCAAGTTAAAAGGGTATCAGGATAAATTATACATAGATCCGGTAACAGGCGTTTACAATCGAAGATATTTTGAAGATGAGATTCGTAATATGCAGAATTCAGCAGGGGTTGCGATGATCGATCTGGATGATTTTAAATTGTATAATGATATTTATGGACATGATATGGGAGATCAGGTTCTCTGTATTGTTGCGGATGTGATCAAGAATTGTATTCGCAAGACAGATAAGTTAATACGTTATGGCGGAGATGAATTTTTATTGATCTTGTCGGATATGGTAAGAGGTACTTTGCGTGGAAAACTGCTTCAGATTCAAGAGGCTATTGAGAATGCAACGATTCCAAACTGCCCTAGATTGAAGCTTACAGCAAGTATTGGAGGAGTGATATCGGAAGATGGGAAGATCGATGAGGCGATCGCGAAAGCAGACCAGTTGATGTATAAGGCAAAAGATCATAAGGCACAGGTCATAACAGAATGTGATAAAACGATATTTAAAAAGGAAAAATTCAGAATAAACCTAGAATTTTGATCGTTGATGCTTCAGAATTTAACCGTGCGATCTTGAAAGAGATTTTAGAGGAAACCTACGAAATCATAGAAGCTGATGGTGGAAATGAAGCATTGCATAAGATCGATGAATATGGAATGAAAATTTCGCTTGTACTATTAGATATCATTATGCCAGAAAAGGATGGTTTTGAAGTTTTGAAATATATGGAAGAAGAGCGTTTAATCTCAGATATTCCAGTTATTATAATCTCAAGTGAGGATCTGCGAATTATATCAGAAGAGCTTATGAGATGGGAGTTTCTGATTATATTAACCGCCCATTTGATGCCAATATTGTCTATCAGAGAGTATCTAATACAGTGAAATTATATGCAAAACAAAGAAGATTGATGGCAATGGTTACAAGAGTTTAGGACATTATTTACAAACAGATCATACGAGGTAAACTATGCAGTTAAAGAAGCTTATGATTGAAGTCATGGTCTTTTTTCGTATTAGGCTGCTTTCTTTGTGCATGTGGAAAGACAAAAGATCAGACTAGAAAAACAACAAAAGATGCGAACAAAGAGATTATGATCGGTGGAGACAATTATCCGCCATTTAACTATACCGATGAGAATGGCAATATGGCAGGAATCGATGTAGAATTTGCCAGAGAAGCCTTTCATCGTATGGGTTATAAGCCGGTCTTTGTAAATATCGATTGGGAGAATAAGAAAAATCTTGTGGAACAAGGAAAAATAGATTGTATATGGGCGTGCTTTTCAGTGACAGGAAGAGAAAATGATTATCACTGGGCAGGTCCTTATATGCTGAGCCGTCAGGTGATCGCAGTGAACGACAGCAGCAAGATCAATAAGTTGTCTGATCTTAAGAATAAAATCATTGCGGTTCAGTCTACAACCAAACCAGAGGAATTATTTCTAAAACAAACAGATCCCAAAATACCAAAAGTAAAACAAGTCTACAGTATGGAAAACAGAGAATTGATCTATACTTCTCTGAGCAGAGGATATGTAGACGCTATTGCAGCACATGAGATCTCGATCAGACAGTATATGTCTGATTTTGAAGCAAAATACAGAATTCTTGATGAAGATATTCTTGAGACTGGAATTGGTGTTGCGTTTGCAAAAAATGATAAAAGAGGAATAGAAAAAGAACTGTCAAAGACATTAAAAGCAATGGTCAAAGATGGAAGTGCCAAAAAAATTCTACAAAAATATGTTCCTGATGCAGAAAAATATCTGGAGGTGAACAGCCTTGAGGAGATAAAGCGGATAAAAGGTTATGGACATTGAGTATTGTTGGCTGTGTGATCGTTGTCTTGACAGTTCTTTTTGTGTCCGTAAAAATAGAAACAAACAATACCAAAAACAGGATTCATTCGACGATGGAATACATCAAGGATCAATATTCCATGTATAACAGTTTTAATGAAGCAGTTGAAGCAAGAAGTCTTGTCAGAATGGTTGAAAAAAGTCCAGCAGACGGCGAGAAATTTCAAAACAGATAAACAGGCATTGGAAAAAGAATATTTAAAACAGTATGCAAGGGAACAAAAGACT
>ENA-OQAN01001140-OQAN01001140.1-human-gut-metagenome-genome-assembly--contig:-NODE-1140-length-12195-cov-1.850348_pt1 | contig 12195 bp, 15 predicted proteins | sample MGYA00242735_ERZ504527 | MGnify/ENA primary metagenome ERZ504527 (study PRJEB26092, sample SAMD00036230) | human gut metagenome | host: Homo sapiens | study: EMG produced TPA metagenomics assembly of...
CAAAAGAAAAAGCGGATACATCCGTTAGATATATCCGCTTTGTAGAGCCTCTTGTCGGATTCGAACCAACGACCCCGAGATTACAAATCACGTGCTCTGGCCAACTGAGCTAAAGAGGCGGGTGGGTAGCTTGCCATATCGCGCCGCTACAACCAACTACCTTTGCTGCGATCAAGCCCTGGAGGATTCGAAGGGAGCTGGCCGTATGGGACTTACCCGTATGTCTGCCACCGAGTTTTTAACTTTCTATCGTTGTTTCTCGATTGCGAGTGCAAAGGTAGGCATTTTTTTTTAAACCTGCAATAGGTTGCAGCAAAAAAATGCGAAAAAAGTTCTTTTTTTATGATTTTTATCCCCTACATAGGATATCAATAAGCGAAAAAACGTACTTTTGCATAATAAACCAATCATGATTGACATGACGAGCAACAAACCAATGACATTACAACAACATGCCATGCGCTTCGGCACGCTGATGGGCCTATTCTGGATACTCAAGTTTATTCTGCTTCCTGTGGGATTCACCATTCCCCTGTTGCAGCTTTTATTCCTTTTACTGACCTTGTTCGTACCGATCCTGGGATATATATATGTACGCAAGTATAGAGAGCGTGAGTGCGGCGGAGAGCTGAATTTCTTGCAGGCTTTTGCTTTTACCTCCCTGATGTATCTGTTTGCAATTGTCCTTGTAGCCATGGCACATTATATCTACTTCCGGTTCATCGACAACGGATTCATCGTGAACACTTGTCTGGAACAGCTGGAAAATATCAAATATTCAGTCAGCGGAGAAATGGAACTTCCGTTGATCAAATGATTGAAGCACTTAACCAGGCAGGAGCCTTGTCTCCCAAACAAATCATGTTCCAGCTTGTTGCACAAAAACCTTTTTCTACTGCGGGCTGATCACGATTCCGACTGCTCTGCTGGCCACCAAACGTAAAAAACAATTTTAAAATTATGGATATATCGATAGTTGTACCTCTTTATAATGAAGAAGAATCCTTACCGGAACTGCATGCATGGATCGAACGGGTAATGAATGCCCATGGATTCAGTTATGAAATCATTTTTGTCAACGACGGAAGTACGGACCGTTCCTGGCAAGTCATTGAAGAACTGAGCAAACAGTCAGACAAAGTAAAAGGCATCAAATTCCGGCGCAACTACGGAAAATCTCCTGCCTTGTACTGCGGTTTCAAACGCGCACAGGGGGATGTTGTGATCACCATGGATGCTGACTTGCAGGACAGTCCGGATGAAATACCGGAACTTTACCGGATGATTACAGAAGACGGATATGATCTGGTTTCCGGATGGAAGCAGAAAAGATACGACCCTCTGTCAAAAACCATTCCGACCAAACTGTTCAATGCCACAGCCCGTGCTGTGTCCGGCATCAAGAATCTGCACGACTTCAACTGCGGACTGAAAGCCTATCGCCGGGAAGTCATCAAGAATATTGAGGTGTATGGAGAAATGCACCGTTACATTCCCTACCTTGCTAAGAATGCAGCTTCAGCCGTATCGGAGAAAAAGTTGTTCATCATCAGCACGCAAATATGGCAAAACCAAGTTCGGACTGAACCGTTTTGTAAACGGTTATCTGGATCTGCTTACCTTTGGTTCCTGTCCAAATTCGGCATCAAGCCAATGCATATCTTCGGTTTCTTAGGTTCTATCATGTTTATACTGGGATTCATTGCCGTCATTGTTGTGGGAGCCACCAAACTCTATGACATGTACAACGGGAATCCGTATCGTCTGGTAACCGAAAGTCCGTATTTTTATCTGGCACTGACTACCATGATTCTGGGTACGCAACTATTCCTGGCAGGATTTATCGGTGACTGATAGCCCGGAATGCTCCGGAGAGAAACAATTACCAAATTGAAAAAGAACTCTGATCCGTCTATGAGAAAGCTACCGGCCCTATTATTCCTGCTCCTCGGGGCAGGATTATTCTTCCCCGCCTGTGAAGTGGAAAACTGTCCGCCCAATGCGCTCTCATATGCTCATTTCACACTGGTTGACCAGTACGGCAGAGAAGTAGCTCTGGCTGATCCAGTCAGTGTATACGGACAAATACAAATGGACGTAACTGTTCACGACACGTTACCCGACGGAAGTATTCAGGAGCGAGTTGTACACGATTCCCTGATCAGCGACACACTGATCAACAGTGAAAGCAACGCCAGCAGCTTCAAACTTCCGCTCAGCTACAACAGTCAGACCCGTTTCGTCATTGCATATCAGGGGCGAAGACCAGACACGGTTATACTGGAGCATCGCAATATTCCTTATTTTATCAATCTGGACTGCGGCACCATGATGTTCCATGAGGTAGAGCATGTTACGTATACCCATCACCAGCTGGACTCGCTTACAATTACTAACCCGAACATAGATAATAATGAAAAAGAGAATTTCAGAATTTATTTCACAGCTGCTGATAGCGAGTAGTCTTCTTCTGATTTCCGCACCTGCAACAGGACAAACTCCTGCCCCAACGAAGGTAAAGAAGGAAGAGAAGAAAGAAACTCCGCTATATCAGGGAACAGCTGTCGGTCTGGAAATAGCGGGATTAGCAAGCCATTTGCTGGGAAGCGACATACTCAGCAGCGAAATACAAATCCAGAGCAACCTGAAAAACCGGTTCCTTCCGGTTCTGGAAATCGGTTATGGAAAAGCTGATGCGATCAATGACGGAACGAATCTGCATTACAAGACCTCAGCTCCTTTCTTCCGGATCGGAATGGATTACAATATCATGTACAAAAAAACTCATCTGCCGGGATATTTGTATGTAGGCCTTCGCTATGGTATGACTTCTTTCAGTTATGATGTGGACGGACCGGCCATGACCGATCCCAATTACGGAGGTCTCATCGAAGTTCCCTATTCATACCACGGACAAAAGAGCAACGCTTCGTGGCTGGAGGGACTGGTTGGCATCAAAGTCAAAATCTACAAAAGCTTTGTATGGGATGGAGCGTACGCTACAAAATGCGCATGAGTGTCAAGAACCATGAGAATTCGGAACCCTGGTACATACCCGGTTTCGGAAAGAATGCCGGAAGCAGCTTCAATCTGATGTATCACCTAATCTATAATCTTCCTTTCTAGATCATGAGTATACTGGAAATCTGGCTTTTGGCAGTGAGCCTTGCCATTGACTGCTTCACCGTTTCTATTACTAGCGGTATCATTCTTCACCGCATCCGATGGGGGATCTTCCTGAAAATGGCTTTTCTTTTCGGCCTGTTTCAGGCAGCCATGCCTTTTCTTGGATGGTTGGGGGCGAGCCGTTTCAATCACCTGATCGAAACGTATGATCACTGGATTGCCTTCGCTTTGCTTGCCTTCCTGGGAATCCGTATGATCCGTGAACATTTCAAGGATGAAGAAGAGCGGAGTTTCGATCCCACCCGAATGAAAGTCATTCTGACACTGGCTGTTGCAACCAGTATCGACGCACTGGCCGTAGGAATCTCTTTTGCCTTCACCGGCTTCCGCACATTGTCCTCTCTCCTCTATCCGCTGACAGCTATCGGAATTGCCTCATTCGTAATTTCTCTGGCCGGAAGTCTGATCGGAGTCTTTTTCGGGAAACGCTTCAACCTGCGCGTTGAAATCTTCGGAGGTCTCGTACTGATCGGAATCGGTGTAAAAATATTGTTTGAACATCTATTAGCAAATCATTAAAACCCAACTGAATTATGCCCGCAAACAAAAAACTTAAATGGCAGGTTCCGTTCCTGTTGGTACTGATTGTAGGTACTGTTCTGATCCTTCGGAAACAGGCTCCTTATCAAACAGACCAGGGACTGGTATTCGGAACCATGTATAAAATCACTTACCAGTACAAAGAAAATCTGAAAGAAGAAATCGAGGCGGAATTACAGAAAGTGGACAACTCCCTTTCTCCGTTCAATAAAAAATCAATTATCACTCACATCAACAACAACACGGACAACACAGTCGACAGTATGTTTACCCGTGTCTTCCTGTTGTCCAAATCAATCTCGGCAGAAACACACGGAGCATTTGATATCACGGTGCTCCGCTGGTGAATGCCTGGGGATTTGGTTTCAAGCATTCATCCTTTCCTGATTCAACCATGATTGACAGCCTCAAACAATTCATCGGCATCGACAAGATCAATCTGGAAAACGGAAAGATCACCAAGAAAGACCCGCGCGTCATGCTGGATTGCAGTTCGGTTGCAAAGGCTTTGGAGTAGACTGTGTCGCCCGGCTGTTCGACCGGAAAGGTATCAAGAATTATATGATTGATATCGGTGGCGAATTGTCAATGAAAGGCCAGAATGCCCAAATGGAAACCTGGCGTATCGGCATCAACAAACCGATCGACGACTCTCTTTCCGTCAATCAAGAGTTACAGACCATTCTGGAAATCACGAACGTAGGTATGGCGACTTCCGGCAACTACCGCAACTTCTATTACAAAGACGGAAAGAAATACGCACATACCATCGACCTCGAAGCGGTTATCCCGTTCAGCACAACATTCTGTCATCAACAGTTGTTGCCCGGGATTGCGCCACAGCCGATGCTTATGCTACTTCTTTCATGGTCCTGGGACTGGATTCAGCCAAAGCAATCTGTGCAGCCCACCCAGAACTGGATGCTTATTTTATCTATCTGACGAACAGGGAAAAACGAATACTTTCTTCACGGAAGGCATGAAAAAGTATATCAAGAAATAACCTTCTCTTTCTGAGAATCCGATAACAGCAAAAAGGTGTACGACGCATTACGGAAGGTAAACGTCGCACACCTTTTTTATTTAAACTCGGTTTTCAGATATTCCCAATATCCTTTCTTTTATTTCATGGCCTGGAACTGCTCGATCAAAGAAGTCAGATTAGCCGTAAACAACCGGGCAGAAATAGCGAGCAGAATGATACCGAAGAACTTACGAATCACGTAAATACCACCTTTCCCCCAGCAAGCGTTCGATACGGTCAGTCAGCCTCAATACAATATATACCCACACCATAATTGACAATCAATGCCAGCACGATATTCAGCGTGCATACCCAGCTCGTAGAGACAATAACGTTGTAAACGCTCCAGCACCTGCCAGCAAGGGAAATACCAGCGGGACTAATGTTGCCTCCTTTATCGGACCGGTATTTTTAAAGATTTCCACATCCAGAATCATTTCCAGCGACATCAGGAAAATAACAAATGCACCTGCAACCGCAAATGAAGCAATATCTACCTGAAACAAACGCAACATTCCGTCGCCGACATAAAAAAAACCTAACAACAAAGCAAACGCTATTCCTGTCGCTTTGACAGCATTCACCGAACGTCCCTTTTGTTTCAAATCCAAAATAATTGGAATTGAACCTATTATGTCAATTACTGCAAACAATACAATAAAGGCACTCAAGAACTCCTGAAAATTAAATGTTCCCATAATTTACGCCTCGTTTTTTACTTACTCTCTGCAAAGATATTACTTTTTTATTCATCTGCAACACTCCTTTTAAACATTATCAGACGGTAAGAAACAATAAAAAAGGTAAAACCGATAAAAAGAATGAATTGAAAAACAGAATAAATGGTTACCTTTGCTTGTTAAAATATAACTTAAAAAGTTAATTAGACATGGAAGAAACAATGTACGATAAACTTTTGCAGCTTCCTCTTTTTCAAGGAATATGCAAGAATGATTTCACTACCATACTAGAAAAAGTTAAATTGCATTTTCACAAATATACACCCAACACCAGCATCGTCAAACAGGGAACAACCTGTAAACAACTGATATTCATCCTGAGCGGTTCTGTACAGTCCGAATCTGCCGACTCCCGTCATTCCTATACAATCGAGGAAACATTTACGGGACCACACGTCATAGAACCCTATTCGCTCTTCGGTATGCATACCAGCTATACGGCTTCCTATAAAGCGCTTACCGAAGTCACCGCGTTGATTATTGACAAATCCTATGTGGTGGCACAATTAAATAATTATGAAATATTCCGGCTGAATTATCTCAACATCCTGAGCAACCGGGCGCAAACCATTTACAATAAATTATGGAATGCACACATCGGAAATACCCGCAATAAAATAATCAATTTCCTGTTACTGAGATGTGCCAGTCAGGCCGGCCCTAAAACTCTCTACATAAAGATGGAAGTTCTTGCCGAACTGATTGATGACACGCGCATCAACGTATCTAAAGTGCTGAACGAATTCCAGCAACAAGGATTGGCCGAACTCAGCCGAAAGAAAATCATTATTCCGGAGCTGAAACCTTTAGCCGAGGAATATGAAAACTCATTTACTCTTCATTCATTAACCAAAGAATAATCACACCATATGTCAAATCCATTTTTAGAACCCTATCATACTTTACACGATGCCACTCCCTTCGACCGCATCCAGCTTTCAGACTATGAGCCGGCCATGCGTGAAGGAATGCGGCAAGAAGACGAAGAAATCCAACAAATCATAAACAATCCGGAAACACCGACATTCGCCAATACCATCCTTGCACTGGAACATGCCGGTAAACTTCTGGACAAAGTTACAACGGTTTTCTTTAATCTCATCAGTGCTGAAACGTGCGATGAAATGGATGCTATCGCCGAAAAGATGATGCCCGAACTCTCTGAACACGGCAATAACATCAGCCTGAACGAAAAACTCTTTGCACGTATCCGTCAGGTTTATGAAATGCGCAATACGCTGAATCTGACAACAGAAGAAATGAGACTGCTGGAAAAGACTTACGACGGCTTCATCCGGAACGGAGCTAATCTGTCGGATCAGGACAAAGAGACATTCCGGAAAATCAGTATGGAACTGAGCAGCCTTACCCTGAAGTTCTCTCAGAACCATCTGAAAGAAACCAATAAGTTTGAACTCCAGCTGACTGACAAGCATGAACTGGAAGGTCTTCCGGAAAGTGCCATCGAAGCAGCTGCACAGACTGCCCGGGAAAAAGGCAAAGAAGGATGGATCATAACCCTGCAGGCTCCCAGCTATGTACCGTTCATGAAGTACAGCAGCCGGCGCGATCTGCGACAAAAACTGTACATGGCCTACAATACGCAATGTACGCACGATGACGAACTGAACAATCTGGAAATCGTCAAACAGCTGGTCAATCTGCGCATGCAACTGGCTCAGCTTCTGGGATACAAGACTTATGCAGACTATGTTCTCCGCAAACGCATGGCCGAAAACAGCGAGCATGTTACCACTTGCTGAATCAGCTACTGGAAGCTTATACCCCGACAGCTCACAAGGAAGTGTCCGAGATTGAAGCACTGGCCCACCGTCTGGAAGGAAATGACTTCCAATTGATGCCCTGGGACTTCAGCTACTATGCCGAAAAACTGAAAAATGAGAAGTTCAGCCTGGACGAAGAACTTCTTCGCCCCTACTTCGAACTGAATCAGGTCAAGAAAGGAGTTTTCGGCCTGGCAACACGCCTGTACGGAATCACATTCAAGGAAAATCACGACATCCCGGTTTATCATCCGGATGTACAGGCCTACGAAGTATTCGACAAGGACGGAAGCTATCTGGCCCTGCTTTATACAGATTTTCATCCCCGTGCCGGCAAACGGTCCGGAGCCTGGATGACCAGCTACAAGGAACAGTGGATCGAGGAAAACGGAACCAACAGCCGGCCTCATGTGTCTGTCACCATGAACTTTACCAAACCGACAGAAGACAAACCGGCCCTGCTTACTTTCTCCGAAGTCAATACTTTCCTGCATGAATTCGGACATGCCCTGCACGGAATGTTTTCCAATACCCGTTTCCAGAGCACAAGCGGAACCAATGTTTACTGGGATTTTGTGGAACTTCCGTCACAAATCATGGAAAACTTCGCCATTGAAAAAGAATTTCTTAATACATTTGCCCGTCATTACCAGACAGGAGAACCCATGCCCGAAGAACTGTTGCAGCGCATTATTGATGCCAGCAACTTCAATGTGCATATGCCTGCCTGAGACAAGTCAGCTTCGGACTGCTTGACATGGCCTGGTATACGCGCGAAACGCCGTTCGACGGAGATGTCAAAGCATACGAAAAGCAGCCTGGACGCGTGCCCAGGTACTCCCCAGCTGGAAGAAACCTGTATGTCCGTCCAGTTCGGACACATCATGTCCGGAGGATATTCAGCCGGTTACTACAGTTACAAGTGGGCAGAAGTATTGGATGCCGATGCATTTTCCGTCTTCAAGGAAAAGGAATCTTCAATACAGATGTTGCACAATCTTTCCGTGACAATATCCTGTCGAGAGGAGGAACAGAACATCCGATGATACTTTACAAACGTTTCCGCGGCCAGGAACCGACCATCGATGCCTTGCTGAAAAGAAATGGAATCAAATAACTTATACCTTATTATATATGCAAGTACTGAAACGACTCATTTATCTTCTCGCCCTCCTGCCGATGATGATGCTGAACAGCTGCGCCGAGGACGATGTCAACGAAATATTCGTCAGCGGCCAATGGGCACTGATCAATTACTATAACAACATTGACTGGGGAGGCAAGCTGAACAATCAGGGAACTCCCCAATACACCAAGCCACAAGATCTGGAAGAACTGCTGGCATATACTATTACATTTGATACAGACGGAACCCTTACAGGTACGCTCAGTAACGGGACCTTCACCGGAAAATGGAAAGCAGACGCAGAAGGACGGACTTTTTCCATCAGCAGCATGAAGACCCCCGACAACCTGAAAGGCAAGGATAAAGAATTCATCAGTTTCCTCAACGGTGTCAAATATTACAGAGGAGACAGCAAAACTCTTCAACTTGCACCTGAAGGCGCGACAACCTGTATCCAATTTGCACATCCCTGACAACCACTCAAAACAACACTGAAAATGGAAACAAACAACGAAACCAAACAGGAAATACTTGACAAGCGCTATATGCGTATGGCCATGATCTGGGCCGAAAACTCTTATTGCAACCGCCGGAAAGTAGGCGCATTGATTGTCAAAAACAAAATGATTATCTCCGACGGTTACAACGGGACTCCGGCCGGATTTGAAAACGTATGCGAGGACGAACACGGAATCACCATCCCGTACGTTCTTCACGCTGAAGCCAATGCCATCACCAAAATAGCCCGGTCAAACAACAGCAGCGAAGGTGCAACCCTGTACGTTACTGCTTCCCCATGCATTGAATGTGCCAAACTGATCATTCAGCCGGCATCAAGCGAGTGGTCTATGGCGAGAAATACAGACTGGAAGACGGACTGAACCTGCTGAAGAAAGCCAACATTGAAATCGTATACATTAATAAAGATGAGGAATAAGCCATGAAAAACAACACTACACGCTTTATCCCATTCCTGCTGGCCGTCTGTCTGGTAGGCGGTATAGCCATCGGAACATTCTATGCCAACCACTTTTCGGGAAACAAGCTAGGCATCATCAACACATCGTCCAACAAGCTGAATGCCCTGCTGCGCATCATTGACGATCAATATGTGGACACGGTCAAGATTGCAGACCTGGTGGAAGAAGCCATGCCGCAAATCCTTTCGGAACTCGACCCCCACTCTTCCTATATCCCGGCTAAGGACCTGGAAGCCGTAACAGCCGACCTGAAGGGCAGCTTCAGCGGAATCGGAGTCCAGTTCACCATACAGGATGACACCATTCATATCAACAGCGTCATTCAGGGCGGGCCGTCTGAAAAAGTAGGCTTGATGGCCGGCGACCGCATCGTAGAGATCGACGACTCAGCCTTTGTCGGTAAGATCGTCACCAACAGCGAATCCATGAAACGCCTCAAGGGAGAAAAAGGAAGCAAGGTAAAACTGGGCATCTTCCGTCCGGGAGAAAAAGACATCCTGCACTTCACCATCGTTCGCGGAGACATTCCGGTCAAGAGCATTGATGCAGCATATATGATCAGTGACAAGTTCGGATACATCAAGGTGAACAAATTCGGAGAAACCACTTACCCCGAACTGCTGATTGCCCTGCCCAGCTGAGCCAGCAGAACTGTGAAGGACTGATCATCGACCTGCGCGGAAACACCGGAGGTTACATGGCCGCTGCCATCCAGATGGTCAACGAGTTCCTGCCCAACAAACGACTGATTGTCTACACCGAGGGAAGAAAATCTCCGCGCGAAGACTACAGCTCAAACGGCACCGGAAGCAGTCAGAAAATGCCGCTGATCGTACTCGTCAACGAAGGATCAGCCTCTGCCAGTGAAATTTTTGCCGGTGCCATCCAGGACAACGACCGCGGAACCATCATCGGACGGCGTTCGTTCGGCAAGGGTCTCGTACAGCAGCCCATCGAGTTCAGCGACGGATCAGCCATCCGCCTTACCATCGCCCGCTACTACACTCCCTCAGGACGATGCATTCAGAAACCTTATGAAAAGGAAAAGAAGAAGAATACGAACTTGATCTGCTGACCCGCTACGAACACGGTGAATTCTTCTCTGCCGACAGCATCAAGCAGAACACAAAAGAAATCTACTACACCAGCCTGGGACGACCGGTATACGGAGGTGGAGGTATCATGCCTGACATCTTCGTTCCGCAGGACACCATCGGCATGACCAGCTATTTCCGCATGGCAGACCGACAGGGGCTGACCATCCGTTTCGCCTTCGATTATACCGACAGAAACCGGAGTGCCCTCAAGGAATACGATACGGCCGAGAAACTGGAAAGCTATCTGAAAACCCAGAACCTGCTGAACACTTTTGCCAATTGGGCGGAAAAGAAAGGACTGAAGCGCCGCAACAACCAGATCCAGCAGTCGAAGAAACTCTTCGAAATCAGCCTGTATGGAAACATCATCTACAACATGCTCGGGCTGGAATCATATATCGAATATCTGAACCAGACCGACCAGACTGTACAGAAAGCCCTGGAAGTTCTGGAAGAAGGCAAGTCATTCCCGGTAGCTCCGGAACAGCCGGTCACCGCAAAGAAAGAAAAACATGATCAGGGAAAAGAAAAAACAACTGCGCAAATCGATCAGCCAAAAGAAAAAGCTGTATCCGGTCCGGCAACTTACGAAGTGGTCTTCCAGCTTGCTTAGCAAGCTGGAGAATCACCCGGCTTTCCGGCAGGCACATACCATTCTGCTCTATTACTCCCTGCCCGATGAAGTGCAGACGCATGAATTCGTAGAGCGATGGAGCCGGGAGAAACAGATCATCCTGCCCGTCGTCAAAGGCGACGAACTGGAACTGCGCCAATATACAGGCCCTCAGGATCTGCAAAAGGGAAGTTTCGGTATCGAAGAACCTACCGGCGAACTGTACGATACCCCCGAACAGATTGAACTAACCATTGTTCCGGGAGTTTCCTTCGACCGCAACGGCAACCGGCTAGGACGGGGAAAAGGATATTACGACCGCCTGCTGCCACAGCTTCGGTCTTACAACATCGGCATTTGCTTCGGCTTCCAGCTGAGCGAAGAGATTCCGTCGGAACCTCTGGACCGCGTGATGGATGAAGTGTGGACCGAAGAAGGAAAAGTCAGCAGAAAATAATGTTCACGATTACCTGCGAACCGACTTGTGCATTCAGGTTACGAATCAGGAGCTGGCGTCCCATCGACAACTCCTGACGAAGAACCGATGAAGACAAATGTACATAAAGCGTCTGGTTACGGATATAGAGATTCGTGGTATATTTCGTGATGGTCGGTCCCACCACATCTTTCCAGGCCTCCACCAGCCGATACTCATTCAAGGAGTTTCCAGTCCCTGCTGACGCAGCAACTGACGGATCACGTCTCCCACCTGTTCCGTATTATTCCGCTTCATAAGCATCCTCCCTCTTTCATTAACCATACCGTTGTCCACTTCGAACAGCTTGTAGTCTCCTTCTATTTTCTTCAGGATCTTGTCCAGATGATCCCGGTTGGTATCCGTAATGAAAATCTGTCCGAAACTGTCACCGGCCACCAGCTTCACGATCTGCTCCACGCGTGAAGCATCCAGCTTGTCGAAAATATCATCCAGCAGGACAATCGGTGTGGTATGACTTCCCGTACGCTTCAGGAATTCAAACTGCGCCAGCTTCAGAGCAATGAGATACGTTTTGTTCTGTCCCTGCGAACCTTCCCGCTTGATGGGAAAGTCTCCCAGCTGCATGATCAGGTCGTCCTTGTGTACACCTTTCAGGGAATATCCCAT
>ENA-OQAN01001142-OQAN01001142.1-human-gut-metagenome-genome-assembly--contig:-NODE-1142-length-12185-cov-1.953392_pt1 | contig 12185 bp, 20 predicted proteins | sample MGYA00242735_ERZ504527 | MGnify/ENA primary metagenome ERZ504527 (study PRJEB26092, sample SAMD00036230) | human gut metagenome | host: Homo sapiens | study: EMG produced TPA metagenomics assembly of...
CAGATCTGCGATGCCGCCCGCAAGTGTGGCCGCAAGGTCGTCGTGACCGGACGTTCCATGCTCACCAACACCCGCGTGGCGCGTGAGCTTGGCTATCTCAACATCGACGATGCCGATATCATCGATGCCTTCGACATTGATAACCCTGCCCGACGATAAGATTGTCGTCATGTGCACCGGTTCTCAGGGCGAGCCGCTGTCGGCCCTGTCCCGCATGGCCAACGGCGAGCACAAGACGCTCTCCATCCACGAGGGCGATACCGTCATCCTCTCGGCAACTCCCGTTCCCGGCAACGAGAAGGCCGTCCAGCAGGTCGTCAACAGCCTGGCCAAGCTTGGCTGCGACGTCTGGGATAAGTCCCGTGCCTCGTTCATGTCTCGGGTCACGCAGCAGGAGGAGCTCAAGCTCATGATGGCCATGGCCAAGCCCACCTACTTTATGCCGGTTCACGGCGAGGCCGTTCACCTGCGCGCCCATGCCCAGCTCGCCCGCAAGATGGGTCTTAAGGACGATCACATCTTTATCCTCGACAATGGTGACACGCTCGAGATGCGCGGCGGTATCGTCAAACGCGGTGCGCCCGTCGAGTCCGGCGTCGTCTATGTCGACGGTCTGCGCATCGGCGATACCGACCCCATCGTCCTTCGCGATCGCCAAAAGCTCGCCAACGACGGTATGGTCACGGCTGTTGCCATCGTCTCTCTCAAGCACAAGAAGATCGAGGCTATCGAGTTCTCGGGCCGCGGTGTTTCGTTTGCCATCGACGACCAGTTCTCCGAGGATGCCTCCGCAGCCATCATGAAGACGATCGAGAAGGGCAAGTTTAGCTTTACCAGCAGCGGCTCCGATGCCATTCGCAAGGCCGTGCGCGATTCGCTCTCCAACTTTATCTGGAGCCGCACGCGCACCCGTCCGATGATCATCCCGGTCGTCATGGAGGTTTAGTTTGGCGCGCGGATCTGCACAAAACGCCAAAGGCAATAAGGCCAGCAACCAACCGGCATCTGCTAAGGGTGCCGGTTCCCATCTTCGTGCCAATAAGGGCCACGAGTCCGAGTTTGATGAGTTCGATCCCCTGGTCGAGCCTTCGGCTAATCGCGATATCGCCGGCGTGGTCATTGCCGTTTTGGCGATTGCGTCCTTCATTGCCGTGATTTCTCCGGCAACGGCACCCGTGACAGCTGCGGTTGCCGGTTTCTATCACCTCGGCTTTGGCCTGGGCGCCTACGTGCTGCCGATCGTCATCTTGCTGTTTGCCGCCACGCTCTTTTTGGGTGAGGACTCGCCGCTCAACATTCGCTCGGTCGCGGGCGGTGCCGTGGTCTTTGTGGCCATTGTTTCTATCCTGTCGCTGATGGTGCCGGGCACGAGCGATTCGTGCGACCTCATGTTTGCGCCGCAGAACCTTTCCGCCTCGGGCGGCTACATTGGCGCCTTTATCGCAAGTGCCTTGCAAAACGCCCTGGGTAAACCTATTGCTATGGTTGTCTTGCTGGGCCTTGTCGTCGTTGGCCTGGTCATCATCGGCTTTTCGGTGGGTGGCGTTTTGCGCTCCGCACGTGATCGCGCTGCCGATTTTGCCGAGCGCCGTCGTGCCGATGTCAACGCGAGCCCGGTGGGGCGAGTGAAGAGGGCCCTGTCGGTTCCCGGCGTTGCCCGTCCGCACCTGAGCATTCTGCGCCAGAAGGGGACTGACGCCGCGGTGACCACGTTCATGGGTGGCGATGCCGACCCGGTTTTGGATGACGACGAGGACGATGACCCGTTTGTCGACGTGTCCGAGGCCGTGGAGGCCGAGCGCGCCAAGACCACGCTGCTGCCGCGCCGCCATACCAAGAAGGGCAAGGCCACACCCAAGCTCAACACGAGCGAGCCCGACCCGTCTTGGTCCGATAGCGAAATCGAACTCACTGAGGGCGATGACGAGGACGACGAGACTCCGCTCGAGACCGCCAAGACCACCTTGCTGCCGCGTCGCCGCACCAAGGCAGGACAGGTCACCGGACAGTTTTCGATGGAAGACGACCCGGACAAGGCTGACGAGTCAGAGCCGCCGTTTGCCGTGAATCCCGTTTCGGCAGCTCCGCAGATCCCTGACTTCCTAAAGCATCCCAAGGTTTCCGATGCCTCCTCTACGGCTTCCGCAGCTCCTGTTGCAGCCGATGATGGGGAGCGGACGGTACCGTTGCCGATGCCGAGGGCGAACAAGAGGACGGCCTCAAGCTTCCGCCGTTCGAAATCCTGCACGCCAATCCGCAGTCGGCGTCCTCCGCGTCTTCTGACAAGGAGCTGGAACAGACTGCCGAGTCGTTGCAGTCCACCTTGCTTGAGTTTGGCCGTAGCGCCCGCGTTGTCGGCTGGATTGCCGGTCCCACGGTCACGACCTTTAAGCTGCAGCCCGGTGAGGGCGAGCGCGTGAGCAAGATCTCGAGCCTCGAGGACGATATCGCGCTTTCGCTTGCCGCCCAGTCGGTGCGCATCTTCGCGCCGATCCCCGGCACCTCGCTCGTCGGTATCGAGATTCCCAATCGCAAGCGTCAGAACGTCAACCTGGGCGACGTGCTTCCCTATGTGAAGGGCGGTCCGCTCGAGCTTGCCATCGGTCGCGATGCCGAGGCACGCCGGTTGTCGCCGACCTCGCCAAGATGCCCCACCTGCTTATCGCCGGTACCACCGGTTCCGGTAAGTCGGTCATGATCAACTCCATCATCACGACCTTGCTCATGCGCGCCCTTCCCGAGGACGTTCGTCTGATCATGGTCGACCCCAAGCGCGTCGAGCTTGCGGGCTATAACGGCCTGCCGCATCTCTACGTGCCCGTGGTGACCGAGCCCAAGCAGGCGGCCAGTGCACTGCAGTGGGCCGTGTCCGAGATGGAGCGTCGCCTGAAGGTCTTCGAGCGCCTCAACGTTCGCAAGATTTCGACCTATAACGAAAAGCAGGCCGCCGGCGAGTTTGAACACTACGATAACCCGCCGCAAAAGATGCCCTATCTGGTCATCATCATCGACGAGCTTTCGGACCTGATGATGGTTGCCGGCAAGGATGTCGAGGCTCAATCGTCCGTATCGCCCAGCTGGGCCGTGCCGCCGGTATTCACCTTATCGTGGCTACGCAGCGCCCCAGCTCTAACGTGGTGACGGGCCTTATTAAGGCCAACATCACCAACCGTATTGCCTTTAACGTGGCTACGGGCATCGATTCCCGCGTTATTATCGACCAGATGGGCGCCGAAAAGCTTACTGGTTTGGGCGACATGCTGTTTTCCAAGGTCGACTGGGGCAAGCCTCGCCGTATCCAGGGCTGTTTTGTCTCGGACGACGAGATCAACGAGATCGTCGAGTTCGTTAAGTCGCAAAGCGAGCCCGACTATCACGAGGAGATTCTGTCTGCCGTGGCGCCCGCTTCCATGTCCATGGCTGGTGGCGGCATTGTTCGCACGGGCGTTGCCGAACCGCAAGATGACGACCCGCTTATCTGGGAGGCCGCCCATATTGTGGTGGAATCGCAGCTGGGCTCCACATCTGGGCTGCAACGCCGCCTCAAGGTTGGCTATGCGCGCGCCGGGCGTATTATGGACATGCTGGAAGAAAAGGGTGTCGTCGGCCCGCCCGATGGTTCCAAGCCGCGCGAGGTCCTGCTGGACGAGGAGGGGCTCGCCGCGTTGGAGTCTGTCGACGCGAGATGGCACGTGAAGATCGTGAGTTTGGAGGATTCTGATGGCTGCACGCTTTGGTGACATGCTGCTCGAGCAGCGTCGCCGAATGGGCCTTTCCATTCAGCAGGTCGCCAACACCATCAAAATCAGGCCGCAGATCATCGAGTTTTTCGAGACCGGTAACTTTGCATCGATGCCTCCGCGCGGCTATGCGCAGGGCATGATTTCGAGCTATGCTCGCTTTTTGGGGCTTAACCCGCGCGAGGTCGTCAACGCTTATTTTGATGACCTCATGGCATATGAACGCGAGACCTCGCAGCAGGGCGGTCGTTTTCAGGATGCTGCCGGCTACGTTAACTCGCGTTCGTCGGTCGATAACGGACGCTTTCTGATGGTTCAGGGTGGTCGCTCGACGCGGTACGGCCAGCGCCCTCCGCAGGCGGGCTATATCACCGAGACGGCTCCAGCGAGGAGATTCGTTCTCAGCGAGATCGCTTTCGCAGTACGCCCATGCCGGATGATCGTGCGCTTCCCGCCGCTCGCGGTTGAGTCGCGATCCCCGCGCCGGTTACGGCGACGGTGGCTACTCCGGTCGTGGTTATCGCGGAGTTTCTGCCGGGCGTTCCCACGGTGGATATGCCGACGCCGATACCACGCAGGTGACGCCGCGCTCCGTTCTCAATCGCAGCCTTACGGGCAACGCTCTTCGGCGCCTCGCTCTGGCCAGCGTGGCTATCAGAACCGTGGCGAGCTTGCGCCGCGTTCGGGTCAGCGCGGCTCGCAGAGCCAAGGCGGATATCGTGGTCGTCCCGATAGCAGTCGCGGCCGTATGCCGCAGGTAAACGGTCGCGGTGGCTCTAATCGCGGACGCGGCGGTGGACGTGCCCCCCAGAACAATGGACTCGATCCGCGCATCATCTACGCCGGCATCGGTGCCGTGGCGCTTTTGTTGATTCTGCTCATCGTGGTCCTCCTGCGTGGCTGCGGCTCTTCTGCACCCGAGTCGACGCCCGAGACGCCCGCGGCCACCAAGACGACGACCAAGAATCTTCCAAGACGACCGAATCTGTTGACGAGGATGAAGGCATCGACGAGGCGACGGATTCTGCCGATTCCGATGCCGCCAAGGCGAACGCGAAAAAGAAAGAGGACGAGGTTATCAAGGTCAAGGTCTCCGTTGCCAAGGGCAAGACCGCCTGGATCGAGGTCAAGGTCGACGGTAAATCGGTCTTTGGCGCCCAGGCAACCGGTCCCTTTGAGCAGGAGTACACGCCCGAGTCCTCGATCGAGATCACCACGTCCAAGCCCTCCGATGTCACGGTTACCAAGAACGGTGAAAAGGTTCGCTACGACACCAAGACATCGGGCGTGGCGCGCGTGACCATTACCGTTCCCAAGAAGGAGACCACTGACTCCGAAGACGGTGAGAGTGCCGACGGCACCGATACCGCCGACGGCACCGACGCCCAGTCTACCGACGGCACCGACGCCCAATCTACCGACGGTACCGACACGGCATCCGACGGCCAGACTGCAAACGATTCAGATGACTATTCGTACGACAGCTACTAAGGCTCCCCGTACCGAAAGGAAGAACCATGGCTAAAGATTCCAGCTTCGACGTTGTGTCCGAGGTCAATATGCAGGAGGTCGATAACGCCTTCCAACAGACCACCCGCGAGATCTCTCAGCGCTATGACCTCAAGGACTCCGGCGCCACCATCGAGCTTTCGAAGGGCGACAAGCTCTTTACGATCAATGCCCCGGCCGATTTTGTCTCCAAGCAGATCATTGACGTGCTGAGCTCTAAGCTCATCAAGCGCGGCATCGATCTTAAGGCTGTCTCTTGGGACGCGTCGCAGGCGGCTTCGGGCGGTACCGTGCGCGTGCTCGGCCATATCGTCGAGGGCATTGACCAGGCGACCGCCAAGAAGATCAATAAGGACATCAAGGATCAAAAGCTCAAGGTCAAGGTGACCATCGAGGCCGATAAACTGCGCGTTACCTCGGCCTCTAAGGATGCGCTTCAGACGGTGATCCAGTTCCTGCGCGACCAGGACTACGGCCAGCCGCTGCAGTTCACCAACTACCGCTAATAACATTCGAAAGGACCGCTCTCCAACATGGATACACCTTTGGGCTCCGTGCTCTACATCACCCTCGGGTGCGCTAAGAACGAGGTTGACACCGACCGCATGCGTTCTCTTTTGACCGCTGCGGGCTACGAGGAGGCATTCGACCCGCAGGATGCCGATATCGCCATCGTCAATACATGCTCGTTCCTCGCCTCCGCAACGTCCGAGAGCATCGAGACCACGCTCGAGCTCGCCAATGAGGTGCAGGACGGCGTTCGCGCCTGCCCCATCGTCATGTGCGGCTGTGTGCCGTCGCGCTATGGCGATGACCTGCCTGACGAGCTGCCTGAGGTCGCTGCCTTTGTGAAGGCCGACGAGGAGGACGGCATCGTGGCGGTCATCGATGGCGTGCTGGGTGTCGAGCGTGAGATTGCCGCCTATATTCCGCAGGTCAAGCGCACCGTCGAGGGCGCTGTCGCCTACGTCAAGATCTCCGATGGCTGCAACCGCTTCTGTAGCTTCTGCATGATCCCGTATATCCGCGGTCGTTATCACTCGCGCAATGCCGAGAGCATTATTTCCGAGGTGCGCGACTTGGTTGCCGGTGGCGTGCGAGAGATCGTGCTGATCGGCCAGGACACGGTATTTGGGGCACCGACTTTGCGACGAAGACGTCACCGATGGCTCGCCGCGCAATCTGGCGCAGCTGCTGCGTGCCGTCGCCGAGGCTGTGCGCCCGCATAACGTCTGGGTCCGCGTGCTCTATCTGCAGCCCGAGGCATGACCGACGAGCTTATCGAGACGATTCGCGATACGCCCGAGGTACTGCCCTATATCGATATCCCCGTACAGCACTGCGATGCGCGCATCCTCAAGGCCATGCGTCGCTCCGGTTCGCGCCAGGAGCTCGAGGATCTGTTCCGCGACCTTCGCGAGCGCATCCCCGGTATTGTGATTCGCTCCACGGCCATGGTCGGCTTCCCGACCGAGACCGACGACGAGTTTCGCGATCTTATCGACTTTATGGACACCGTCGGCTTTGACTACACGAGCGTCTTTGCCTACTCGCGTGAGGAGGGCAGCCTGGCCGCCAAGATGGAGGGCCAGGTCGATGAGGAGGTCAAGCTCGAGCGTGCCCAGGAGCCATGGATCTGGCCGAGTCGCTCGGTTTTGCCGCCACGGCGGCCCATGTGGGCGAGCGCGCACAGGTGATCGTCGATGGCATCGAAGAGACTGAGGACGGCGCCGAGCTGATCGGTCACGCCTGGTTCCAGGCGCCCGATTCCGATGGCGCGGTGCATCTGGACGCCAGCGAGGCGTCCGTGGGCGATATTCTGACCGTCGAGTTTACCGATAGCTTCTGCTATGAGCTTATCGGTCATGTTGTGGAGTAGGAGAGCGTCGTGGCAAACGAGAGCAATAAGGAACTGACGAGTGTTTGGACGCCCGCCAACATCGTGACGTGCGTTCGCATCGTCTTTATCCCGGTGTTCATGATCGTCTCGGCCCTGTCTCACGCATGCGTTGCCGGTACGGACTGGAGCACCTTCGACGGCTCGCTCGCCGCCGCTGCTTCATTTTGTATGTGATCCTGTCGTGCACCGATAAGGTCGACGGCTATCTGGCGCGCTCGCGCAACGAGATCACCGATTTCGGCAAGTTCTTGGACCCCATCGCCGACAAGCTGCTGGTGTTCTCGGCCCTGCTGCTGTTCCTGGATTTTGGCGCGGTGACCGTGTGGTCCGTGTTCATTATCCTGTTTCGTGAGCTGTTGGTGAGCGCCCTTCGTATGGTCGCAAGTGCTGCCGGTGTGGTCGTTGCCGCCGATAAGCTCGGCAAGTACAAGACGGCGACCACGATGGTCTCCATCTGCGGCTATCTGTGCGTCTTTGCGATGGCCGGTCTTCAGCTGGGGCCGGTGTCGCTGCTGCTCGGTGTCTATTCGGTGTCGCGCTTCCTGTACGTCATCGCCGTGATTTTGACCATTGTCTCGGGTGCCCAGTACTTCTGGAACTGCCGTAAGATCGTCTTTTCGGTCTAGGTCCTGGTGGGTATGACGGAGTCTTATTTGCAGATCGCCTCAAACAACGAGGACTTGGCGCGCGATCTTGTCGAGCACGCGAGTGCCCGTGGTGTGACGGTGTCGACGGCGGAGTCGCTGACGGCGGGCATGATCGCCTCGACGATTGCCGATATCCCGGGTGCCTCGGCGGTGCTTCGTGGCGGTGCGGTGACCTACTGCGATGAGATCAAACATCGCGTGCTCGGCGTCGAGCAGGAAACGCTCGATCGGTTTAGTGCCGTGTCGCATCAGACGGCGCGCGAGATGGCCGCGGGCTCGCTTGAACCCTATCAGAGCGATATTGCCGTAAGCGCAACGGGCTACGCTGGGCCCGGTGGCGGCACCGAGCAAGACCCTGCCGGCACGTTCTATATTGGCTGGGCGTATCGTGCGGCCGATGGGGGAGCGCCGGTTGTCGAGTCTGCACGTTGCATTATGAGGGCGATCGGTCGTGCGTTCGGGCCTATGCGGTCGCGGAGGCTTTGGAGTGCATTGTCCGCGTGCTCAATTCTATGGAATAGACGTGGTTTAAGGGGCCTTAGGGCCCCTTAATTGTGGAGATAGGGACCTTTTGACGGTATTGGTGTTTGCGCTGGTATATGGCCTAAATTTGTTCGAGCGGTCGTATTTGTGATTGGCACGGTCAAGCGTTTGGTCGGTGATTGGTCGGCGTTTGGTCGGGTTTTGGAATGTACGGGTGCATATGATGAATCTGAACGGTTGACCACGAACAGCCGTTCGTTTATTATCGTTTCAGGTTGTTAAGAGGAGGCTATTCATGGCCAAGAATTCAGGTCCCGTACGTACGTTCATGCACGCACGACGGGTAAAGAGCGCGATGAGATGATCGCCACCACCAAGGCCGAGATCGAGAAGAAGTTCGGCCAGGCTCTATCATGAGGTATGGCGACGGCGGTCCCGAGCTCGAGGTCGAGGCTATTCCGACGGGCTCTCTGGCGCTCGATGCCGCCTTGGGTATCGGCGGCGTGCCGCGCGGCCGTATCGTCGAGATTTATGGCCCCGAGTCCTCCGGTAAGACGACGCTTTCGCTCGAGATCCTTGCAGAAGCACAGGCCATGGGCGGCGTCGTTGCATTTATCGATGCCGAGCACGCGCTTGATCCCACCTATGCCGCGCGCATCGGTGTTGATATCGATGAGGTCCTCATTTCCCAGCCGATACGGGCGAGCAGGCGCTCGAGATCGTCGATATGCTTGTGCGCTCAGGTGCCATCGACGCCATCGTCGTCGACTCTGTTGCCGCCTTGACTCCACGTGCCGAGATCGAGGCGAGATCGGTGACACGACGGTGGGTCTGCAGGCTCGCTTGATGAGCCAGGCACTCCGCAAGCTCGCCGGCTCGCTTGCCAAGTCCAACACGACCTGCATCTTCATTAACCAGCTGCGCGAGAAGATCGGCGTCATGTTCGGCAACCCCGAGACCACCACGGGAGGCCGCGCGCTCAAGTTCTTCTCTTCCGTGCGAATCGATATTCGCAAAATCGATACCATCAAGCTCAAGGACGAGGTTATCGGCAATCGCGTTCGTGCCAAGGTCGTTAAGAACAAGGTGGCGGCTCCGTTCCGTTCGGCCGAGTTTGACATCATGTACGGCACCGGCATCTCCAAAGAGGGCTCGATTCTGGATATGGCCGTCGAGTGCGGCATCTGTAAAAAGATGGGGTCCTGGTTTGCCTATGGCGAGGACAAGCTCGGCAACGGTCGCGAGGCCGCCAAGACGTTCCTGCGCGAGCATCCCGATTGCGCTGACGAGATCGAGCACAAGGTTCGCCTTGCCTGCGGCCTTGAGTATGACGACGATGCCCCCTCCGAGGTTGAGTTGACCGACCAGCCCGCCCCCGAGGAGTTTGATGAGCTGTACGCCATCGATGGCTCCGCAATGCTCGACGATGACGACGAGTAGCGGATGCCGACATGTCGTATACGGTGACCGAGGCTACGGTCGTCTTTCCCGATAAGAAAGCGGCCTCCTCGTTCTCGAGCGGTTATGCGTCTAAAAAGCCCTGCGCGCATATCGATTGCGATCTTGAGGGCGGTTACGAACGTTCCATTTGGATTCCCGTGCGCGTGGCGCGCCTGTACGTTAAGAACCGCCCCGATCTTCCCTGTGCTTGGGATGACTTTCGCGAGGCGGTGCAGCTTATCGAACGCAAATGTGCACTCACCATGGTGACCGAGATGCTTTCGCGTCGCGATCATGCCACGGGCGAGGTACGGGATAAGTTGGCTCGCTATGGCTTTCGACAGCCTGCGATCGATTTTGCCGTTGCTCGAGCGACTGAGTATCGATTTTTGGACGAGAACCGTTTTTGCTCGTACTTTATCGAAGAGCGCAAACGTCGCGGCTGGGGACAGCGCAAGATCGAGGTTGAGCTCAAGCGTCGTCATGTCGTGCTTGACGATATCCCCGGCTATCCCGAGGCGTATTTTACCGTGGATGACGACTTGACTCGTGCATCGGCCTTGCTCGCTAAACGTCGCATTCCCGAGGCGCGTGCATTCGAAAAGCTCGTCAGGTTTTTGATGGGTAAAGGCTTCTCGTATCGCATCGCCGCCGATGCCGTTAAGGCACGTCTCGATGCCTTAAGCGAGGAGTGTGCCGTGTAAACGTGCACGTGTTACGCCCTTGCCGTTCACCGCTCGATTGGCGCCGTGCCGGGTGCGTTTATTTGACAGTTGTTGCGGTTCAACGTAGGATAAATACCGTCATTTGCTTTGTGATATGTGCTCATCTGTGATGAGTTTGTTTATATGTTTATCTGTATCCGACCCGCATAAGCTGCGCCCATATTACTCAAATGTCGCGAGCCGTTCGTAAGGACGGTTCGCTTTGCTGTGTAACGAATCCATAAAAAGGAGTGAGCATGCCTATCATTGCAGCGCTCGTTGGCCTCGTTTTGGGTGCCATCGCCGCCATTGCCTACATGCGCACCGCCAAGCAGGGTAGTCTTCACGAGGCCGACGAAAAGATCCAGTCGGCACACGCGCAGGCAGAGTCCCTGATCGGTGATGCAAAGCGTCAGGCCGAGACCCTCAAAAAAGAGGCTCTGCTCGAGGCCAAGGAAGAGATCATCAAGAACAAGCAGGCCGCCGAGGCCGAGGACAAGCAGCGTAAGAGCGAGATTCGCACGCTCGAAAATCGTGTGATGCAGCGCGAGGAATCGCTCGATCGTCGCAACGATGCGCTCGATAAGCGCGAGCATCAGCTGTCCAGCCAGGCCGGTCAGGTCGAGAAGCGCTCTCGCGAGCTTGAGGAGCTCTGCGCCAGGCAGACCTCAGAGCTCGAGCGTATTGCCGACCTTACGCGTGAGGATGCTCACAAGGAGTTGCTCGACAAGGTCCGTGGTGAGGTTACCCACGAGGCGGCCACCATCATCCGCGAGTCCGAGCAGCAGGTCCGCGCCGAGTGCCATAAGACCGCCCAGGAGATTCTCTCCCTGGCGATTCAGCGTTGCGCCGCCGACCATACCCGCCGAGGTCACCGTCACTTCCGTTCATATTCCTCCGATGACCTCAAGGGTCGCATTATCGGTCGCGAGGGTCGCAACATCCGCACCTTTGAGCAGGTGTCCGGCGTCAACCTCGTGATTGACGACACTCCCGAGACCGTCGTACTCTCGAGCTTCGATCCGGTCCGTCGTGAGATGCCGCGTGGCGCTTGAGAACCTCATTGCAGACGGCCGCATTCACCCCGCCCGCATCGAGGAGATGTATCACAAGGCCGCCGACCTGGTTCAGCAGCGCGTGCGCGAGGCTGGCGAGCAGGCTGCCTTCGATGCCGGCATCCACGACCTGCACCCCGAGATCGTCAAGACCTTGGTGCCTGCGCTACCGTACCTTCGTTTGGTCAGAACGTGCTTCAGCATTCCCTCGAGGTCTCTGATCTGTGCGGCGTGATGGCTTCCGAGCTTGGCCTGGACGTTGTGACCGCCAAGCGCGCCGGCCTGCTTCATGACCTGGGCAAGGCAATCGACCACGACGTCGAGGCCCGCATGCCGTCATCGGCGCCGAGCTTGCCCGCCGTTATGGCGAGAAGCCCGTTATCGTCCACGCTATTGAGGCTCACCATGCCGATGTCGACCCCAACACGGTGCTCGATGTCCTGGTGCAGGCCGCCGATGCTGTCTCTGCCTCTCGCCCCGGTGCCCGTCGCGAGTCTGCCGAGAACTACATCAAGCGTCTTGAGAAGCTCGAGGAGATCGCCAACTCTCATGACGGCGTCGAACGTACTATGCCATGCAGCCGGTCGCGAGGTCCACGTCATGGTCCAGCCAGACAAGATTTCCGATGCCCAGTCCACGGTTCTGGCTCACGATATCGCCCATCAGATCGAGGAAGAGATGGAGTATCCCGGGTCAGGTGCGCGTCG
>ENA-OQAN01001143-OQAN01001143.1-human-gut-metagenome-genome-assembly--contig:-NODE-1143-length-12184-cov-1.958447_pt1 | contig 12184 bp, 14 predicted proteins | sample MGYA00242735_ERZ504527 | MGnify/ENA primary metagenome ERZ504527 (study PRJEB26092, sample SAMD00036230) | human gut metagenome | host: Homo sapiens | study: EMG produced TPA metagenomics assembly of...
AACCCGATTCCCGTCGATCGAATGAGGAATTAGCGGGATTTTTTAGAATAAAACAAACAAGAATGAAAAGAATTGCAATACAAGGAGTACGCTCATACCACGACATAGCAGCCCACAAATATTTCAAGAACGAGGAGATCGAACTGATTTGCTGCAATACCTTCGAAGAAGTGTTTCAGACACTGAAGAAAGACAGCAGCGTAATCGGCCTGGTTGCTATTGAGAACACCATTGCGGGAAGCCTTCTCCATAATTACGAACTGCTGCGCGAAAGCGGGACAACCATCATCGGTGAACACAAATTGCGTATCAGCCACAGCATCATGTGTATGCCCGAAGACGACTGGAGTTCACTGACTGAAGTCAACTCGCATCCGGTAGCGCTGGCTCAGTGCCGGGACTTCTTGCAACATCATCCTGAGCTGAAAGTGGTGGAAACCGACGACACCGCCGGAAGTGCCCGGAATATCAAGGAGAAAACCTGAAAGGACACGCAGCCATCTGTTCAAAATATGCCGCAGAACTCTACGGAATGAAGATACTGCAGGAAGGCATAGAAACCAACAAACACAACTTCACCCGCTTCCTCGTGATCTGCGATCCGTGGTTGAGTGACGAACTGAAAGACCGCACGAAGACCAACAAGGCCAACATTGTCTTCTCACTTCCTCACAGCGAAGGAAGCCTTTCACAGGTGTTGTCCATCTTTTCATTCTATAAAATCAACCTGACCAAAATCCAGTCGCTGCCCATCATCGGAAGAGAATGGGAATACCTGTTCTATGTAGATGTCATGTTCAACGACTACCTGAGATACAAACAAGCAATTGATGCTGTAACCCCATTGACAAAAGCACTTAAAATTTTAGGAGAATATGCTGAAGGAGAATCAACCATATAACATCCAGCCGGCCGACAGACTGGCGAATGTCAGCGAATATTATTTCAGCCGCAAACTGAAGGAAGTGGCACAGATGAATGCCGAAGGAAAGAACGTGATCAGCCTGGGAATCGGAAGCCCGGACATGCCGCCCTCGGCCGAAACCATTGAAGTGTTGTGCGAGAATGCCCGCAAAGCTGACGCACACGGATACCAGCCTACCGTAGGTATTCCCGAACTCCGTCAGGCCATGGCCGACTGGTACCGCCGCTGGTATGGTGTGGAACTTGACCCGGCAACTGAAATCCAGCCGCTCATCGGTTCGAAAGAAGGGATTCTGCACGTCACCCTCGCACTGGTTAATCCCGGCGATCAGGTGCTGGTTCCCAATCCGGGATACCCCACATATACTTCACTGAACCGCATTCTGGGAAGTGAGATCGTCAACTATAACCTGCGGGAGGACAACCACTGGCAACCGGACTTCGACGAACTGGAACGAATGGATCTGAGCCGCGTGAAGATCATGTGGACCAACTATCCCAACATGCCGACCGGAGCCAATGCCACCATGGAACTCTACGAAAAGCTGGTAGATTTCGCACACCGGCACAACATCGTCATCGTGAATGACAATCCGTACAGCTTCATTCTCAACCGCAAGCCGATCAGTATCCTCAACGTACCCGGAGCCAAAGAATGCTGCATCGAATTCAATTCCATGAGCAAGAGCCACAACATGCCGGGATGGCGCGTGGGGATGCTGGCAACGAATGCAAAGTTTGTACAGTGGATCCTGAAAATCAAGAGCAACATTGATTCCGGTACGTTCCGTCCCCTGCAACTCGCAGCAGCCGGGCTTATCAGAACAGCGCCGAATGGCATGAAGAAGCCAACATACAGGTTTACAGCCGCCGTCGCCGTCTGGCTGAAGAGATCATGAAAGCCCTGGGATGTTCCTTCGATCCGGATCAGGCAGGCATGTTCCTTTGGGGAAGAATTCCCGAACACTATGCGACGTAGAGGAACTGACAGAAAAAGTGCTCCATGAAGCACGCGTATTCATCACGCCGGGATTCATCTTCGGAAGCAACGGAAAACGCTTCATCCGCATTTCCCTCTGTGCCAAGGAAGAGAAACTGGCAGAAGCCTGAAACGTATTCAGGCAATATTCTGATAACATAAAAAAACAAAAGTATGGAACTCGATTTACAACCCATCAAACTGGAAGGTGTATCGGAAGAACGCCCTCTGATCATTGCCGGCCCATGCAGCGCCGAAACAGAAGAACAAGTGATGTCTACAGCCAAGCAACTGGCAGACAACGGTGTCAAGATTTTCCGTGCCGGAATCTGGAAACCCCGTACCAAACCGGGAGGTTTCGAAGGAATCGGTGTGGAAGGATTGCCCTGGCTCAAGGAAGTCAAGAAAGAAACCGGCATGTATATAGCCACCGAAGTTGCCACGGCCAAGCATGTTTACGAATGTCTGAAAGCCGGAATTGATATTCTCTGGATCGGTGCCCGCACCACGGCCAATCCTTTCGCCATGCAGGAAATTGCCGATGCACTGAAGGGTGTAGACGTACCTGTATTCGTGAAGAACCCGGTCAATCCGGATCTTGAATTATGGATCGGCGCCCTGGAACGCATCAACAATGCCGGACTGAAACGGCTGGGAGCCATTCATCGCGGTTTCTCGTCATACGACAAGAAGCTCTACCGCAACCTGCCCCAGTGGCATATCCCCATCGAACTGCGCCGCCGCATTCCGAATCTTCCCATCCTGTGTGATCCGAGTCACATCGGAGGCAAACGTGAACTGATTGCCCCACTCTGCCAGCAGGCCATGGACCTGGGCTTCGACGGTCTGATCGTAGAATCTCACTGCAACCCCGACTGTGCATGGAGTGATGCATCCCAACAGGTTACTCCGGACGTACTGAACTACATCCTGAACCTGCTCGTCATCCGAAGCGAACACCAGAGCACGGAAAACCTGAGCGAGCTGCGCCGCAGATCGACGAATGCGACAACGACCTGATGGAAATTCTGCCAAGCGCATGCGTGTATGCCGCGAAATCGGTACGTTCAAGAAAGAGCACAACACGACCATTCTGCAGACCGGACGCTACAACGAGATCCTCGACAAGCGCGGAGCGCAGGGAAGCCTCTGCGGAATGGATGCCGAATTCGTAAAGCAGGTGTTCGAAGCCATTCACGAAGAAAGCGTACGCCAGCAAATGGAAATCATCAACAAATAAACTGACTCATACCAACATGCGTATATTGATTCTCGGAGCCGGAAAGATGGGTTCCTTTTTCACCGATGTATTGAGCTTTGACCATGAAGTGGCCGTGTACGACATTAATCCGCAGCGTCTGCGCTTCATGTATAACTGCTACCGTTTCACCAGCATGGACGAAATTTCTGAATTCCGTCCGGAGCTGGTCATCAATGCCGCTACCGTCAAGTACACCCTGGATGCTTTCCGGCAAGTACTTCCCGTGCTGACTTCCGACTGTATCCTCAGCGACATTGCTTCGGTAAAAACCGGACTGAAAGAATTCTACGAGACCAGCGGATTCCGCTACGTCTCACCCACCCCATGTTCGGCCCCCACTTTTGCCAATCTTGACAAGTTAAGCACAGAGAACGCCATCATCATCAAGGAGGGAGACTATCTGGGCAAAGTGTTCTTCAAGGACCTTTACCAGCGCCTCAGCCTGAACATCTTTGAATACAGTTTCGAAGAACATGATGAAACCGTGGCCTATTCTCTGTCCATTCCTTTCGTATCCACTTTCGTGTTTGCCGCCGTCATGAAACATCAGGACGCACCGGGAACTACTTTCAAGCGCCACATGGCCATCGCCAAAGGCGTACTGAGCGAAGATGACTTCCTGCTTCAGGAAATTCTGTTCAATCCCCGTACACCGGCACAGGTGGAAGGAATCCGCACGGAACTGAACGAGCTGCTGGACATCATCAGCCGCAAGGATGCAGAAGGCATGCATGCCTATCTTACAAAGATTCGCGAAAAAATCAGATAACTGATCCGATGCGGGAGATGTCCGGAGGGATGTCTCCCGCATTTCGTATATCCTCTCCCCTGTCTTTTCCGGAGGCTCAGAGGTGAATGCCGTATTCATGCTTCAGTTCGTCCATCACGAACACACTTTCCAGTGAGCCCAAATGGTCAATCCGTCCCAGGACATTCAGTATAAATTCCTGATAATGCTTCATGTCGGAAGCATGAATTTTCAGCAGATAATCGAAAGCGCCCGAGATGTTATAGCACTCCGTCACTTCGGGAATATCGCGGATGATACGGGCAAATTCGGTGGCTATTTCATAACTCAGCCGCTGCATCTTCACCTTACAGAACACAACGAAACCCTGATTCAGCTTTCCGGCATCCAGCACGGCAATGTATCTTTTTATATAACCTCCGCTTTCCAGACGCTTCAGACGTTCAAATACCGGAGTAGACGACAGACTGACGCGTGCCGCCAGTTCTTTGGTGGTGAGACGGGCATTCTCCTGCAAGATGCGGAGAATCTGAAGATCGATCTTGTCAAGTCTTTCTGATACGGGCATAGTGATTTATTCTTTAAAAGGATGAATTCAGGCATACCTTCCGCCTGTTTACTCTGTAAAACGCAGCAAATATAGTGATATTTTCCATAATTTTCCGTTCTATTGGACAATTCATCCGGTCATTCTACCTTTGCCTGCAGAAAAATCATATATCAACTATTAATAAAAGAAAGCTTATGAATAACCCGGAACTTCATTTCGAGACGTTACAGTTACACGCAGGACAAGAACAACCCGATCCGGCTACCGGTGCACGGGCCGTCCCCATCTACCAGACCACATCGTATGTATTCCGCGACTCTGCCCATGCAGCCGCGCGCTTCAGTCTGGAAGATGCAGGCAACATCTACGGCCGTCTGACGAATCCCACCCAGGATGTTTTCGAGCAACGCATGGCGGCACTCGAAGGAGGAACGGCTGCCCTGGCTCTGGCTTCGGGAGCAGCTGCCATCACATATGCTTTTCTGAACATCGCCCGACAGGGAGATCATATCGTAGCGGCCCGGACCATTTATGGAGGAAGCTACAACCTGCTGGCGCATACCCTGCCGGAATACGGAATCACGACGACCTTTGTCGATCCTTCCGACCCGTCAAACTTTGAGCAGGCCATCGGCAAGGAAACCAAAGCCCTGTTTGTTGAAACGCTGGGCAACCCCAATTCGAACATCACGATCTGGAAGCCGTGGCAGAAATTGCCCACCGTCATCAAATTCCGCTCATCGTGGACAACACTTTCGGAACGCCTTTCCTGATCCGTCCCATTGAACACGGAGCCGACATCGTAGTGCATTCGGCTACCAAATTTATCGGCGGACACGGCACTTCGCTCGGAGGTATCATCATTGATTCCGGCAAATTTGACTGGAAGGCTTCGGGCAAGTTTCCGCAACTGACTGCTCCCGACCGAGTTACCACGGCCTGTGTTTCACCGAAGCGGCCGGCCATGCACCTATGTCACCCGCATCCGTGCCGTCCTGCTGCGTGACACAGGCGCCGCCATCAGCCGTTCAATGCTTCCTTCTGCTTCAGGACTGGAACACTTTCTCTTCGGGTAGAGCGCCATGTATCCAATGCCCTGCGCGTTGCAGCCTTTCTTGACGGACATCCCAAGGTGAAACGGGTCAACCATCCTTCCCTGCCCGGCCATCCGGACTACGGACGTTACCAACGCTACTTTCCGCATGGCGGAGGATCCATCTTTACCATCCTCATCGACGGGGGACAGGAAGAAGCACACCGGTTCATTGACCGCCTTCAGATCTTCTCCCTGCTGGCCAACGTAGCCGACTCGAAGTCGCTCGTCATCCATCCGGCCAGTACCACCCATGCTCAGCTGACACCACAGGAGCAGGCAGTTCAGGAAATCTTCCCGGGAACGATCCGGCTTTCCATCGGCACGGAACACATCGACGACCTGCTTGCCGACCTGAAGCAGGCATTGGAGGCCGTCTGATGAAGATATCTTACTGAAGCGAACGGATAGCCTTGTCAAATTCAGCCCAATGTTCATCGGTCATATTGCCCGGAACAAACAATGCCACACCAGCGGCACCCGCTTTCATCGAACCGCTTATTGCTTCACCGATCTCGGAAGGTATCAGTCCGTGGCCTTCCGGATCCTTGATCTTGGCCTTGTTCTTCCAGTCACGACAGATGAACAGACCGCTGTAAACCGCTTCCGTCCATTGACTGAAGCCACCTCCTCACGGGTAATCTCACCTACCCATGAAGCAGGTTCCAGATAAAAATCATTATAGTTCATCGGGAAGAATGCATCGATATTCCATTTGTTCCATTCCTGACGCACCAGCTTCTTTGCATACGACTCCGGTCCGGGGAAGACAGCAGCACTGACTTTCTTGCCCCTGGCATGCACGGCATCTGCAATCTTGTTCACCAGCCGCGTAACCACGTCGTAACGGAAACGCTTCCACAGATCACACACGGAAGGATCCTTCACCGTCCGGATATCAATGCCCGTAGCCTTCTTGAAGTCAGCCACACACTTGTCGCAATAACAATAGTCGGCTGTTGGATATTCCTCATTCATCACGAGTCCGTATTTTTCCCACAGACCGCGAGCCAGAATGACATCTACATAGCGGATATAGTCCAGGTGTACAAAGTCCACCTCCGGAATGTCAGCAATCCGTCCGTATTCCGTCACCAGATAGTTCACCACGTCCGGATTGTTCGGACACATACACTTATAATACGGGACATACGCCTGCACGCGGTAAGCCGACTCCCCGTTGCGGTTCACCGCATACCAGGTGGAATCCGCATCGCCTTTCAGCATGGCCGGAATCCAGGCATGATATTCCAGTCCGTTGGCATGAGCAATCTTTGCTGCCCGTGCATGTTTCTCCACATTGAATCCTCCGGCATTATAGCACACCCCGCAAAGGCCATGTTCCTTCCATTTGCTGAAGTCTGCCTGAATGGAGCTTCCGTAGCCTCCGCACCTTCCCCCTGCCATCCGTACACCGGAATGGTCTTCTCTGCCGTACCTGCACAGGAAACCATTCCTGCTGCCAGAAGTACGGACGCCAATAGTTTTTTCATTTTCATTGTTCCTATATGTTTTGATAGAATTAGTAATCCATTATTCCCCAGCTTCACTGTCCGGCAAAGGAAAAGCTCCTTCAACCGGTACATAAACAGGAGTTCTCCGTGTCCCCATATTCCGCAGGCGCCCTTCGTCAATGAGCCGGTTGATGCAGGCCAGTGCCATGCTCCGCTTGAAGCCGCAAAGCTTTTGCATCTCCATCCGTGTGATAAAAGGATGCGAAGCAAAATACCCCGCCAGCTTTTCGTTTATCTCTTCCTCCGTGAGCCGGTTGGAAAAAGGAATAGTCGAAGAAGCACGGACAAACTTCATCCCCCGTTCCAGACGCTTGCGCAAAGATGCTTCGGGCACAAACTTCACGCTCTTGAAATGCACCTTCCGGACATTTCCCTCCTTGAGCGAACGGATTTCATCGTTCGTCAAAGTGATGTCAAAATAGCCCAGTCCCCGCAAATAAACCCGGTGTCCTTCCAGAAAGGCATCCACCATGACGTCCGACAATGCAGTCAGAACAGCCAGTATATCGCTTTCGCTCACCGTACAGCGGTGGGTAACAAAATGACTCAGCGGTCCATCCGGATCGTTTCCCGCTCCACAGCCCGCGCATGAAAATGTTTACCACCATCCCCGTAGTCGGGAGACTCATAGAATGCTATTTTCACAGCATAATATTCAGATTTCAGGTTATATCATATTGTCGTTCCGATCGATTTCCTGATGAAAATCGATCAATTTCCCAAAGGCAATCAAAAGACTTCCATTTGGAAATCAATCAACTTCCATAAGGAAAGCTATGTAAAGATAAGGAAGATTTGCGAAAAAGAAGAGCTTTCAGACAGAAAAATCAACTTATGCTTCACTTTTTTCTTCAAAAACTACAATAATCTTTATTTTATTCTTTTCTTCTTTAATGCTCGCAAACTATCTCTTTAAGCAAGCACTCAAAATATGAAACGGAAAACTCTTTGATTTTAACAATAAAACCAATATATTTATCAAAGCCATATGAGCAAGATCCATATTTTTGGTCTAAGTTTGCAAAATAATTCTAATCTATTTATCATGAAACTATCGAAACTAATCCCCTTGTGCGCTGTTGCATCTGCATTCTGCGCATGTTCTTCCCCACAAGTCAAAGCACCGGAAGCTATCCTTCCTATACCTGAACAAAAGCAGGTTGACTGGCAGAAAATGGAAACTTACGCTTTCATCCATTTCGGTTTGAACACATTCAATGACCGGGAATGGGGATATGGCGATACCGATCCCAAGACCTTCAATCCGGCCCGACTGGATTGTGAGCAGTGGCACAGACATTGGTTAAAGCCGGAATGAAAGGAGTTATCCTGACAGCCAAGCATCATGACGGATTCTGTCTCTGGCCGTTCGAAGGAACTGACTACAACATCAGCCATACTCCTTATAAAGATGGTAAAGGAGATATCGTACGCGAACTGGCTGATGCCTGCAAGAAATATGGTCTGAAATTTGCCGTATATCTTTCACCATGGGATCGCCATCAGGCCAATTACGGAACTCCGGAATATCTGGATTACTTCTATGCACAGTTACGGGAGCTGCTGACCAATTACGGAGAAGTTTTCGAAGTATGGTTCGACGGAGCCAATGGAGGTGACGGCTGGTACGGAGGAGCAAAGGATGTCCGTACAATCGACCGCAAGAACTATTATAATTATCCGCGCATCTACGAAATCCTGGACAGCATCCAGCCGCAGGCTGTCATCTTCTCCGACGGAGGACCGGGCTGCCGCTGGGTAGGAAATGAAAGAGGATTGCAGGAGCAACCAACTGGTCATTCCTGCGCAAAGGAGAAGTATATCCCGGATATCCAAAATATTATGAACTGCAATACGGACATGCAGACGGCAACCAGTGGGTTCCTGCCGAATGTGACGTATCTATCGTCCGGGATGGTTCTATCATCCGGAAGAAGACGATCGCGTGAAAACTCCTGAACAGCTCGTTGATCTGTATTACCGGAGTGTGGGTCATAACGGAACTCTTCTGCTGAACTTCCCGGTTGACCGTAACGGATTGATCAACCCGATTGACTCAGCAAATGCTGTAAAATATTATCAGATCATCCAGCAGGAACTGAAGAATAATCTGGTAGCCGGAATGAAAGCGAAAGTCAGCAACGAACGTGGAGGAGCCTATGTAGCCTCAGCCATGACAGATGAAGATTACGACACATACTGGGCTACGGAAGACAGTGTAAAGACCGGTGACATCGAATTCAGTTTCAGCAGTCCTCAGCGTATGAACCGTATGATGCTTCAGGAATACATTCCATTGGGCCAGCGTGTAAAAGCATTCACCGTAGAATACAAGGATAAAGACGGTAAATGGCTTCCTGTACGCCTGAATGAAGAAACAACAACCATCGGCTACAAGCGACTGCTCCGCTTTGAAACCGTTGTTTCCGACGGTATCCGTATCCGGATTACCGATGCCCGCGGACCTTTGTGTATCAACAACATCGGTATTTATGATGCAGGACAGAATGCAGACATTTCTTATGACGTTCCGACTGAAAAGATCGAAAGTCTGCCCTTTACACTGACAGGTGTGGCTGAAGATGATGCAAAATTGGCTGTGGACCGCAATAATCAGACTACTTGCTTTGTAAACGGCAATCAGCTGATCATCGATTTGGGTGAAGAAAAAATGATTTCATCTTTCCACTTCCTCCCGGATCAGAGCGAACCGAACAAAGGACTGATTTCAAATTACGAATTGGCAGTAGGTAATACAGCGACCAGATCAATAAAGTGGTAAAAGCAGGAGAATTCTCCAACATCCGCAACAATCCGGTTCTGCAGTCGGTATATTTCACTCCGACCATTACCCGCTACATCAGTCTGAAAGCAACCCGTATGGTAAACGATGGCGAACCTATGGGATTTGCTGAAATTGCTGTCAAATAACAAACTGACTGAATTAATCAGGTAACCTCTTATACAGACCTGACAACCTCCGGTTGTTTTCTTCCTGCTTCGACAAGGAAAGAAACCGGTGAGGTTGTCAGGTCTGTTCGTTTGAATATTCCCTGCTTTCTGACCGATTTCGGCTAAAAATATGTACATTTGCAGAAATAATCAAACTCAAAAATATGCAGACAAGCGAAAATACCAACTTCCAGTTGCCTGATCTGAAAAACTCGATGGGAGAAAATCTCGGTATCGAGTTTCAGTCCATCCAGTCGGGACTGGTCGAAGCTACAATGCCCGTAGATCACCGGACGTGTCAACCTTTTGGCATTCTGAACGGAGGAGCTTCTCTGGCTTTGGCCGAAATTATGGCGGGACATGGTTCCGTGCCCCTTTGTGGCCCTGACCAGATGCCATGTGGTATACAAGTCAGTGCCAGTCATGTCAGCATGATGCCTGTGGGTACATTCGTAAAGGCCACCGCCAGACTGATCCAGCGCGGAGCTACCCTGCACGTATGGAACGTAGACATCACTTCGCCGAGCGGAAAGCTCATTTCAACTGCACGAGTCGTCAATCTCATCGTAAAGAAAAGACAATGAACAAACCAGCAACAGCCTTATACCGTCTGCCATATACTGACAGTCCCATTCTTATTGCCCAACTGCAGGGTGAACCGCAGATTCTGACTTCCTTACAAGAGCTTAATGGAAGAAAAGGATTTGTGATCGCTCCCTTTCGTCTGACTTCTTCAACTCCGGCTGTTCTGATCCGTCCCGATCTTATTGCTAAAGGATGGGATCAGATCCATGAAGTACTGCAATGTCATCCCGAGTTGAAACCTGGCATCATTTCTTGTGGCAATGAGTCTGTAGAATCATCTGAACCAACTCTCAAAAAAGCATACGAAGAAGCTTTCGGACGCTTCATCACTCCTTTGCGTCAGGGACAATTCCGTAAACTTGTCCTTTCGCGCTCTGCAACTTATCCGCTCCCTCAGGATTTTTCTGTCATGGATGCTTTCATCCGTGCCTGCAAGGAATATCCGCGCATGATGATATCTCTCCATAGCACTCCCTTCACTGGTACATGGATGGGAAGCACTCCGGAAATTATTCTCAGTGGAAACGGACGCCAATGGCATACCGTAGCACTGGCGGGAACAGTACCACTTATTGAAGGAGAAGAGAATGTGACATGGAGTGAAAAGAACCGGAAAGAACAGGCTCTCGTAACAGAATACATCCGGGAAGTGATTTCCAGATTCGGTACACAATCCGAAGAACAGGGTCCTTATACTGCCCGTGCCGGACGCTGCTGCACCTTAAGACGATTTCAAATTCCAAATTGATAATCCAGAAAATATAGGAAACCTGCTTGAGGCCCTTCATCCGACTCCGGCCGTGTGCGGACTGCCCAAGCAAGAGGCATACGATTTTATCATTGCTAACGAGGGCTACGACCGCAGCTATTATGCCGGAGTGATCGGCTGGACAGATCCCGACGGAGATACGAACCTGTTCGTGAATCTCCGCTGCATGCAGCTTACTCCCCATTCTGCAGTTCTTTATGCCGGCGGAGGACTCCTTCCTTCCTCCGATCCGGAGCTGGAATGGAACGAGACTTTACACAAGATGGCTACCATCAAAAATACCCTTACCCCTAACCCTAGAAAATAGATTATGTATACAGACAAACAAAACATTCTTCAGCTGGTTACTCTTTTACGGGAACACGGCATACATAAAGTGGTAGTCTGTCCCGGAAGCCGGAACATTCCTATCGTACAGACACTGGCCAATATGCCTGAAATCACCTGTTATCCCATTACAGACGAACGCAGTGCCGGATTTTTCGCCATGGGACTTGCTCTTCACGGAGGAGCACCTGCTGCTGTATGCTGTACTTCGGGAACAGCTCTGCTCAATCTCCATCCAGCTGTAGCCGAAGCATTCTATCAACAAGTGCCGCTTGTGGTTATCTCAGCAGACAGACCACGGGCCTGGATTGGACAAATGGACGGACAGACTCTTCCCCAGCCCGGTGTGTTCGGTTCACTCGTAAAAAAATCGGTAGATCTTCCCGAAATAGCCACTCTTGAAGACGAATGGTTTTGCAATCGCCTGATCAACGAAGCCCTGCTCGAACTCAATCATCATGGCAAAGGTCCGGTGCATATCA